>PNRO01000023.1_pt1 | contig 84631 bp, 79 predicted proteins | sample 7248581 | NCBI WGS metagenome assembly PNRO01 (sample SAMN08278401, study PRJNA427962) | Gut metagenome, whole genome shotgun sequencing project. | isolation source: gut content | host: Eisenia fetida | place: India:Sub Himalayan Terai region of Darjeeling | collected 2013-11-18 | reverse complement strand
TTTATTAAAACTTTATTTAAAATCATAAATATAAATAATTAAAAAAAGCACCATAATAGTGCTTTTAGAATAGATTAAATATATTATAATAAAAAACTATAAATATTATAATACAGATAAAACTAATTGATCTTTTTCATTATTTTTTAATTCTGTAATTTGATTCTCAAATTTTGATAAAAGTGAAGAATCAGATTTTAAATTCAAAATAGCATTATATCTCAAAACAGCCAATTGACTTTTGAAAGACATACTAACCAGTTTTGTTAATAATTCAAAATCAAACTCATTTATTTTATAATTATGAAGCAAGATCAAATTGGCAAATAACAAAGAATTATTATCATTCTTAATATTTTTAGCAATGGTTTGTGTCAATAAACTGTAGTTATCAACGCTTTTAATATTTGAAATTATATTTTTAAGAATAATATCAGAGGTATCTAAATCCTTTTCTTTCAGGTATTTATTAATTTCTTTTTGAGTATTCATTAATAAATTTGCCTCTTTCTTTCCTTTTTCTTCCCAAACATCTTTTAAACCAACTGTCTTGTTGAAAACTAACTTTTCAGCCGAAGAATCATTATCAACATTAAAATACCCCAAACGTTGAAACTGAAATTTATCTCCTGTTTTTACAGTACTCAAACTAGGTTCAACATAAGCTGTTGTAATATTCAATGAATTTGGATTGATAAATTCTAAGAAATTTTTCTCTTTATGACTATCCGGAGCTTCATCGGTAAATAAACGATCATACAAGCGAACTTCCGCTTTTACAGCATGTTTAACAGAAACCCAATGCAATGTACCGGCTACTTTTCTTTGACTGGCTTCACTCCCACTTCCGCTTCTGCTATCAGCATCATAAGTCACATGAATTTCGGTAATATTACCTTCTAAATCTTTTATAACACTTTCTCCTTTAATAATATAAGCATTTTTAAGACGAACTTCATTTCCTAATGAAAGTCTGAAAAACTTAGCCGGAGCCACCTCTAAAAAGTCTTCTCTTTCAATGTAAAGTTCTCTTGAAAAAGGTACTTTTCTGAATCCTGCACTTTCATCTTCCTGATTGTTCTCAGCATCAAGCAATTCTTCTTTATCTTCAGGATAATTAGTAATTACCAGTTTTACAGGATCTAAAACAGCCATTACACGAGGTGCCGTTTTATTCAAATCTTCACGTAAACAGAATTCTAAAAGAGAAACATCTATAACATTTTCACGTTTTGCAACACCAATAATATCACAGAATTTTCTGATAGAATTTGGAGTATAACCTCTTCTTCTCAAACCAGAAATTGTTGGCATTCTAGGATCATCCCAACCATTTACAATATTTTCTTCAACCAATTGTAAGAGTTTTCTTTTACTCATTACAGTATAATTCAAGTTTAAACGGGCAAATTCATATTGATTTGGACGTACTTTTGAATTATCATAAATCTGATCTAAAAACCAGTTATATAACTCTCTGTGCATTACAAATTCGAGTGTACAAATAGAATGCGAAATTTGTTCTATATAATCACTTTCACCATGCGCAAAATCATACATTGGATAAATTTTCCAATCATTTCCTGTACGATGATGATCACGATGTAAAATTCTGTACATCAAAGGATCACGCATCAACATATTTGGAGAAGCCATATCAATTTTTGCTCTCAAAACGTGAGTTCCTTCAGGAAAATCACCGTTTTTCATTCCTTCAAACAAAGCTAAATTTTCTTCAACAGAACGGTTTCTGTAAGGTCCGTCAACACCCGGCTGGGTTGGAGTTCCTTTTTGAGATGCCATTTCTTCTGAGGTCTGACTGTCAACATAAGCCTTCCCTTTTTTAATCAACATTACAGCCCAATCATACAATTGCTGAAAATAATCTGAAGCATAACGCTCTTCGGCCCACTGAAAACCTAACCATTGCAAATCTTCTTTAATTGCATCTACATATTCCTGTTCTTCTTTTGCCGGATTTGTATCATCAAAACGCAAGTTTACAGGAGCATTATGACGCAATCCTAATCCAAAATTCAAACAAATAGATTTAGCATGACCAATATGCAGATAACCATTTGGTTCAGGTGGAAAACGAAAACGTAATTTATCTTTTGAAAACCCATTTGATAAACTGTCTTCTATAATTTGTTCTATAAAATGAAGTGATTTTTCCTCTGTTGACATAAAATTTTATTAATTTTAGCAAAGATAAAAGTTTAAAGTTTACGGTTTACAGATTGTTGTAAGAAAACCATAAATGAGAAACTACTAACAATAAAAAATTATAAAATGGGTATTATCAGATTAAAAAATATAAGAACATTTTCTTATCACGGATGTTTACTTGAAGAAGGAAAAATAGGTTCTGATTATACGGTTGACTTAGAAATAAGAACCGATTTAGTTCCCTCTTCCCTATCAGACAAATTATCTGATACGGTAGATTATGTGCTTTTAAACAAGATTGTAGTTGAACAAATGGCTATAAGATCACACTTATTAGAACATGTTGCCCGAAGAATCATCAATGAATGCTTAGAAAAAATTCCCGCAATAATAAAAATTAAAGTTGCTGTTTCAAAGATAAATCCTCCAATTGGTGGTGATGTAGAAGCAGTTACAATAGAATTGGAAGATTTTAGAAACTAAAAATATTTAGGAGTTTTTAATAAAAAGGAAACTTTTTACTCATAAAGTTTTAAGTTTATAACTTTTTATTATATTTGCAACCTCAAATGGCGTCGTGGCCGAGTGGCTAGGCTGGGCTCTGCAAAAGCTCCTACAGCGGTTCGAATCCGCTCGATGCCTCAAAAACCTTCAAGGAAACTTGGAGGTTTTTTTTATATTTAATTTTTAAAAAAAATTAATCAAAACTTTACTTCGAATCCGATCGATACTTCAAAATATTCAAGGAAAATTGGAGGTTTTTTTTTTATATCTAATTTTTAAGAAAAATTAATTAAAGATTTACTTCGAATCCGATCGATACTTCAAAATATTCAAGGAAACTTGGAGGTTTTTTTTTATATTTAATTTTTAAGAAAAATTAATCAAAACTTTACTTCGAATCCGATCGATGTCTCAAAAACATTTAAATTACTTTGAATATTTCATAAAACCACATTATCCCAAAGATTCCATAAAGTTCAACCTCTTATTTAAAATACTTTGTGTTTCTCTGCGTATTCTTTGTTTGCCTTTGTGTAACAACTTTTAATTACTTATTACAAATGACTAAACATAAAAAAAGCCTTGAAATTCAAGGCTTTTAAATTATTATTCAATTTTTTCAAGAACTGATTTCATCGCTTTTTGATCACTCGGAAACCATCCCTGAATCATTATTGTCAGACCAAAAATTATCAAAACAATACTTATTATTTTTTTTATTCTCATAATATTTTTTGGAGTCATTTTATGCTTTAATTGCTTGGCCAACAGTATTTTTCCTGTATCAACAACTAAATAAGTAAAAAGAACTGAACTGAAAAAAGTAACTATTCTGGGAGTTTCCATTTGAAATTTTGGACCTATTGTGATTATTACCAAAAACCAAAATAACAATACTCCCACATTAATGAAATTCAATAAAAATCCTTTTACAAATAAACCAAAATAATTAGTTTTCATAAGTTCAGCATCAATCACTTCAATATCAACTGTACGGCTTATTTTTCTTAATTTCAAATAAGAAATCAAACCATAAGTAAACATTAAAATACCTCCAAAAACAAAAATAGATGGATCATTTTTTATACTTTGAATAAGCTTGTAACTACTGAAATAAGCAATGCTGATAAATAATATATCAGCTACAATAACTCCCAGATCAAAAATTATTGCAGCTCTAAAACCTTTTACAGCAGCTGTTTCAAGAAGAACAAAAAATACAGGGCCTATCAAAAAGCTTAGAAAAATTCCTAATGGTAAGCCTGTTAATATATCTGAAATCATGAATTTTAGATTATTATGATTTATTAAAATAAAGAAATGCGAAGATAAAAAATAATTAAACTTAATTGCTTTGAATTATGCTACCTCCAAGAACTGTTTTTTGGTTAATCTGTTTTGGTTTACCAAAAATAGTAATTGTTCCTCCCATTTTTACCTGAGCATCAACAATATCAGTTGCATTTACTTCGGCAGATCCTCCGGTAGTTATTGACACTGAGGTTTGATTGGTATTTAAATTTTTTGCTTCCAAAACTCCTCCGGTTCCTATTGAAGCTTCCTGATTAAGAGCTTTTCCCGAAATATTAATTACAGAACCGGTAATAACTCTGATTTTTGCCCTTTGCAAATCAGATTTTATTTCAATTTGAGAACCTTCTTTTGCCGAAAGTTCAAGTAACATTTGTTTAAAAACAGCATTACTTTTAACAATTGAACCTTCATTTGCATCTATTGCCTGAATATTTTTAAAATACAATTTAGCATTAATAGAATCTCCATTCAACATTTTGCCAAAAGGCAATCTCACTTTTAATTCACCATTTTTATTGATTAATTCTACCTCATTGGCATTTTCGCCAAATAATTCAATTTTATTTTCTGAAGAAGGAATCAATTCTAAATTGATTTTATCAAAAACTTTTACACTGTCAAAATCTCCGGTGTCTTTAATAATTTGAGCAAAAGTAATTTGTGACAATAAAATTGTTATTACAAAAGCTAATTTATTCATATTTAATTAGTTTAATTCTTTTCGTTAATTCTTAAAAAGTTGAAATCAAGTTGTTTTTTAACCAAATCGGCATTTTTAACTTTTACATAAATTTCATCTCCCAGCTGTAATAAATTTTTGGTTGTAGCTCCCACAAGTGCGTATTGACTTTCGTCAAAAGTGTAATAATCATCTTTAATATCACGAATTCTAACCATTCCTTCGCATTTATTTTCAACAATTTCAACAAAAATTCCAAATTCTGTCACTCCTGAAATAACACCCAAAAATTCCTGATCTTTGTGATCCTGCATGTATTTTACCTGCATGTATTTTATAGAATCTCTTTCGGCACTGGTAGCTAAACTTTCCATTGAAGACGAATGAAGGCATTTTGCTTCAAAAACTTCTGCATCGGCAGATTTTCCCCCGTCAAGGTAATATTGAAGCAAACGATGCACCATTACGTCAGGATAACGGCGTATTGGAGAAGTAAAGTGAGAATAATAATCAAAAGCCAATCCGTAATGTCCTATATTTTCTGTAGAATATTTGGCCTTACTCATACTTCTGATTGTTAAAGTATCTACCAAATTTTGTTCTTTTCTGCCAACAACTTCACTCAAAAGATTATTCAAAGATTTAGAAATTCCGTCTTTGCTTTTCAAATCTATTTTGTAACCAAACTTAGAAATTACTGTTTGTAAAGCAATCAGTTTATCTTCATTAGGTTCATCGTGAATCCTGTAAACAAATGTTTTCTTTTGTTTTCCAATAAATTCCGCCACTTTTCTGTTGGCCAAAAGCATAAATTCTTCAATCAAATGATTGGCATCTTTCGATATTTTGAAATAAACTCCTTCCGGTTCTCCTTCATTTGTCAAATTAAATTTTACTTCAACTTTATCAAATGAAATAGCTCCTTCATTCATTCTTTTTCTTCTCAGAATTTTAGCTAATTCATCCAGTTTCAAAGTAGCCTGAACTATTTCATCAAGAACTTCATAAGAATTTCCTGTAATAGAAATTTCCTCAGGAATTGTATTATCCTTTGTTTCAATTATATATTGAGCTTCTTCATAAGCAAAACGCTGATCTGAATAAATTACAGTTCTTCCAAACCATTGATTTACAACCTGAGCATTTTCATTGATTTCAAACACTGCCGAAAAAGTATATTTCTCTTCATTTGGCCTCAATGAACAGGCAAAATTCGACAGAACTTCGGGTAACATAGGCACTACCCTATCAACCAAATAAACCGAAGTGGCTCTTTGGTAAGCTTCATCATCCAGAATGGTTCCTTCCTGCAAATAGTGAGAAACATCGGCAATGTGAACACCAATTTCATAGTTTCCGTTTTCTAATTTTTTGAAAGACAAAGCATCATCAAAATCTTTTGCATCTTTTGGATCAATTGTAAAAGTCAAAGTATCACGCATATCTCTGCGCTTTGCAATCTCACTTTCCTGAATTGAAGTATCTATCTTTTGTGCATAAACTTCAACTTCAACCGGAAATTCCGACGGCAAACCATATTCGGCCAAAATTGCATGAATCTCTGTGTTGTGTTCTCCTTGTTTTCCCAGAACTTTAATTACAGTTCCAAAAGGACTATCGGCTCTTTTAGGCCAATCTTCTATTTTAACCAAAACAACATCACCATTTTGAGCATCACCCAATTTATCTTTTGAAATAAAAATATCGGTGTACATTTTAGGATTTGCCGTAGAAACAAAGGCAAAATTCTTTTGAATATCAATTACTCCAACAAATTCAGTTTTATTTCTTTTGATGATTTCAACCACTTCACCTTCCGGTTTTTTTCCGCTTCGTCTTTTATAAACATAGACTTTTACGGTATCTCCGTCTAATGCATGATTTAAATTTACAGTCGGAATAAAAATATCGTGTTCAAATTCAGGACAAATAAAATATGCCGTTTTTCTTCCGGTCATATCAATTATTCCTTCAAAATAATCTTTACTTGTTTCAACCAAAACATATTTGCTAGGTTCTACTTCATCAATCTTTTTTGAAGAACTTAAAATCTTTAAATCTTTTATGATTTGGTTTCTGCTTTGTGTATCATCCAAGCCAAGTTTGGCTGCTATTTGCTTATAATTAAATACTTTATTGGTATTTGACGATAATATTTTCAATATTTTACCGCTAAAATCTTTATCTTTTTTTACCGGTTTTCTAATTCTTTTACTCATAATTCTTTTCTTAACGGTTGAAAAATACGAAATAGTTATCAGTTCTTCTGTGTTGACAGCAAGATTTAAATAAATAATAACTTTTAAAAACTTTAATTCTATTCAAAATTGATACACTTTACTTTTGAATTAAATTTTCATCTTTCAAATACTATTTCAATTTACTGAAGTCAAAACAGAATTTTAATTTGATTTTAAAATTTGAAAGTTGTGAACAGTATTTAAAATAAGAAAAAAGAAAAGATTTATAAATTTAAAATTTTTGGTTGTTATTATTGCGTGTTAATAGTTGATATAAGTTTTTGATATTTTTTTGGATTTTAAACTTATAGTACTTTATACAGACTTATTAACATATATTAACTAATTTAAATACTTATTAATCAAAGGATTTTAAAACTTAATTAACAACTGTTGAAATCAAGAATTGTGTTTCTTTTGTATATAAGTTCATTGTTAATAATTGTTAATAAACTCTTAATTTACTTTTATAACTTTTCAAAAAGTAACTGAAACTTTCCTTGCTTTTTTAATCCCGGTTTTGGATTACAATTTTATTTTAATCAAACAAAAAATAGTTCTAAAAAGCTTTCCAAAGTTATTAACATTAAATGTTGATTTAGGTTTTACTGATTTCCAGGGTTTTAGACATCAATGTTAACAACGTTATTTTATTGTTATTTTTAATTGAAAATCAGATAGTTAAGTTTATGTATAAAATATTGTATTTAGAATTAATACTTAAATAAGGCATTAACAATGTTTATATTAAGCAGTTTATTTATTGATTTCAGAAATAGTTAAAATTATGTTTTTGGTATATTTTGCTTTTATAAAAATATTTAGCCACAGATTAAACAAATTTTACACAGATTAGAATTTGTGGAAATTCGTGTAATTTGTGTTTTAGATCATAGGGTTATTTCTCTGAAAAAAAAAATGGACGCTATTGCGTCCATTTAATAAATTTATTATTTTAAGATTATTTACTCTACAAAAATCTTTTTTGTTGCATTTCCTTGTTCTGTAATCACTTGAATAAAATAAAAACCTTTTGAAAGAGTAGACATATTGATTTGATTCGCTTTTTCTGTTTTAATCAATTGACCGGTTGTTGAAAACACATTTACTTCTTTTAGATTCAAATCTGAATTCAGATTAATAAATAAATCATTTTTCACAGGATTTGGATAAACAGTGAAGTTTTCGAATACAAACTTATCTGATGAGAGAGTTTCTGGGATTACAATTTCTGAATCGTCTTCTGAAATAATTTCAGATATGTCATATACACTTGCATATCCTATATTTGTAGTATTAACGTTGCTCCATGGAGAGCCTACTGCCAAAGTTTTTCCGTCTGCCGATAAAGAAATAGAATATCCGTTATAGCTATTTACACCTTTTCCATAAATGTAATTACCACAAGGATTCCAAGTATCATTTACGTAATTAAAAATCGAAATTTTACCTGAATTAGATCCGTTTTCACTATTCCACGGAGCTGCCATCGCTAATACTCTGCCGTTTGCTGAAATCGAAAGACTGTATCCCATAAGCCCACTAGCGGTATCAGCTTCAAAGTCTGGTCCCAGTTGTACCCAATTTTCACCAATTTTATGAAAGACTCTTACTCTTCCTGCTTTGAATAGACTAGTTTCTGTTTGATCATTATAAGGAGAGCTTAAAGCAATTGTATTTCCATCGGCCGACATAGAAATACAAAATCCTGATTGCCAATCACCATCTTTCCCAATTATGGTTTTTCCAACTTGTGTCCAAGTGTCGTTACTGTTTTTAAAAATTCTCACATTCCCCTTTTCACTAGGACCTGCAAAACGCGAAGCAATAACCACAGTGGCTCCGTCTGCCGATAATGAAACACTGTTGCCACACATTTGATATTTGCTTTCACCAAGGATATTTTCGCCTACTTGAGTCCAAGTACCTGAGGTATTTCTGAAAACTCTAACCATACCAGCGTTGGTTCCGTTGGTGTTAGTACTATTTGGAGAACCAATTGCAACTACAGTTCCGTCTGCCGAAATAGATACAGATGATCCTGAATTATCTCCCTTTGCAACACCGTCAATATCGGTTCCTATTTGAGTCCAAACATTGTCTATATTTTTATAGACTCTCACATGGCCTATTCCATTTATATCGCCTGTAATACCTCTGTTAGCCGAGGAACCTATTGCAACAATGGTTCCATCGTTTGATAAGTCGATACTTATACCAAATTTATCGGAGTTTGCTTCTCCAATTAATTCATTTCCTATTTGAGTCCAGACTCCTTCTTTATTTTCATAAAGTATTACCTGACCTCTGTTATTAGAGCCACTGGTATCAAATTCCGGTGAGCCTACTGCTAAAATTTTTCCGTTAGCTGATAATGATACTGTATTTCCTGCAAGATCACCTGCTTTTTTTCCAATAATATCGGAACCAATTTGTGTTTGAGCTTGTAAAGATCCACTACAAATAGTCAACAAAAAAGCACATTTGTAAAATAATTTTTTATTCATAATTTTAATTTTAAACATTCTGATTTTTTCTTTTAATAAGAAAAATAATATTAATTACATTGTTTTGGTTATTCTGATGATAAATGGTATTTGATTTCGGCTAAAATATATAGAATTATCTAAATAATTTGTTATTTTATATATTTTAGCATCAATCAGTTGAAATTAAATTATCAATCAAAATACTTTATTAAATTTGCGGTATAAAATTGAGTAGTATGATTATAGCAATAGGAAACGATCACGCAGGTCCGGATTATAAAAAAGCAATTGTGAATTATTTAGAATCAAAAGGTCACACGGTTATTAATCATGGAACAGATTCTTGTGATAGTGTAGATTATCCTGATTTTGGTCACGCTGTTGCTATTGATGTAGAAAACAAAAAAGCCGATTTAGGTATTGTTATTTGCGGAAGCGGAAACGGAATTGCTATTACAGCCAATAAACATCAGGGAATTCGTGCTGCTCTTTGTTGGAACAAAGAAATTGCGGCTTTGGCACGTCAGCACAATGATGCTAATGTTTTGAGTATTCCTGCCCGTTTTACATCTGTAAATCAGGCTGTAGAAATGGTAGAAACATTTTTGAATACCGAATTTGAAGGCGGAAGACACGCAGCGAGAGTAAATAAAATAAGTTGTTAATAATTTCAAATATTAAAAAGAAAACCGGCTTTAAGCCGGTTTTCTTTTTTGAGTATATTTTAAAAATTTCAATAATTTTAGATTATTTATTTGATCTAAAATGTAGTAAGTTTTTTAAATAAAGAGATTTAGATATTTAACAAATAAAACCAAAATAAAAGTTTGAGCAATCATAATACCAAAAAAGCGTAATAAAAAATGCACTTTTGAAATTTTATGTTTAAAAATAGTCATTGATATTAAACCTCCTAAACTTCCACCCACGAAAGTCAGTGTTAACAAGGTTTTTTCTGATATGCGGGTTCTGTGTACTTTGGATAATCCTTTGTCTAATGCAAAGGTTAGAAAACAAAGTATATTAATAATTAAAACGTAAATTAAAAAAGGATACATAGCTTACAATTTTGTAAGCAAAGATAGTATTTTAGCACCCTATTAAAATACTAAATCCGATGACAAACATTAAATACATACTGAATTACGTTAATACGGTTTCTAAAAATATTGAGGCTACTTTACAGCTTTTGGACGAAGATTGTACAATTCCTTTCATTGCCCGTTACCGTAAGGATAGAACCGGAAATTTAGATGAAGTTCAAATTGAAAACATCTATAAATACAACAAGCAGTTTGAGGAAATTGTCAAGCGAAAAGAAAGCATTTTGAAATCTATTGAAGAACAAAATGCACTTTCGCCTGAATTGAAGAATAAAATTACAGCCAGTTTCGACCTTCAGGAATTGGAAGATTTGTATTTGCCGTACAAAAAGAAAAAGAAAACAAAGGCCGATGTTGCCCGTGAAAAAGGATTGGAACCTCTGGCAAAAATAATCATGGCGCAAAATGCAGATGATGTGGAGTTTATCGCTTCTAAATATATTAATGATAAAGTTGCCAATGAGGATGAAGCTTTGCAGGGAGCTCGTGATATTATAGCTGAATGGGTGAACGAAAACATCTATATCCGTAAAAATTTGCGCCGAATGTTTCAGCGCAAAGGTGAAATTGCTACTAAGGTGGTGAAATCGAAAATGGAAGAGGAGGGAGCCCAAAAATTTTCGCAGTATTTTGATTGGGCAGAACCAATTTCAAAAGCTCCGTCGCATAGACTTTTAGCCATGTTGCGTGCCGAAGCCGAAGGCTTTGTGAAACTGAAAGTGGAAATAGAGAAGGAGGAAGCCATTGATTTTATTGAGGAAAATGTTGTTAAAGGTAAAAGCGAGGCCTCCGGCCAGGTGAAATTGGCAATCAAGGACAGTTATAAACGATTGCTGGAACCGGCAATATCCAATGAAGCATTGCAGGAAGCCAAAGACAAGGCCGACATAAAAGCGATTGACGTGTTTTCGGAGAATTTGCGCCAGTTGTTGCTGGCACCGCCTTTGGGCGAAAAGCGAATTTTAGCCATTGACCCGGGTTACAGGACAGGCTGCAAAGTGGTTTGTCTTGATGAAAAAGGCGATTTATTGAACAACGAAACCATTTATCCGCATCCGCCTCAGAACGATACTGCCATGGCAATGAAAAAAATCCGTTCGATGGTAAATGCTTATAATATTGAAGCTATTTCAATAGGAAATGGAACGGCTTCCCGCGAAACCGAATTTTTCATCAAGAAAATTGCTTTCGACAAGCCGGTTCAGGTATTTGTGGTTTCTGAGGCAGGGGCTTCTGTATATTCGGCATCTAAAATTGCACGTGATGAATTCGCCAATTATGACGTTACCGTTCGAGGTGCGGTTTCCATCGGTAGACGTTTGTCGGATCCATTGGCCGAATTGGTGAAAATCGATCCAAAATCGATAGGAGTGGGGCAGTACCAGCATGATGTGGATCAAACCAAGTTGAAAGAAGAATTAGATAATACTGTTGTTCGTTGCGTGAATTCGGTGGGAATCAACATCAATACGGCCAGTAAATCGCTGTTGAGTTATGTTTCCGGAATTGGGGAAAAAATGGCCGAAAACATTGTAGCTTACCGCTCTGAAAACGGACCTTTTGAAGACCGTAAACAACTTAAAAAAGTGCCTCGCTTGGGCGAAAAAGCATTCCAGCAAGCGGCTGCTTTCGTAAGAATCCGCGACGGAAAAAATCCTTTAGACAACTCGGCGGTTCACCCTGAAGCTTATCCTATTGTTGAAAAGATGGCGAAAGATTTGGGTATAAAAACCAACGAACTGATTGCCAATAAAGAAAAAATCAGCAAGATTCAGTCTGAAAAATACGTGACCGAAAACATCGGAATCTTGGGATTGAAAGACATACTGAAAGAATTGGAAAAACCGGGCTTAGATCCGCGTAAAGCCGCCAAGGTATTCGAATTTGACCCGAATGTTCGCAGCATTAAAGATTTGCGAGAGGGTATGATATTACCCGGAATTGTTAATAACATCACCGCTTTCGGTTGTTTTGTTGATATGGGAATCAAGGAAAGCGGTTTGGTCCACATTTCACAATTGAAAGAAGGCTTTGTTTCTGATGTGAACGAAGTGGTGAAAATGCACCAGCATGTTCAGGTGAAGGTCGTTGAAGTGGATGAGGCAAGGAAGCGAATTCAGTTGACGATGGTATTGTAAAAATTCCAAAATAAAAAAATAAATTACATGTAGAACTGCTCGAAAATTTCAGTTATCCGGAAATTCCGGACAACTGCAAATGAAGGCAAGCGAATTTGAAAGTGATTTCGACAAGGAAATTAAAAAGCAATTAGGCAATTCAGATAATGAATGAAGTGGTAAAAATGCACCAGCACGTTCAGGTGAAAGTCGTTGAAGTGGATGAAGCCAGAAAAAGGATTCAGTTGACGATGGTATTGTAGGCCATAAACTTTAGGCAGTATGCTTTAAGCAAAAACCCCTTTGTCAATTATGGCAAAGGGGTTTTCTTTTTTGTCGGGATTAGCTTCTAACTTCAGTTCGATTTATAAATTATTCTATCAGTGATTTTTAAAATTTTTAACACATAGATACATAGAATTTCTAACGTTTTAAAAGGGTTTGATAGGTGTTTTCACTTTTCACATAGTTTGGCTATGTGAGAAATAATATTATTCCCTAGTCAATTCTTTGACCATAATTTATTTCTATGTGCCTATGTGTTTAATTTTAAAATTGATTTACAGGTAGTTATTAATCGAACTCAGGTTTCTAATATAAGCATTCAGGTTTATTTTCTATTGAGTTTTTTCAGTTCCTTATCAAAATCTGAAACTATTCTTTGAGTTTTATTAAAGACCTCGTACTCATTAATTGCTTTCTTGTCAGCCTGAATTTTGGATATTTTGCCCTTGCCTTCCAGAATTTTATAATCATTAAAAGTCAGGAATTTATTAACGCTTTCTGCCAGTTGTTCCATAGTAAAGGTGTTTTGTCTTTCAATTAAGCCTTCTATGTAATCGAAATAGGAAGTCACTGTTCTTTCAAGTTGCTTTATTTCTTTTTCTTCCAGATAATTTTTGGCGACAATCACATCCTGTTTCAGTATTCTTCCGTCAGGGCTGTTCTTCCAGGTTGTCAACCCCATATTTTCTTTGTCTTTATCGGCAGTGATGTAGATGATTTCGGCTGCGGTTTTTCCGGTAATGGCAAAATGAAATTTATTCTGTACAGCAGCAAAGAAGTTTTTGGTTATTTCAGAATTCTTATCATAATCGATACTGCATTCTGCAAAAATATCGGTTATCTGCTGATAGATTCTTCTTTCGCTGGCACGGATGGATCGAACCCTTTGAAGCAACTCCCTAAAGTAATCTTTGCCAAACATAGATTGTCCTTGCTTTAATCTGTCGTCATCAAGCACAAAACCTTTGATGATGTATTCTTTAAGTGTTTTGGTAGCCCAGATCCTGAACTGCGTGGCTTTTGTAGAATTGACCCTGTAGCCAACAGAAATGATGGCGTCAAGGTTGTAATATTCTATTTCTCTACTAACTTCTCTTGTCCCTTCTGTTTGAACTGTTCGGAAATTCCGAACAGTTGAACTTCTGTCCAATTCTTTAGTTTCAAAAATATTAAATAAATGTTCGCTAATGGTTGATTTTACGACTCCAAATAATTCAGCAATAGATTTTTGAGTTAGCCAAATTGTTTCGTTTTGCAGTAAAACATCAACTCTTACTTCCCCGTTTGGATTAGTGTATAAAATGAATTTGTTCAAACTCTCTTCCATAATTTTTTGATAGACTAAGTATTCAAAAATAAAAAATCCCAGATTCAAAGTATTAATTTAAATCTGGGATTTTAATATTGATTCTGTCCCGAATTTCGGGATAAGAAAACTATTCTTTTGTTTCGTCTTCTTTTTTCATGGCTGGTTGATCGTCTTTAGCAGCGTTTTTGAATTCTTTAATTCCGCTACCCAAACCTTTCATCAATTCAGGAATTTTTTTACCTCCAAACATTAATAAAATCACTGCAATAATTAAAATTATTTCTGTAGCTCCTAATCCTCCCATAAATATAGTCAATAAGTTCATAAATACGAATTCTAAATCGGCTACAAATGTAAATAGAAATTGAATACGTTTTATTTACCCCCGAAATATTTATAGTTAAATTACGTTAATATTTCATTTTAACCGGAATTTTAATTAACTAAATGGAAAATACAGTGTTTTATAGCGACTATTAAATGTTTACATTTGTTCGGTCTTCGGTTTTGCCGAAAATTAATTAAACGTCAGAATTACCAATGTCTATAAAATCATTTGCGGCCAAATTGTTTGCCGGATATATTCATCAAAAAAATCAAAAATGGATTAATAATCCGGTAAAAACCCAACAACGTGTTTTTCAGGATTTAATAAATCAGGCTAAGAACACTCAATTTGGAAAAGATCATCATTTTGAAAACATAAAAACCTTTCAAGATTTTGCAAAGCAGGTTCCGGTTAGGGATTATGAAGAATTGAAAATTTATGTGGACAGGGTGGTAAAAGGGGAGGAGAATGTACTCTGGAAAGGAAAACCTATTTATTTTGCCAAAACTTCGGGAACTACTTCGGGTGCCAAATATATTCCGTTAACAAAAGAATCTATGCCTTATCATATTGAAGCGGCTCGAAATGCCATTTTGAGTTATGTTCACGAAACCAAAAAGTCTGATTTTGTTGATGGCAAAATGATTTTCTTACAAGGAAGTCCGGTTTTGGAAGAAAAAAACGGAATCCAATTGGGACGATTATCCGGAATCGTTGCACATTATGTGCCTAAATATCTGCAAAAAAACCGAATGCCTTCCTGGGAAACCAACTGCATTGAGGATTGGGAAACAAAGGTTGAAGCCATAGTCGATGAAACTATCAACGAAAATATGGCTGTGATTTCGGGAATTCCGTCCTGGGTACAGATGTATTTTGAGAAATTGCAGCAAAGAGGAGGAACCCGAGCCATAGGCGAACTGAGCGAAGCTAAACCGGTGGGTGAAATCTTCAAAAATTTCAATTTATTCATTTACGGAGGCGTCAATTATGAACCGTATCGTGCCAAATTTGAAAATCTTATCGGAAGAAAAGTCGATAGCATAGAACTTTTTCCGGCTTCGGAAGGGTTCTTTGCGTATCAGGATTCACAGAAAGAGAAAGGAATGTTGTTGCTTTTGAATACGGGTATTTTTTATGAGTTTATAAAAAGTGATGAATTCTTTACCGATCCCGATGCTTCGGAACCAAGAAGATATACAATTGGCGAAGTGGAATTAGGCGTGAATTATGTTTTGATTATTTCGACTAATGCCGGGCTTTGGGGTTATAATATTGGCGACACGGTTCAGTTTACTTCTTTGAAACCTTACAGAGTGATTGTTTCAGGCAGGATTAAGCATTATATTTCGGCTTTTGGCGAACACGTTATTGGGAAAGAAGTGGAAACCGCTTTGCAAATAGCGGTTGAAAATACCAATGTCAGAATTAATGAATTTACGGTTGCTCCTCAAATCAATCCTAAAGCGGGTTTGCCTTACCACGAATGGTTTATTGAATTTGAAAATGAACCGGATGATTTGGAAGCTTTTGCCTTAAAAATTGACCAGGCTATGCGAAAACAAAACACTTATTATGACGATTTGATAACAGGTCATGTTTTGAGAACTTTGATTATTACAAAAGTGTCGAAAAATGGTTTTCAGGATTATATGAAATCAATAGGAAAATTGGGCGGACAAAATAAGTTGCCAAGACTTTCAAACGACAGAAAAATTGCTGATGTATTGGGGAAAAATTAGAAGCAGGAAGTCAGAAGATAGAAGTTGTAATTCAGTCAGAATTTTAACTTCCATCTCCCATCTTCTTACTTCCGTCCCTTAAAAATAGAATAAAAACATATATTTGTAAAATTAAGATTACAAGTTAAAATGAAGGAATTAAAAAGTACAACACGATCACGGGCGCAGGAATCTTCTGCTGCTATTGAGCGTTTGTATATTACGATGCGCCATCTTTTTAACCGTGGTTTTTATAATCCTCTGGGAGTTACCGGAGATTCGCTTAAAGAAGCGTTGCTACAGCTTCGTCCTGAGATTTATGGTTCTATAGCCGAAGACAAAGTGGAATTGAAAGGCCTTTTGTATGTTATAGAACGACTTCCGGTAGGAATTGAAGAATGCCGGTATATCAATCTGACTTCAGACGAAGGGTATTCTAAATCGCATTTTGAAGCTATCGTTCCTCTTAAAAGAAAGAGAAATTGTTACAGAATTGACGAGGAGCAAATGAATGTGGAAATAACCAGAGGCCGTTCGGATATTTATGATATTCTCACGCATCTTACTTTTATTTTTATGGAATCGCATAAAATAAAAGACAGGGCATTTCTTGATGAAACAACTGAACTTTCGCGCGATTGGCAAAAACTGGAACAGGCTGTTTTTCAGACAAAAAAATTGAGTTTGATTGACAGGGAAAAAGCAATTTTACACGCTGCCAATGTTTTGGGAAGAACTTTTGAAGAACTTCTGGAAATTTATGATGATTTTGCTTTGGTAAATGCGCCTGATCGTTTTCTGCACGTGGTTTATTGGTTGGGCAAACTGGCGATAGAAGAATCTACTCAAAACAAGAAACGCGTTATCACTTTCAGTCCTATTTTAAGGGAACGTTTAGGACATCATATTCATGGTGAAATTTGGGCGAACAATATTAAAAGTGTTTTGAAAGAAAATCAGCTTTTGCATCGTCCAATTCATATCATCAGTGCCAATATGCATTCGGTGATGAATTCTATTTTTGCAAAAGAGGTACTGAAAAATCAATATAAAAATGCAGCCTATTTTACCGTTTTTGAAGAATTGAGTAAACCTGTTGCTCAGGATTTGAGAGATAAAGTAACTCAGTTTGCCAAGAAAAACGGAATGATTTCGATTGTTGATACTTCGGGAACCAATATAGATGTTCAGATTTTTGATACGGCTAAGATGAATTGGGAGGAAACGTCTTTTTCGGATTCGAAGAATAAAGATGAAAATCCGGTTCTGATTGTTATGGATTATGCTTTTGGAGAACAAGCCTATGAAACTATAGACGAATTACTGAAACCATATAAAAAAGAGTTTTTTCTGAATGTAGAATCCATTTCTATCATGGGAAAAGCCGGAATTCTGGAGGGGAAAAAAGGAGATATTATGATTCCTACAGCTCATATTAATGAAGGAACCGGAGATAATTATCCTTTTCAAAACGAGCTTACAACACAAATGTTTGAAGGAAATAATATGTCGATTTACGGAGGAACTATGGTAACTGTTTTGGGAACTTCTTTGCAAAACAGGGATTTGTTGAAGTTTTTTCACGAATCTACCTGGGGAGTTATAGGCCTTGAAATGGAGGGAGCTTATTATCAAAAAGCGATACAGTCGGCTTCAAAAATCAGAAAAAGTATCAGTCCTGAGGTGAAGTTGAGGTATGCTTATTATGCATCGGACAATCCGTTGGAAACCGGAAGTACACTTGCTTCGGGCGGACTTGGAACTACCGGAGTAAAGCCAACTTATTTAATTACAATTAAAATATTAGAACAAATTTTTAAAATAAAATAACAGAATGAATAAAATGAATCAGCAGAATCAGGAAGTAGATTTGTCATTAATCTTTAATGGATTCAGGAATTTTACAGAGAATATAAAGACTTCTATATTTAGAGGAATTCAGTTTTGTATAAAGAATGCAGTAGTACTTTCTGTTTTGATTGTTTCCGGATTTGCAATTGGAAAATACTTAGATTCTGATAAAAAGTCTTTCAGTAATGAGGTAATTGTTATTCCTAATTTTGAAAGTGTCGATTATTTGTATTCAAAAATCAATTATTTGAATTCAAAAATCAAAGAAAGAGATACTGTTTATTTGAAAAAAGTTGTTGGTATCGAAAAGCCAAAAAACCTTAAAAGCATAAATGTGAAAGCCATAAAGGATATGTTCAGGTTACTTGATGAGGAAAACGGAAAATTAGGTGATAAAGAAAGATTACAGAATATGGATCTTGTTAGTTTGATGGCAAAAGAAGAAAGTACCAAAAAGGTACTTAACGATTCTATGGCCACTAAAAATTATATTTATCATAAAATCTCTTTCGTTACAAAAAAAGCAACAAATGAAAAAGAGATGTGCCAGCCAATATTGAAATATTTGAATAATTCTGATTATTTCAAACAGGTTCAGGAAATGAATAAAAAACACATGGAGCTAACAATTGCTCAGAACGATGTTACTTTAGCTCAAATAGATGCTATTTTGAATGGATTAGGAACCAATCTGAAGAACAAACAAGGAGGCAATTTTATTTATAATAATGAGAGTTTGGAACTGGATAAAGTTTTGGCCAAAAAAATAGAATTGATTAAAACTCAGGGAAAAAACAAAGTAAAACTGCTTAACTACGAGAAAACCATTAAGGACATATCTAAGAATTTGAATCTAAAATCAGACAAACCTTTTAATAAATGGCCGTTATTATTTGTCTTTTTGTTTATTGGTATAAAACTGTTTTTATCTTTTTATAAAAAGCAGTCGTTGAAAGCTAAATTAGCTGAAAATTAGTTTTACAAACAAAAGTCAAAAATAACAAATAAGAACTTGAGTCTGTTTTAACGGTATATCTTACAGAAATAAACAGAAAAATGAAGATGGGAATTAATTTTTATTTATGAAGAAAATACTGTTCGTTTTTGGAACCAGACCTGAAGCGATAAAAATGGCTCCGATTATAAAAGGCTTTCAAAAGGATCCTCTTTTTGAAATCAAGATCTGTGTTACAGCACAACACAGGGAGATGTTGGATCAGGTTTTGGATTTTTTTGGTATTTTTCCTGATTATGATTTGAACATAATGAGCACAAGTCAGGATTTGTATTCTTTGACAAGTGTTATTTTGCTGAAACTCAAAGATGTTCTTGAAGATTTTAAACCCGATTATGTTTTTGTACACGGAGATACCACAACTACCATGGCTGCAAGCATTGCTTCCTTTTATTTTGGATCGAAAGTTTGCCATATTGAAGCAGGACTTAGAACATATAACAAAAAATCGCCATTTCCTGAAGAAGCAAACCGATGTATAACAGGAGTTTTATCAGAATATCATTTTGCTCCAACAGAAACTTCAAAGCAAAATTTATTGAGAGAGAATATTTCTCCGGAAAATATAGTGGTAACAGGAAATACTGTAATTGACGCGCTTTTTGAAAGTATAGATATTATCAAATCAACTTCTTTATCAGATGTTGAAGATTTAAAAAACCGAATAGATTCTTCAAAAAAAATAATCCTGATTACCGGGCACAGAAGAGAAAATCACGGCCAGGGAATTAAAAATATCTGCGAAGCATTACAAATTCTGGCCAAAAGAAATAAAGAGGTACTTATTGTATATCCGGTTCATTTAAATCCGCAAATACTTAATCCGGTCAATGATTTATTAAGAGGAATAGATAACATACTATTAATAGATCCTCTGTCTTATCCGGCGTTTATATGGCTGATGAATCAGGCCCGGATTATTATTACAGATAGTGGTGGAGTACAAGAAGAAGCACCAAGTCTTGGAAAACCGGTTTTGGTAATGCGGGATACTACCGAAAGACCAGAGGCAGTAGCAGCAGGAACCGTGATATTGGTAGGGACAAATGTTGAAAAAATTGTTGATCAAACACAGAATTTACTTGACGACGAAAGCAGTTATGAAAAGATGAGCAAACTGCATAATCCTTATGGAGACGGAATGGCTACTGATAGGATTATCCGGTTTTTGAAGGATAAAATAAAAAATTAAACACGTTTTTGAAGCAGTCAAAAACTCAAAGTGAAGCTCTTAACCTTTTGTTGAATAATTAAACAGCATATTTTTTACAAAAAATAAATGGAGCTGTATTTCAAATAAACAAATGACAAAAAACTTTCTTAAAAACATATTTCTCAATAATATATCCCAAGGACTACAGTTTGGGTCAAGATGGTTGTTGACAATCATTTTGCTGAGGGTGTTGAGTATAGAAATGTTTGCTGTTTTTTCATTCATTTATTCAATTTCCAATATTTTAGTTTCTATTTTGCCTTTCGGAAGCCAAATTTATCTTATCAACAAATCCGATTTATCATTGTCGGGATTAAAAGAGCTTACAACTTCAATCAGCATTATCATAGTCCTTTTTCTGTTGGCAATGCTTGTTTGTACAGTGTATTTTTTGGTCAATCCATCAGACCAATCGGCTAGCCTGATGCCATTGAGTATATTTTTGAGTTTGATTTTGAGTCTGAATGTCATATTTTTCTCTTTCCTGAAAGGTGTCGGCAATTTTTCATTCGAATTAAAAATTTACAGCATATTTTCTGTACTTATTTTGTTATTGGCGGGCTATCTCTATTTCATAGGAACTTTATCTGTTTTTACAATCTTATCTTTGTTGATTTTATTGAATAGCCTGATGACTTTTTTTGTGTTTCGATTTTCAAAAATTCTTAACATCAAACAACTTTTAAGTCTCATCGATTTTCAAAAAGAAACAATAATCAATGGTTTTTCAAAGCGTTTGTTCTTTGGGTTGCAGGAACTTGTAACGGCTTCTTATGCTCAGGGAGGAATGTTGATTTTGTTTTATATTATAAGCAACAAAATTTACGGAGAGTACAGAGCCATGCTTATTCTTACGGCTCCGTTTGGATTGGTCAATGTGGCGGTTTCACAAGTATTACTGAGTCATTTGAAAAAGGTTTCAAAAGATAAAATGGGAAAGGTTTTTAGAAAACTTCATTTTCCGTTTGTGGTATTGTTGACCGTTTTTTTGATAGTAATTTATTTTTTCGGAAAACCAATAGTCAAATTGATAACAGGATTAGAATATTCTGAATCAATTCGATTTTCTTACATAGGTGTTCTGTTAATAATTTTTACCAGTTTTGTTTATGCCGGTTATGAAATGCTTTTGGTTGTTCTTGATAAGCAAAAACTTAGATTTTATGTAATGTTTTTTGGAGCTGTTATAAATATTCTTTCAATTGTGATGTTGTTACCCAAGTATGGTTTGGAGGGAGCAATATTGACAAACGTTATTTCAAACATTGCCGTTTTTATAGGAATGGTTATTATTACTGAAACAACTTTAAACAAATTAAAATGAAGATAGCGATAGTAACTTCAAGATATCCAAAAGAAAATGAGCCATACAATCACATGTTTGTACATGTGAGAGCTCTTTTTTTGAATAAAATCAGGGAGGAAGTAACGGTTTTTGTTCCTTCAAAAGAAAAAATCAATTATCAAATTGACGGGATTAATGTTGTTTGTGATTTTGCCGAAAATATTGCAAATCAACTGGAAGAATACAATCTTGTTTATCTTCATCTATTGAATGTTTATCCGTTTAGAAAAGATGGCGGAATTGCTGTTTACAAAAAATTACTTCAACTCAATATTCCAACAGTAATGTGCATTCATGGTGCTGAGGTATTGAAATATCCAAAATATTTATATGATTTTTCCTTTACTGTAGAAGGAATAGCAAAAGTTTTGTACAGAAATTTTTGGCATTTTCCAACTATGAAAAAAATAGTAAAAAAGTTGAATACGAAGCCAACAGTTGGTTTCTTATTTCCTTCACAATTTATAAGAAAGGTTACTGAAGAGAATTTTTCACTTGAATTGAATGCTGTTAATATTATTGCCAACGGAATTGATACAGAACTTTTTAAATTCAATGCTGATTTTTCTAAGAGAAATAAAATACTGGTTCTTCGCCCATTTGAAGAGAATAAGGCAATTGATGTTGCTATAAAAACCATGAAGTATTTGCCTGAAAGTTTCACTATGGATATTTATGGTAAAGGAAAATTACAACAGAAATTGCAAGCTTTGATTGATACTGAAAAATTATCAGAAAGAGTTATTATTAAAAATGGTTTTATTTCAAGAGACGAATTGCCCGGCTTTTTTTCGAATTATGGAATTTTTATGTCAACAACAAAAATAGACACTCAGGGTGTTATTATGTGCGAAGCCATGGCTGCCGGTTTATTAACCTGTAGTAATCCTGTAACAGCCATTCCTGAATTTATCAGTGACGGCGAAACCGGAATATTAGGAGAATCATCTCAGGAAATTGCACAAAAAATAATTGAGATAACTAACAATTCTGAACTGTATTATAAAATAACTTCACAAGCCAGAAGTTCAATGGAACAGATAGCAGTTGATGTTGTAGGTAAAAAAGAACTTGACGTTTTTAGAAATTTGATCAAAAACAATTAAGCATATTATCTTTATCAGAGAGATTCACAGTTGTTTTCAAAACAACGAAAATAATTAATTCAAAAAGGATGTTATTAAATTTAAAAATCTATTACCAATACATTATTTTCTTGTTATTTGCATTATTACCTGTTGATATGATTAACGGTATTTTGATAGAGAAAGGTATAAATTTGCCAATCTCTATTGGACAGTTGTTCAAATTAACGGTTTTAATTTTACTGTTTGTACGTTTGTATTTTTTACCAAAAACACTCGATTTAATTATGATATTATTCGGATGTTTTTTTCTTAGTTCGGTTGTTCAGTCTGTTTTTACATTAGATTTTACATTTTTGTTTGGCGATTTTATTAAGGTTTCAAAATATTTAACTCCGTTTATAGCTTTTCTTTTCTTTAAAAAACTGGTTGAAGAGCAAGACGAATTTTTGATGAATAAATTATTCAGGTGGATTTCATTTTCCTATTGGGTATTGGCTTTTAATATATTTATAAAATTGTTTCATCTGGGCTATTCAATGTATGAAGGAGATATAGGAACCCGGGGTTTTTTCTATGCAGGAAATGAGGTTTCGGCACTACTTTTAATTTTAGCTTCAATTTTAGCGTTTAAATATTGGGTTATTGAAAATCAAAAATTTAAGTTTCTTTTATTTCTTTTTTTCAATCTTTTCTTAGGAGTTTTAATCAGTTCAAAAACGGGAATATTAGGAATAGCACTGGTTTTCTTACTTATAGTTTCGGATTTGAAGAAAATAAACATCAAACTCAAAACTATTAAAATGATATTGGTTTCGGCAATTATCATTATTCCTTCGGTTCTTTATTTTACCTATAAATCGATTTTAAAATCACCGGTTATGGTTCGATTTGAATATTTTTGGGAAAAACTAGACTTTGTAACATTTATTTTTTCGAGCCGGAATATTTTTGCCGAAAAAATGTTTGGTTTCTATGATGCCGATTTTACTGTTGTTCAGAAGGCAATAGGAGGAGGTCAGTTTTATTATGAATCTAAGTTGGGTCAAATTGTAGAAATAGATATTCTGGATATTTTCTTTGCTTATGGTTATTTGGGAGCGATAATTTTTTGTTTATTTTTAGCACTAACTATAATTTATTCATACTTTCTAAAGCAAAATTCGGTCAATGAATATGCCCGATTGACTTATATAATGTCGATAATGTTATTCTTTGTGTCATCGATTGCCGGACATGTTTTTAATTCAGGAATGGCCGGAATTTTTATTGGATTCCTTTTTTCGTTAATGTTTTACAAAAAAAATGAAGTACAAAATACTATATAGTCTTGCCTTAGTATTTGGAATAGTTTTGCCTGTTTCAATAAAACTGGGAAATGTTGTTTTAGGTATTTTACTGGGAATTATTTTGATGATAATTCTAAAAAAAGGTAAGTATCAGTTACAGTTTGATAAAAGGATTCTTTTTTTCTCTACAATTCCTTTCTTTTTATTATTAATTCAGGGACTTTTTATAACCGAAAATCTTTCTCAGGGATTTGGTTTACTGGGTAGATATGCAACCTATTTATTGACTCCTGTGTTATTTTGTTTTTTAGATAAAGAAACGGTAATAAAGACAAAAGAAAATGCGCAAAAGGGGTTGGTTGTTGGCGTAATTTTGGCATCAATTATTCTTTTGACCAATAATTTTATAAAATATTACAGTCATAAACCTCTTTTTACAATAGATAAAGACCTTTTTAATTATTATCACACTTATTATAATTTCACTGAAATATTAAAAATACATCCAAGCTATTTCGGAATGTATGTTTTGTTGGCGACTGCTATTTCTATTAGTTATGTATTTAATGATAAAAACAGAATTTTCAGAATTTTGTATCTGTTGACGATAGGTGTTTATTCAATGGTAATGGTGTTTCTAAATGCAAGGGTTGTTACTGTACTTTTTTTTGTAATTCTGATTGTATTTATTTTCGTTGTTCTAAAAAGAATTGCATTCAGGAACAAAATAGTATTTTCAGTAAGTATTTTAATGATATTGATTTCAACAATTTTGTTTTATAACACTGTAAAAAATACTTATCTGCTTTCCAGATTTACTGATGAATTGAAATGGGAGCTGACGCCAAATAAAAATAGTATTTACAATGGAAAGACAAGTGCCGATTCTCGAATTGTACGTTGGAATTCTTCAATTTCCGTAATTCAGGAAAAACCTGTTTTTGGTCATGGATGTGCTATGGAAAAGCAGGTTTTGGAGAAACAGTTTTTAAAAGATCAATTGTATTTTTCGGCCAAAAACCAATATGATGCGCATAATCAATATTTGTCATTTGCCATTGAATTCGGGCTAACAGGTATTTTATGTTTCCTTGTTTTTCTTTTCTCAAACATTTATTTTTCATTAAAAAGAAAAGATTATATAGCTCTTACTCTTTTTGTAACTCTATTATCGGTCAGCCTTTTTGAAGATGTTTTTAAGAATAATGCAGGAATTATTTTTATTGCGCTTTTTTCTAATCTTTTTTTATATGTAAACCGTCAGGATGAAATTAACTACTAAATCAAATGTAATACTTGTTTATATAGCTGTTTTGTTTTTAGTAGATATTCTAAACAAAAGAACTTTATATTTTTCTGATACAGCTCTTATTTTTATTAAGACAATAAAGATGATTTTTTATATCACTTTTATTATTTTTTTGGCGAAAGAGAAAGATTACCGTTTAATTAAACCGTTGGGAATATTGAGTTCTGTTTTTTTTATAAATCAGGGACTTTTACTAATGACAAATACCGGTTTGGGAGTTTCGGATTTATTGCCAAATATCAGAGAATTGTTTTTATATTGTTTTCCGTTTATTTTTTCTTACACCTTATACAATCAGGAAGATAAAGGTTTTGTAAAAAGACTAACAGTTTTATTTGAAATTATTATCTGGATTGTTCTTATAACCACTATTCTGGGGTTTCTTTTTAATATTGAACTTTTTTTAACCTATGATCAAAACAGGTTTGGTTATATGGGTTTGATGCCTAAATCTATCACAGTTACTTATTTTTATATTGGAGCTCTTATTTATGTTTATTATTCAATGATGAGGTTTAATAAATTAAAAATTTTATTCTTATTGCTGTTATTTACAAGCCTATTGGTAGGAGCCAAAGCAGTTTATTTATTTGTTTTTTTACTTGGAGCCTTTCATTTTACAGATCAGAAATGGTATCTCAATAAGACTTTTTATATTGCAGGAACTATTGTTATTGCAACATTAATATTGTTTAGAGAAAAATGCATGAATTTTTTAAAATCAACTTTTTATATTTTATACGATTTATATCAAAAAGAAGGATTACTGACCGCATTGACTTCGATGCGAAACAAAAATTTCATAACAAATTCAAATAAATATGAACCTTTTTGGGAATGGTACAATTATTTAATTGGCGGAAGAATTGCATCTTTTAATCTATTTGAAATGTCAATCGTAGATTTAACCGTTTTTTTCGGAATTTCCGGAACCGTTTTTTATCTGATAACTATTTATAAACTAACTGTTACTGCCCGTTCTCAAAAATCATCATTTTTTCTGTTTTCAATCTTCTCGCTATTTTTTGTATCTATCTTTGCAGGGCAATTTTTTATTAATATTTCTGCAATTACTTATATAATTATCGTTTTTTTCCTGTTGAATAAAATGATAGACACACCAAATAATAATGAAGTACGAACGAATTAGTCTCTTAGGTACCTATGTTGATAATCTTTCTATGAATGAAACAATCGAGATTATCGAAAATGCCATTCGGGAAAACAAACAAATTCATCAGGCAGATGTTAATGCCGGAAAAATTGTTGCAATGCAAACCGATGAAGCATTAAGAATAAGTGTCAATGAAGCAGATATTATCAATGCTGACGGCCAACCCGTGCTTTGGACTGCACGTTTATTTAATAAACCGCTAAAAGAAAGAGTTTCCGGAGTTGATTTATTTACCAGATTAATCGAAAAAGCGCATCAGAAGAATTATAAAATATTTCTTTTAGGAGCAAAACAGGAAGTGGTTGAACTGGTAAATCAAAGAATTTCCAAAGAATATTCACCAGATATAGTTGCCGGTTTTGCAAATGGTTATTTTAATGAAAATCAGGAAAATGAAATTATAAACCAGATTATTTCCTGTAAACCTCAAATGCTCTTTGTAGCGATGACCTCGCCTTACAAAGAGATTTTCTTGCATAAATATAAAAATGATCTGAAAGATGTAAATTTCATAATGGGTGTTGGTGGTAGTTTTGATGTATATTCCGGAAAAATTAAACGAGCTCCTCTCTGGATGCAAAAAAGCGGATTAGAATGGTTTTTCAGATTCACACAAGATCCTCTAAGAATGTGGAAACGATATTTGATTGGGAATACAAAATTTATATTGTTAGTTTTGAAAGAAAAATTCACCACAAAATAGAACATAAATTAATTATTTAGACGAATTGATATATTTCGCATTTGTTTATATTTGTCTGCAATAATTAAATAAATGAAAAGAATTCTCATTACCGGTGCGGCCGGATTTTTAGGCTCCCACCTGTGTGACCGATTTATAAAAGAAGGCTACCACGTTATTGGTATGGACAATCTCATAACAGGAGATTTGAAAAACATAGAACATCTTTTCAAGTTAGAGCATTTTGAGTTTTACCATCATGATATAACTAAGTTTATTCATGTACCCGGTAATCTAGATTATATACTTCATTTTGCTTCGCCGGCAAGTCCGATTGATTATCTCAAGATTCCGATTCAAACACTGAAAGTAGGCTCTTTGGGAACTCATAATCTTCTGGGATTGGCCAGAGTAAAAAAAGCACGAATCTTAATCGCATCTACTTCCGAAGTTTACGGAGATCCGTTGGTTCATCCTCAAACCGAAGAATATTACGGAAACGTAAATACAATTGGTCCCCGCGGAGTTTATGACGAAGCCAAGCGTTTTCAGGAATCGATTACGATGGCTTATCACACTTTTCACGGTGTAGAAACCAGAATAGTGCGTATTTTTAATACCTATGGTCCAAGAATGCGACTCAATGACGGTCGTGTAATTCCGGCTTTTATAGGACAGGCTTTAAGAGGAGAAGATTTAACTATTTTTGGAGACGGAATGCAGACCCGTTCTTTCTGTTATGTTGATGACCAGGTTGAGGGAATTTTCAGATTATTGCATTCCGATTATATTTATCCTGTAAATATTGGAAATCCGGATGAAATTACCATCAAGGATTTTGCCGAAGAAATTATTAAACTAACCGGAACTACACAAAAAGTGGTGTACCAACCACTTCCGGTAAATGATCCTTTGCAACGTCAGCCCGATATTACAAAAGCCAAAGAAATATTGGGTTGGGAGCCAACAGTTTCCCGTTCTGAAGGAATGAAAATTACCTACGATTATTTCAAGTCGTTATCAACAGAAGAATTATTAAAAGAAGAACACAAAGATTTTTCAAAGTACATATTTTAGTGAGAAGAACTACAGGCCGATTTTCGGGTTACATAAGACCATTTTTCTATTTGCTGGACTTAACTATAATTAATGTCCTGGCGTGGTTTTTCTTATTCCAGAATTCAAATATTTTCCTGTACCATTTTTTTATTACAATTTCCTGGTTGTTTATTTCCTGGAATATCGACTTTTATGAAGTATATCGCTATACCAAAGTCATTGAAATCCTGAGTAAAATTGCCAAACAATATTCATTATTCATCATTCTGAATTTTGCCTATTTAGGTTATTTTATGGAGTTTTCAGAGCCTTCACAAATGATTAAGTTTGTTACGGTTTCATTATTCTTGATAGCCATAGCAAAGCTTTTTGTTTACTATTTTCTCAGACGATTCCGAGTTATTTTTGGAGGAAATTACAGAAGAGTGGTTATTGTAGGAAAAGACAAAAGCACCAATCAGTTAGTTGAGTTTTTTCAGGATCATCCTGATTATGGATATAAATTGTTGCAGACTTTTGATTTCAAAAAAAATGCAGGTACAAGTATAGATGAGGTTTTTAATTATGTTAAAAAGAACAGCATAGACGAAATTTATTGTTCACTTTCAAGCTTAGGCGAAGGAGACATAACCCGTTTTGTAGATTTTACCGATAATAATCTGAAAGTTTTAAAATTTTTACCCAACAATAAGGATATTCTATCGAAAAATCTTTTGGTAGATTATTATGGTTACATCCCTATTCTTTCTCAAAGAATTATTCCGCTCGATAAGACAATTAACTATATGATGAAAAGAGCTTTTGATGTTGCCTTTTCTCTTCTGGTAATTATTTTTATTTTATCATGGTTGGTACCAATTGTAGGAATATTAATTAAGTTTGAATCCAAAGGACCTGTTTTCTTTAAACAAAAAAGGAATGGTTTGAACAGTAATGAGTTCAATTGTTTTAAATTCAGATCGATGCACTTAAATCCAATTGCAGATTTGACACAAGTTACCAAAAACGATCCCCGTATTACAAAAGTGGGAGCTTTTCTCAGAAAAACCAGTCTGGACGAAATGCCCCAGTTTTTTAATGTTTTCTTAGGAGATATGTCTGTGGTAGGTCCAAGGCCTCACATGATTAGCGAAACCGAACGATTTGCAAAGTTTGTCGATAAGTTTATGGTTCGACATTTTATAAAACCCGGTATTACAGGATTGGCACAAACCAATGGTTTTCGTGGAGAAGTAGAAACCGAATCAGATATTGTGAATCGTGTTAGATATGATATTTATTATATCGAAAACTGGTCGATACTACTAGATTTGAAGATTATTTTTCAAACGATTTTTAATATCCTGAAAGGAGAAGACAAAGCGTACTAATGGATTTGGTTTCTATCATTACTCCGTCGTATAATTCAGAGAAGTATATTTCCGATACAGTACAATCTGTATTAAATCAAACTCATGAAAATTGGGAACTCATTATAGTTGATGACTGTTCATCAGATACTACTGTAGCGGTTATTAAAGAAATTTGTGAGTCTGAGTCCAGAATTAAACTTTTTCCTTTGCAGAAAAATATAGGCCCTGCAAAGTCGAGGAATATTGGTATTGAACATGCTTCTGGGAAATATTTGACTTTTTTAGATGCAGACGATCTTTGGTTTCCTGAATTTATAGAAAATAGTATTTTAAATATAAATAAATCAGGGATTCCTTTTGTGTTTTCTTCTTATAAAAGATCGAATGAAAAATTAGAATTTGTTTATTCGGATTTCATAGTCCCTGAGAAAGTGACATATACAGATATTCTAAAGACAAATTCAATTAGTTGCCTTACAGCTTTTTTGGATATTGAAAGATTAGGAAAGAAGAAGATGCCAAATATTTTGAAGCGTCAAGATATGGGATTATGGCTTCAATATTTGAAAGAAATTCCTTTTGCTCTAGGAATTAAGGAACCAAGAGCGATTTATCGTATTCGACAAAATTCCTTATCAAGAAATAAGAAGAATCTAGTTAAATACCAATGGCAATTTTATCGTGAAGTCGAAAAGTTAAACTTTTTTCAAACGGTTTATTACATGTCACATTGGATGTATAACGGTTTTATGAAGTACCGTGACTAAAGCATCGATTTAAACTGTTTCAATTTCCCTCTTAAACTCCTTTCCAGACTCGATTTTCTGTTAAAAGTAAAATTAAGTCCGCTTTCAAGATAGGTTTCAATTGCTTTCTCAATATTTTGAATCTGAACAATAGTCAATTCAAAATCACTTACATAATCAATTTCAAAAGCATTTGTTTTGGTTTGTTTTATTACAAATTCCTTCACGTTTCCATTATCTTCAATAACACTTTTGGTAACGTAATAAAACGTTAATCCCGGAGATTTTTTTCCGCTTGGCAAAAGAGCCACATCATTGGTTCTCCCAATTAATTTTTTAAGAATAGGTTTTTTTGCGGTACTTTTCTCGTCTAAAATTCCAATATCTCCAATTTCATATCTGATAAAAGGATGCGCTTTGTTGTACAAAGAAGTGATCACAATTTTCCCTTCTTTTCCGTGAGGAACAGCTTGGTTATTTTCATCCAGAATTTCCACAAATAAGGTTTCTGAATTTACTTGCCATTCATTATTTACATTCTGAAAAGCAATCAAATCCAGTTCCGAAGCACCATATTCATTCAAAACGGGAATTCCAAATTGTTGTTCTAATAAAAGTTTATCTTCTTCAAACAACATTTCAGAAGTCACAATACAACATTTCAAAGTAGGACAAATGTCTTTCAAAAGAATGTTTTTTGATTGCAAAAATTTAGCAAATAAAACTATGGAACTTGTATAACCATTGATATAATCGAATTTTTTAGATTGGAATTTCTTCAAAATTTTTTCCAAAAAAGCATCCGATAAATCAAAAATCGGGAAACGGTATCTGTGACCCAAAAAGTCTTTTAATCGTTCTTTTTTGTTGCCGATGAAATCCAGCGGAATTCCATAAAAACGGGCTTGAAGAGAACGGTTGAAATCAATTTCGTACCAACCAAAACGGCTGATATTATTTGCCCAGGTAAGAGCATGACAGAATTTATCTTTGGCAAAAACAAACGGATCTCCGCTCGAACCGGAAGTTTTATTGATATATATGTTTTTCTGACTAAAGCCTACAGAAAGTCTTTCTGCCAACGGTTTCTGAAGGTCTTTTTTAGTCATGACTGGGAGTTCGTCCCAATTTATAAAGGAATTCTTTCCGACAAATTGTTTGTAAAATTTGTTGTTTTTCAGATGAAATTCTACGATTTCTCTTTTCTTTTCTTTAAGAAATGTTTCGTATTCTTCTTCCGAAAATGATTCGATTTTGTCAAATTCAGCTATCGCTTTCTTCATCGGAAAACCTTTTAATTGAAGCGTTAAGTTGAAAATATCAGGCATAAAAAAATCATTTGATCCAAAAATAGTAAAACGCAAGTGGATATTCGAAAATCTCAAAACTTTTTACATATTCCCTTCAAATTCTTTTCAAAACAAACTATTTTTGCCTATCAATTTAACAATTCATTACAATGACAATTCTACTTTTAGGTTCAGGAGGAAGAGAGCATGCTTTGGCATGGAAAATGGTTCAAAGTTCAAAATGTTCAAAACTTTTTGTGGCACCGGGAAATGCCGGAACAGAAAATATAGCGACTAATGTAAACCTTAATCCAACTGATTTTGAAGCAGTAAAAACATTTGTGCTTCAGGAAAAAGTAGCGATGATTGTTGTTGGTCCTGAAGATCCATTGGTAAAAGGGATTTATGATTTCTTTCAAAAGGACGAATTGTTAAAGAATATTCCGGTTATTGGTCCGTCTCAGCACGGAGCACAATTGGAAGGAAGTAAAGAATTTGCCAAAGAATTTTTGGTAAAACACAATATTCCAACAGCTCGTTACCAAAGTTTTACAAAAGATACAGTTGAAGCAGGTTGTGAGTTTTTGACAACTTTGAATGCACCTTTTGTTTTGAAAGCAGATGGATTGGCTGCCGGAAAAGGGGTTTTGATTTTGAATGATTTGGCAGAAGCGCAACAGGAATTAAGAAATATGTTGGTTGATGCCAAATTTGGAGATGCTTCTTCAAAAGTAGTTATCGAAGAATTTCTTGACGGAATTGAGTTGAGTTGTTTTGTTTTGACCGACGGTAAAAATTATAAAGTATTGCCAACGGCAAAAGATTACAAAAGAATTGGAGAAGGAGATACCGGATTGAACACCGGCGGAATGGGAGCAGTATCTCCGGTTCCTTTTGCAGATGCGGTTTTATTGGAAAAAATTGAAACCAGAATCGTGAAACCTACTGTTGAAGGTTTGAAAAAAGACGGTATTCCATACAAAGGATTTATTTTCATTGGTTTGATTAATGTAAAAGGAGAACCGATGGTTATCGAGTATAACGTGAGAATGGGAGATCCCGAAACCGAAGTGGTTATGCCAAGAATCAAAACGGATTTAGTGGAATTGTTCCAGGCAGTTGCTAATCAGAAACTGGATGAAGTAATTCTCGAAATCGACCCAAGAAGTGCTACAACTATTATGGTAGTTTCTGGCGGTTATCCTGAAGATTACGGAAAAGGATATGAGATTTCAGGTTTAGATAAAATTGAAGATTCAATTGTTTTCCATGCGGGAACCAAATCTGAAAACGGAAAAGTGTTAACTAATGGAGGACGCGTGATTGCTGTAACTTCTTATGGAGACAACTTTCAGGAGGCCATAAAAAAATCTTACCAAAACATAGATAAACTTTGCTTTGATAAGATGTATTTTAGAAAAGATATCGGATTCGATTTAAAATAATTTCAATTTAGCCTCTCCTTTTGGGGAGGTTTTTTTTTTGGAAATTATTTTAAGAAAGAGTGAGCCGTAGTATCTTGTTTTTCTGTTCCTCTAGATTCAAAAATGCGTAGTTGCTTAATCCAGTAGTTTACAGCAACAGCGCAAATAATCATAAAAATCCAGTTTATTGTATTGGCAGCCCACCAGTTTTCAAGTTCTAATTCTCTTAAAAAATCTAAAGGTATAAATAAGAAATCAACGAACAGGGCTTGTATTCCTTCAAAAATTGCTTTCATCATTGTGTATAAGTATTATATTTACAGTCACAAAAGTATAAAATATCCTTATGATAACAACTTTTTTTAGTAAATCTGGTCCATTTAATTATTTCTTGGTTATAGCATTGCTGATAATGGGTTTTTCATTGTTTCATATGGAAAAACCGGTAACGCTGACAGATTCTGTTACTATAGCTCAAAATGTAGGATTGCTTGTACTTTTAATGAGTTCTCTTATTCTTACAGATTTAATTACAAAGAAGAATGAACTTAGTAAAGGAAGTACCTATTCTATACTTTTCTTTTTTTCTTTTTTGATTATGATTCCGGGAGTTTTTGAAGATAAAAATCTTATTATCTCCGGTTCTTTAATAATTTTGGCTGTAAAAAGATTGATTTCGTTACAAACTCAGACTTTTCCAAAAGAGAAAATTTTTGATGCTTCGGCCTGGATTTTCATAGCAAGTTTGTTTCATTTTTGGAGTATTCTCTTTATTCTGGTGGTTTTTGTGTCTGTTATTCTTCACGTTTCCAGAGATTACAGGAATTGGCTTTTGCCTTATTTGGCATTGTTTTCCATTTCTGTAATTTTTGCAATTTTTTCGTTGATGTTTGATAATAGCTTACTAACGGTTTTCTACGAAAGTATTTATATCGATTTAGATTTCAATTATTTTACAGATATGTACCAAAATATAGCACTTTCGGTATTTGCAGCTTTTGCGGTTTTGTTTCTTATTTCTCAAATAATGGCATTACCGTCAAAGCCGGTTATTCAACAAAGTGCTTTTACAAAACTGATAATCTCTTGTATATTGGGAATTGTAATCTTTATTATTTCACCAAATAAGGGAAATCAGACTTTGATTTTTACTTGTATGCCTTTGTCAATAATGGCAACAAGTTATGTTGAAGGAATAAGATTGAACTGGTTCAAAGAAGTAATCGCTCTTTTATTGGTTATTCTTTCAATTACAGTTTTTATAATTCAATTATAATTTTTCGCCAAAACATAAATCCCCGGCATCTCCAAGTCCCGGAACAATGTAGTTTTTGTCATTAAGTTTTTCATCTATTGAAGCAATCCAAAGATGATAATTTTCCGGCAGATGTTTTTCTAAATAAGCAATTCCTTCCGGCGCAGCAAGGATTACAGCAATGTGAATTTCTTTTGGAGTTTGGGTTTTTATCAATTTGTTGAAAACAGAAACAATCGATTTTCCGGTTGCTAACATTGGATCGACCAAAAGCAAATATTTGTCCTGAATACTTGGAGAAGCCTGATATTCCACCACGATTTCAAATTCAGAATCATTGTTTGGATGATGTCTGAAAGCAGAAATAAAACCATTTTCAGCTTTGTCAAAATAATTTAGAAAACCAATATGCAGAGATAAACCTGCACGAAGAATATTGCACAAAACAATTTGATCAGAAATTAAAGCCGATTTCTTGATTCCAAGCGGAGTCTGGATTTCAACAGGTTTATATTCCAAATTTTTACTGATTTCATAAGACATTATTTCTCCAATACGTTCAATATTTCTTCTGAAACGCATACGGTCATTTTGCTTGTTTACGTTTCTCAGTTCTTCCAAAAAGTGATTCAGAATACTGTTGTTTTGAGATAGATGATGTATTTGCATGGCGATTTTTAGATTTAGGTTTTTAGATTTGGGATTTGGGATTTTTTACCAAAACCTGAAACTTTGAAACTTTTTGAAAACATAAAAGTATAAAAAGTATATTTGCTTTTTTAAAATGTGAAAGATATGTTTTCAAAATTAGCTTATTCAGTATTTGAGCAAAGTATTAAGGATTACCACCAATTTGATAATGTGGATCAACCTATAAATAATCCGTATCCAAAGGATAAATTCGAGCATTTATTATACCTTAAAAATTGGATTGACACTGTTCAATGGCATTTTGAAGATATTATCCGTGATCCGCAAATTGATCCGGTTGCGGCTTTAACTCTTAAAAGAAGAATCGATGCTTCAAATCAGGAGCGTACTGATATGGTTGAATATATTGACAGTTATTTTTTACAGAAATATAAAGATGTTGTGGTAAAAGACAACGCTAAAATCAATTCTGAAAGTCCGGCCTGGGCATTCGACAGATTGTCTATTTTGGCTTTGAAAATTTATCACATGTCTGAAGAAGCGCATCGTACAGATGCTTCCGAAGAGCACAGAGACAAATGTCAGGAAAAACTGAATGTGCTTTTAGAACAACGTTCAGACCTTTCAACAGCAATCGATGATTTATTGCATGATATTGAAAACGGAGACAAATTCATGAAAGTGTACAAGCAAATGAAAATGTACAATGATGATGATTTGAATCCTGTTTTGTACCAGAGCAAAAAATAATTTTTAAATAAAACTCTCTCTCATTATGCTTTCAATTGACAGACTAAAGACTCTGAAAGAGTCCGAAGACAAAGTTGAATTTAAAAAAGGAGAAGGGGGAAATATTTCTTATGACGGCGGGAGTAAAACAAAACCCGCCGATAGAAGAAGATGTATTTTAGGATATGTAACCGCTCTATGTAATGAAGGAGGAGGATTTCTGGTTATTGGAATGAGTGATAATTATCCTCATGAAGTAATCGGGACAAGTCAAAATATTGACTCGATAGGTGAGTTAGAAGCCAAAATATATAAAGACACTGGGATTCGTCCACATGTCTATGAACTATACGAATCTTTAAAAAGAGTTTTAGTTATTGAAGTTCCCGGTCGCCCGGCAGGGAAAGTATTTAAATTTGAAGATGTAGCTCTTATGCGCGTTGGTGAAGAATTGAAACCAATGTCTGACGAGGTCTATCTGAAAATAATTCAGGAACAAGAACCTGATTTTTCACAACAAATATGTGAAGGACTGACCATTTCTGATTTAGATGCAAATGCTTTAGATATTTTAAAAGAAAAATATTCAATAAAGCAAAATAATCCACAGTTTAAAACTCTATCAAATGAACAGATTCTTTCTGATTTAGAACTTTCAAGAAACGGAAAACTAACCAATGCGGCTTTAATTCTCTTAGGAAAAAAAGAGATTTTACAGGAAAAACTGCCTCAGGCAAAGGTAATGTTAGAATACAGAAATTTTGAAAATCAGATCCCTTTTGATAATAGATTTCCTTTTACAGATCCTTTCTTTATTCTGATAGATGAACTTTGGAAAACAATTAATCTTCGAAATGGAAGCTTCCCAATTCAGGATGGAGCATATATTTTTAATATTCCTTATTTTAATGAAGAGGTTATTCGTGAATCGATTAATAATGCCATTACCCATAGAGATTACAGAAGAACTTCAGAGATTGTAATTAAACAATTTCCACAAAGATTGGATATAATCAATGCGGGCGGTTTTCCGGTTGGTGTGACTCTTGAAAATCTTATAAAAACACCAAGTACACCAAGAAATAGACTTCTGGCAGATATTTTACAAAAGACAGGAATAGTCGAACGCTCAGGTCAGGGAGTTGATAAAATATACTACAATACGCTTTCGGAAGGTAAGGCGGAACCAGATTATACGCAATCGGACAATTTTCAGGTAAATCTAAAATTATCCGCAGTAATTGAAGATCGGGCTTTTGCGTTATTTATAGATTCTATTCAGAAAGAGTTGCCGGAAAATAACAAACTTTCGGTTCTGGAAATCGTTACCTTAAATAAGATCAGAAATAAAGTTCCTAAGAAAGACCTGGATTTAGAGCAGGTAAATCAACTTTTACAGAAGAAATTGATAGAAAAGAGAGGCCATACAAACGCTATTTTTTATATTTTATCTAAAGATTATTATGATTTTACTGATGAAAAAGCAAAGTATTATAATTTAAAGGAATTGGATGATTCTCAGGTTTTAACTACTATAGTTCAATTTTTATCTAAAGAAGGAAAGGCAAAAATGAAAGATTTTGTGGGACTTTTTGAAGATAAATTATCCAGAAAGCAAGTTAGAATTAGAGTAGATAAGTTGGTTAAAAATGAAACTCTTCGACAAGAAGGAGAAGGTTCGTCTTCAATCTATGAAATAGGGAAGAATTTTATAAATGAAATGGAAGTAATATCTGAGGCTTTAAATTTAGGTTTTAAATTGTTGGATAAAAACAAAAAGGCAAAATCTGAAAGGGCCAAGAAAGGACCAGAAAAAGACCAGTAGATTGTTAAAAATCAGGCTTATTTGTTAATAAGTTTTTTTAAATAGCTTGATTTACAGGGTTTTTTTATAAAATGAAATGACCAAAGAATGGCCAAAGAATAGTAACATTTTCTTAAAAAATGGATAGAATTTGAGAGTGCAAGAAAAAAAACATATAGTAGTAATGCGACTTTCGGCCATGGGAGATGTCGCAATGATAGTCCCGGTTTTGAGGGCTTTGGTAAATCAGAATACCGGAGTGAAAATAACTGTGGTTTCAAGGCCATTCTTCAAACCATTTTTTGAAAACATTCTGAATGTTTCTTTTTTTGCCTTTGATGACAAGCATCGCCACAAAGGTTTTTTCGGATTAATACGTTTATTCAGAGATTTAAAACCTTTAAAAATCGATGCTTTCGCTGATTTGCACAATGTCTTGCGTTCCAAAATTGTAAGAAATCTATTTGCCTTAACTGGAACAAAAACGGCTTTTGTTGACAAAGCCAGAGCTGAGAAAAAAGCATTAACCCGTGAAAAAAATAAGATATTTAAACCATTGACTCCCATAACAGAAAGACATGCAAAAGTATTTGAACAATTAGGTTTTAAAGTTGATTTATCATCCCGAATTATTGAGAATGAATTTCCGGAAAAATCGATTTTAACTCCCGAAATTGTTGAGATTACCGGAGATAAAACTCAAAAATGGATTGGGATTGCGCCTTTTGCTCAATATGATTCAAAAGTGTATCCTTTGGATTTGATGCAGAAAGTAATTAATGAATTAGCTAAAAATCCAATCTACAAAATTCTTCTTTTTGGAGGAGGAAAAAAGGAAGTTGAAATTCTGGATTCAATGGTATTGAATAAACCGAATGTTATTAATGTAGCCGGAAAAATCAAGCTAAAACAGGAATTGTCTTTAATTAGTAATCTTGATGTGATGCTTTCTATGGATTCAGGAAATGCGCATCTTGCTGCTATGTTTGGAGTTCCGGTGGTTACACTTTGGGGAGCTACGCATCCGTTTGCCGGTTTTTCGCCTTTTAACCAACCTCTGGAAAACGCTTTGGTTTCCGACAGAAATAAATTTCCGAAACTGCCTACATCGATTTACGGCAATAAAAAAGTGGAAGGTTATGAAGATGCAATGCGGACTATTTCTGTAGAAGAAATAGTGGACAAGATTCAACAATTGTTATTTAAAAAAATCTAATAAAATAATCCCAAATTCCAATTTTAATATGTTGGAATTTGGGATTATAAATTTGGGATTTTATCTTTTAAACATCATCAAAATCCACATAAATTTCAGTTGATGTTGGGTGAGCCTGACAAGTCAATACCAAACCTTCTTCGATTTCTTTATCTGTAAGGATAGAATTTTTCTTCATTTCGGCAGTTCCTTTGGTAACTCTTGCCAAACAACTGCTGCAAATTCCTCCCTGACAAGAATAAGGAGCATCAATTCCTTTTTTCAGAGCAGCGTCAAGTAGCGTTTCTTTTTGCGACATTTCAAAAGTCGTTTCTTCATCGTCAACCATAACCGTAATGTTGGTGTGACCTTCAAGAGATTTCTCAATTTTGTGCTCTTTTGAAGAAGATGAAAATAATTCAAATTTAATATCTTCTTCGGCAATGTTGTGTTCTTTCAAAACTCCCGAAACGGTATTAATCATTTCTTCCGGTCCGCACAGGTAGAATTTATCAAAAGTCAATTCCTTATGTTTGTTGTTCAAAATGAAATTTACAGTCGATTTGTCTATTCTTCCAAACAATTCATGCTCAATATTGGTTTGACTGTAAACATTGTGAACAAATAGACGACCTACATATTTAAGTTGTAAATCGTGTAATTCCTGATGAAAGATAGCGTTTTCCGGTTTTTTGTTTCCGTAAACCAATACAAAAGTACTTTTTGGTTCGCTTTTCAGAGCCGATTTCAAAATTGAAATTACCGGAGTAATTCCGCTTCCGGCAGCAAAAGCTGCGTAATTTTTAAGATTGTCGGTTTTTGGTTCAAAAGAGAATTTTCCTTCCGGTTTTCCCACTTCGAGCAAATCTCCGGCTTTCAATCGGGTGTTGGCAAACTGCGAAAACAATCCGCAGTTAACCGCCTTTACCGCAACACGTAATTCTTCGCTTTCAGGCGAAGAACAAATAGAATAAGCACGACGAATTTCCTGTCCGTCCAATGTCAACTTAATGTTCACATATTGACCGGCTTCAAAAGTATAGTTGTGTTTTAATTCTTCGGGTACATTAAAAAGTATGGAAACCGCATCATGGGTTTCGCGTTTTACTTCCTTAATGCTCAATTTATAAAATGATGACATGGATTTCTTTTTGCGCAAAGGTACTAAATGCAAAAGTTTTGTGAAAATGATAAACATCATGTTTTTTATACCTAAGAGTTTTATACATAAGTTTTTTATGTATATTTGAGAAAATCTTTGTCGAAGTTTTAAGATTTGATAAAGATTAAAATGAAAGGAATTATGAAAAATTCGCAATTGTATAAAGGAAGTTTAAACACGATAGTGATGAAACTTTTAGAAGAAAACGGTCGAATGTATGGTTATGAAATTACCCAAAAGGTAAAAGAAATAACCCAAGGTGAACTCAAGATTACCGAAGGTGCGCTGTATCCGGCTTTGCATAAACTGGAAGCCGAAGGAATTCTGGATGTGGAAGTAGAAAAAGTAGATAACCGCTTGCGCAAATACTACAAACTTACCGAAAAAGGAACCACAGAAACCGTAAATCGACTGGCCGAATTGGAAGATTTTATAAGAAATATGCAAACATTGGTGCAACCTAAATTAGGTACAATATGAAATTAAACAAAGAACAAATTTGTTTTATAGACAATTACCTTAAAAATTCGGGAGTGAAATATGTTGACGTTCGATTTGAAATGGTTGATCATGTAGCTTCGGCACTGACGGAAATAGAAGGAGATTTTTATGATAATTTAAAAAGTTATATGCTTGTCAACAAGAAAGAGTTATTGCAGTCTAATCTTCTTTTCAGGAAGCGAGCTACCAAAAGTGCACTTATGATGCTTATAAAGAGTATGTTAAAACCATTTTCAATAGCTTTAGTTACCGGATTCTTTGCTTTTTTTTATTTCATAATACATTTCGTTCCAAGTTTAGAAGTTGGAACATTCTATTATGTTTTAGAAAGTATTATGTCAGGATTTTTCTATTGGACTTTTTTCTATTACTTCTTTTCAGAAAAAGAGAAGTTTTCAGTAACTGATAAAATATTGGTTTCCTTTTTCGTTCTGAATTATTTTATTTTACCCAATTACAGCACACTAAAAGATATTATAAATCCCGATTTTTTAATTTTCTATTACTCTTTATTGTTGAGCTTTTCAATTATCGTTTGCTTATCATACAGAAAGACAATTAATAATTATAAATCCAGATATAAATTAGCATGAAATTAAACAAAGAACAAATAGCTCAAATAGACAAAACTTTGGTTCTGAACAAAGTGGTTTACGATGATATCAAATTAGAACTGATCGATCATATTGCTTCGGATATTGAAGAAATAATGACTGATGAAAAAGTTTCCTATGAGTTAGCTTTTAAGGATGCTTTTGAGAAATGGGAAGGACAATTAAAACTTACGAAAAGTTGGTTTTTGGATTTCGATAGTTTTCCAAAAATTGTTTCGAATAAGCTGATATCAGATACCAAAAAATGGTTTTTCTTTTTAGCGATTACAATAACGATAAGTATTACGCTTTTGATCTTAGGACTTATAAAAATCTATGACAGTATTGTTATGGATGCCGTTAATAAAATTTATACGATTCTTGGGGCATCAGTTCCTGTTTTGCTGATTATTTCTCGAATAGTTTTGAAAAAATCCAGAATTAAAACGACTTATAGAAGTTATTTTGATAAACATTCGTTTGGTTTAATTTATATGAGTGGAATTATCTTATATGATAATGGCTTTCATGCTCTTTTTAGATACAAATTTATTTCAGGTTCAATTGTACATGTTTTTTGGCTTTTCTGTCTTACATTTTTTTTAGTTCATGCTATTTTGACTTTTCACTTTTTATTCAAACATTTCCAATTCGAGAAAAAACTTTTTAAAGCATAAGCCATGAAATTAAACAAAGAACAAATAGACCGCCTCTACCAATTTACTATTCAACATTATGTAGAATATTACGATTTGCAGACTGAGCTTGTAGATCATTTGGCCAATGCTATAGAACAGCAATGGCAGGAAAATCCGAATATTTCTTTTGAAGATGCTTTGCAAACAGAGTTCAAGAAGTTTGGAATTTTTGGATTTACTGATTTGATTGAAGAAAGACAGAAGGCACTCATTAAAAAGTACTATAAACTAATTTGGATGCATTTTAGGGAGTTCTTTAAAATACCAAAAGTAATAATGACCACATTCGCAATCTTTTTAGTTTATCAAATCTTAATTACTTTTTTTCAAGGAACTTATCAGTTTGGCAAATGGGCAATTCTTTTATTCTTATTAATTAAAGTTGCAATGTTGTTATTTGGAAGTATTGTTTCTATAATCAATGCCCGTAAAAGGAGCAGACGAATCAGGCAAGGAGGGAAAAGGTGGCTATTAAAGGAAATGATATTTTTTTCTGGAACTTCATGGACTGCTTATATTTTGCCACTATATCTGATATATGAGACTCCTCGTTTATTATTGTTTTATGGTGTCTCTTCAGAAATGCTATATAATTCCATTTCTCTATTTATAATTAGTGTTTTTTATGTGTTCTGTGTATTATTCCTGTATATAGCTAATAAAGTTATTCCTTCAAAAGGCGAACAATACCTCAAACAAACCTATCCAGAATATGAAATTTCAAAGTAAAATTCATCGACAATCTTTCAGCAAAAATATATTTGTTGGTATAAGTCATGAAATATTTGATATTTTTAGAATCTAAAATTTATTTAACCTAACCACATTTACCATGTTTAAACATTTTATTATGCTCGAATGGAAGTCTTTCATTCGTTCGGCTTCATTGGGAACCAATCTGATCATGAAAATCTTTATGGCTTTGTTTGCCTTATATTTTATGGCAATGTTTTCAGTTCTTGGAGTCGCTTCTTTCTATATTATTAAAGAAAATTTTGGTCAGGATCCAATTGTATTTATTAACAAATTTCTGATTTATTATCTGGTTGCCGATCTGGCGTTTCGCTTTCTTTTTCAGAAAATGCCTGTTATGAACATCATTCCTTTAATGGTTTTGCCCATAAAAAGAGAGCGTATTGTTCATTATTCTTTGGGGAAAACGGCAATTTCCTTTTTCAATATCATACACGCTTTTTTCTTTATCCCGTTTACGGTGGTTTTGATATTGAATGATTTTTCGGCAATTCAAGTCATTTTATGGAATTTGTCAATAATGGCACTGATATTTGTTAATAATTATATCAATATTCTTATCAATAATAAAAACAGTGTTTTTTATCCAATTCTGATTATAGTTGCCGGTTTTGGAATTGCCCAGTATTATCAGTTTTTTGATGTAACAGAATATACTTTTGTTTTCTTCAACGGATTTTACAATACATATTATTTCTTTTTGATTCCAGTAATCATGATGGCTGCAATGTATTATTTCGCTTTTAAATTCTTCAAAAATCATTTGAATTTGGATGGAGGATTGGCCAAGAAAAGCGAAATCGCTAAAACTGAAAATCTCAATTGGTTGAATCAGTTTGGAACTTTGGGGACTTTCCTTAAAAATGATATTCGGTTATTGAAACGAAACAAACGGGCAAGAAGTACTATTTTGCCAAGTGTAATGTTTCTTTTTTATGGCTTGTTGTTTTTTACCAACGCCATCGAAGCTTATGACAATGATTTTATGAGAGTTTTTGCGGCAATCTTTGTTTCCGGTGGTTTTTTGATCACTTTCGGGCAATTTGTTCCCAGTTGGGACAGTGCTTATTACCAATTGATGATGAGCCAGAATATTCAATACAAGGACTATTTGGATTCCAAATGGTGGCTTATGGTTATTGCCACCGCCGTTTCTACGATATTGGCTTCTTTTTATTTATATTTTGGTTTGCATATCTATTTGTTGATTGTGGTTGGAGCAATCTATAATATTGGTATCAATTCTTATCTGGTGCTTTTTGGGGGAGCATTTTTAAAGACTCCTATAGATTTGTCATCGGCCAAACAAGTATTGGGTAATAAACAGGCTTTTAATTTAAAAGTAATGCTCATTTCTTTTCCAAAATTGCTTTTGCCGATAGGTTTGTATGCATTAGGGAATTATATTTTGTCGCCAAATCTCGGCTTGATTTTTATCGCTTTGGCAGGAGTTTCAGGACTGGCTTTCAAGGGGTATGTTTTTTCTAAAATTGAAAAGATTTATAAAACCGAAAAATATAAAACAATATTGGCTTACAAGCAGATTACATAGTTTTCAGTCTCAGTTTCAGACAAAGATTTAACAACCTATAACTTAGAACCTATAACAAACAATAAACAACAAATCATGATAAACGTAAACAATCTTTCAAAAACATATAGCAACGGAATTAAAGTTCTTAATATTAATAATCTTGAAATTCAAAAAGGACAAAGTCTGGGGCTTGTTGGAAACAACGGTGCCGGGAAAACTACTTTTTTCAGTTTGCTGCTCGATTTGATTCAGCCTAATTCGGGTTTTGTAAAAATCAAAGACATTCAGGTAAATACAAGTGAAGCGTGGAAACCGTTTACTTCGGCATTTATCGATGAGAGTTTTCTTATTGGTTATCTCACCGCCGAAGAATATTTTTATTTCATAGGCGATTTGCGCGGACAGAACAAAGCCGATGTGGATGCACTTTTGTCAAAACATCAGGAATTTTTTAACGGAGAAATAATAAACAGCAAAAAATACCTGCGCGATTTATCAAAAGGAAACATGAAAAAAGTAGGGATTATTGCTGCTTTAATTGGTAATCCCGAATTGGTCATTTTGGATGAACCTTTTGCAAATCTGGATCCTACAACGGTAAACCGACTGAAAAAAATAATCAACGAACTGGCTGATGATCCCAATGTAACAGTTCTGGTATCTTCTCATGATTTGGTTCACACCGTTGAAGTTTGTGACAGAATTGTAACATTGCACAAAGGTGAGATTGTAAATGATGTACTAACCTCGGAAGAAACACTCAAAGAATTGGAAGCCTTTTTTGCGGTTTAAGTGTAAACCTGAGTTCGATTAATAACTCCTTGTAAATCAATATTAAATTTAACCACATAGGCACATAGAACTAAACTATGGTCAAAGAATTGACTAGGAAATAATACTATTTATCACATAGTCAAACTATGTGAAAAGTGAGACACCTATCAAATCCTCTTAAAACATTCAAATTTCTATGTATCTATGTGGTGAAAAATGTAAAAACCACTAATACAGTAATTTATAAACCGAACTGAGGTTATAAAGAATTTAGTTATAAAACCCGTAAAATATAGATGTTTTACGGGTTTTCTTTTTTCAAAAAAGCGTATATTTTTTTGGTTTATCAAAAAGAAATGTATTTTTACCGGTCATATACTAGAAAGGCTCTTTTTGGGTTATAAGTCTAAAAGATTTTTACTTTGAAAACCAATAAAATACAACATATTTCTCTGTTTTTTCTGACTGTTTTTTTCGTGGCTTGTTCTACCAAAAAAGACAAGTTCGTCAACAGGCAATTTCAGGCTTTAAATACCAGATACAATGTATTGTATAACGGGAATATTGCTTTGAATGACGGTATAAACGAACTTAAAACCCAATACAAAGACGATTTTTGGAAAGTCTTGCCTGTTGAAAGGATGCAGGCTAAAGATCTTGGGCTTTTGCCAGGAGAAAGTAAAAATGCCAATTTTGTAAAAGCCGAAGAAAAAGCAACCAAAGCTATTCAGAAACGTTCCATGAATATTGGTGGAAGAGAGAGAAATTCTCAAATAGATGAATCATACCTTTTGCTTGGAAAAGCCCGGTATTATGACGGAAGGTTTATTCCGGCTCAGGAGGCTTTCAATTATATTCTGAATAAATATCCCGACAGCGACAAGATTAATGAAGCCAGAATTTGGCGTGAAAAAACCAATATGCGTCTTGAAAATGATGCCACAGCGGTAAATCATCTGAAGGAATTATTAAGAGATAAGAATGTAAAGTTAAACAGTCAGGTTTATGCTGATGCTAATGCTGCTTTGGCTCAGGCTTACCTTAATATGGAGGAACCTAAAAAAGCTTTGGTTTGCCTGAAAATTTCAGATCAATATACAAAACAGAAAGAAGAAAAAGCCCGTTATCGTTACATAATGGGGCAATTGTATGGTCAATTTGGGCAAAAAGACAGTTCTTATGCTGCTTATCAGTCGGTAATTGATATGAAACGAAAATCGCCGAGAGTTTATATTATTCACGCTTTAGGAGAACAGGCAAAACAAAAAGATTTTAAAGAAGTAGATTCTTTAACTTTTGTCAAAAAGTATAAAGCGTTGATAAAAGATGAGGAAAACAAACCTTATTTAGATGTACTTTATCATCAAATGGCTTTGTTTTATGAATCTAGAAACGATAAGGATTTTGCGACTATTTATTATAGAAAGTCAATCAAAGCAAAGACAGAAGATCAATATTTGTTGGCATCGAATTATAAGAATTTGGCAAAAATCAATTTCGACAGAGCCAAATATGTGGTTGCCGGAAAATATTATGACAGTACTTTGGTCAATTTAACTCCAAGAACCAGAGAGTACAATTACGTAAAAAGAAAAAGAGAAAATCTGGAAGACGTAATAAAGTATGAAGAAATTGCTCACAAGAATGACAGTATATTGAGTGTAGTTGCAATGAGCAGTCAGGAGCAAAAACAATATTATGAACAACACGCTTTGTCGGTTAAAAAATCGGATAGTGCCAAAGAAAATCTAAAAAAACAACAAGAAGCAAAAGCTCAGGGTGGCGATATGGTAGGAGGGACTCCGCCTGGTTTTGGAACTTCTCCGTCAACTGCCGCAGGAGGTGCCAGTACTTTCTATTTTTACAATCCATCTACAATTGCTTACGGAAAGGTTGAGTTCAAAAAAGTTTGGGGAGATAGGACTTATAAAGAAAACTGGAGAATTTCAACAGTTAATTTGGGTGCAAATACTGTAAATACTGATGATACAGAAAATACCGATGCTGTAGTTGAAGAAAATATAAAGAAAGAGGAAAAGGCAAAAGAAAAAGAAACAAATCCAAAATACAATCCGGAATTTTATTTGGATAAACTGCCTAAAAATGAATTTGAAATTGCAACCATTAAAAAGGACAGGGATTTTGCGTACTATCAACTAGGTATTATATATAAGGAGAAGTTTACAGAATATGAGTTGGCTGCTGCCAAACTGGAATTATTGTTAACCAAAAATCCGGAGGAAAGATTGGTGCTTCCGGCTATGTACAATTTGTATAAGATTTATGAAATAATCAACAAAGAGAAAGCTTTGGCGATGAAAAACAAAATCATAAGTCAGTATCCGAATTCGAGATATGCTTCGATTTTGAATAATCAAAGTGTGACGACTGAAGTCAGAAATGATTCTCCCGAAGCGGCTTATGTGGCTTTGTATAAATTGTATAATCAGGGAGATTATTTTGCCGTTTTAGACGGAGCAACGGTAGCAATAAACCAGTTTGTTGGTGATGAAATTGTTCCGAAAATGGAACTTCTCAAAGCACATACAATCGGAAAAATTAATGGATTGACCGAATACAAAGCAGCGCTTAATTTTGTTGCTCTTAATTACCCGAACAGTCCGGAAGGTAAAGAGGCTGAATCATTGATTGCTAAGAATATTCCTGTTCTGGAAGCAATGAATTTTACCAAAAAGGATTCAAAATACTGGAAAATTATTTATTATGTTTCGGATGCGAAAAATCAGGAAGCACTTTTGGCTGAGTCAAAACTTAAAAAATTTGCTTCAGAACGCACTACTGATAAATTGAAATTTTCGAAGGATATTTACAGTCCTACCGAAAATATTTTGGTTATTCACGGAATTTCGTCAGAAAGCAAAGCAAAGGATATCGCTTCTATTCTTAAAGAATACAAAGATTATAATATTAATATTCCTGCGATAGTGATTTCTGCTGAGAATTATACAGTGATTCAAATTAAGAAAAACCTGAAAGCATATAGTGATTTTGCAAATAATACGCAGGTTCCGGCAGGCCGACCAGCTCCAGTAATGAATGATGTTCCGCCGGCTCCGTCAAGCCCAAAACCGCCAATGCCACAGCAAGCAAATCCACAGCTTCCTAAAAAACCATAGTTAAAATGACGAATCACAAATACAATAAATAAGATGGAAGATAAAGAGTCTCAAAACAAGAATACTCGAAAATGGCTGGCATTGATAAATATTCCTATCCAAATGGGTGCTATCATTTTCTTGTTTTCTTATCTGGGTCGTTGGTTGGATGAAAAATATTCAGATGGGGGCTCTGTATGGACAATCATACTTTCTTTGTTTTCAGTTTTTTTAGCACTTTATAATGTTTTAAGACAAGTAAAAAATTTAAATAAATAATGAACAAAACTACCGATTTTCTAAAGTATTTCCTTCCTTTCTCTATTGTATTATTTGCTGCGCAATATTTTGCCATGCAATCCCTGTCAGATAAATTTGTCTTCTTATACTCAGCATGGAGTATCTATTTATTTAATATTATCGCAACTTTTTTGGTATATCTCTTTTTGATTTTTGTACATAAAAATTTCGCAAATTATACAGGCTTTGCTTTTCTTGGCGCAAGCTTTTTTAGAATGATGGCTGCCATCCTTTTTTTGATTCCTTTGATAAAAGCACATGTTAAAAATCCGATTGTTGATATTACTACCTTTTTTATCCCTTATTTTTTATTTTTACTTTTCGAAACATATTTCACAATTCGCTTAATAAATAAAGGGTAATTGCTTTATTAACAATAAGATTGCTCCTTAAAAACTTAAATATTAAAAATTACATATATAAATTTTCAATTTTCAATTTTAAATGTACCTTTGCAAAAAAATTTTGGAACCTAAAATTAGATATAGATTTAATAATGATAATTTCAAATAAACCAGTCCAGTACTTATTAGTTACCTTATTAGCACTTACTTCGTCGACAAATTTTGCTTCAACCCCTGTTGATAGTGTTTCTGTGAAACATGAAACAGTTGAGGTAGTAGAAGGAAATCACGCAGAAGCAAGCGCTCATGGGGAAAATGTTGGTCACAAGATCGAAGAAGAATTTCACAAGATCGAAGAAGAATTTAATGCTAGTGAATTAGTTAATTCGCACATTGGAGATTCACATGATTTTCATATCGCTGATTGGGATGGGCATCCAATTTCTTTTAGCCTTCCGGTTATTTTATGGACTAGTAACGGATTGGAGATTTTTTCATCTGCAAAATTTCACCACGATAATTCAGGTGAACATGTAGTTGATATTAACGGTCAGAAATTAGTTCGTTATAAAGAAATAATTTTTTACGCAGATAAATTCGAAACAATGACTGCTGATCAGAAAAATACTGGTGCTTTTGCTTTCAACGCAAGACCTTTAGATTTTTCTATCACTAAGAATGTTTTTTCTATGTTGATGTCAGCAATTATTTTGTTCTTCTTATTTTTTGCAGTAGCAAGATCTTATAAGAAAAACCCAAATGCGCCAACAGGATTAGCTGGGTTCTTAGAACCATTAGTTACTTATGTTAGAGACGAAATTGCTGTTCCAAATATTGGTACAAAAAAGGCTGGGAAATATATGCCATACCTTTTAACTATCTTTTTCTTTATCTGGATTAACAACCTTATTGGATTAATTCCATTCTTCCCATTCAGTTCTAACTTAACAGGTAATATCTACTTTACATTTGTAATGGCATTTATTACTTTTATCGTTACAACTTTAAGTGGAAATAAATCTTACTGGGGACACATTTTCAACACGCCGGGAGTTCCTGTGTGGTTGGCTCCAATTATGATTCCTGTAGAAATTATCGGAATGCTTACTAAACCATTCGCATTAATGATTCGTTTGTTTGCAAATATTACTGCAGGACACATTATCATTTTGAGTTTAGTTTCTTTAATCTTCATTTTCAAAAGTATTGCTGTAGGACCAGTTGCCGGAGCATTCGTATTGTTCATGAGTGTATTAGAATTGTTAGTTGCTGCTTTGCAAGCGTATGTATTTACTTTGCTTTCAGCATTATTTATTGGTCAGGCTGTTGAAGAGCACGATCATCATTAATTAGAGTTTTATTAATTATTAACTATATAAATTTATTATTATGGTATTAGCTGGAATCGGAGCTGGATTAGCTGTAATTGGTGCAGGTCTTGGTATTGGAAAAATTGGTGGTTCTGCAATGGACGCTATCGCTCGTCAACCAGAAGCTGCTGGAAAAATTCAGACTGCTATGATTATTGCTGCTGCACTTATTGAAGGTGTTGCTCTTTTCGCAGTAGTTGTTGCGTTAATCACAAACGCATAATTAAAAAAATTAAACTTCCTGTAGCGGTTGGCTTCAGGAAGTTTTTTCAAAAAACGACAAACAAATTTTTAAATATATACTGTTATGCAATTAACTTCACCAGAAAGTTTAATTTTTTGGACAACAATTATCTTTATTGTTTTCTTCATTCTTTTGGCAAAATTTGCTTGGAAACCGATATTGGGAGCTGTAAAAAGCCGTGAGGAATCTATCAACAATGCTTTAGCATCTGCGGAGGCAGCTCGTAGAGAAATGCAGAATCTTCAGGCAGACAACCAACGTATTTTGCAGGAAGCAAGAATGGAACGAGATGCTATGTTGAAAGACGCTCGTGAGATGAAAGATAAAATAATTGCTGATTCTAAAACTGAAGCTCAGGCTCAAGGTTTAAAAATGATCGAGCAAGCTAAAGCGGCTATTGAGTCTGAGAAAAATGCAGCTATGGCTGAATTGAAAACTCAGGTTTCTTCATTGTCTCTTGAAATCGCTGAAAAATTATTGAAAGACGAATTATCTAACAAAGAAGCTCAAACTAAATTGGTTGAGAAAATGTTGGGTGACGTTAAATTAAATTAATTATGGCAAGTACAAGAGCAGCGATTCGTTACGCAAAAGCAATTCTGGAAATGGCCGATTCTATCGGAGTTACCAAAGAAGTGAGTAGCGATATGACTTTAATTGGTTCTACCGTAAATAGTAATGAGGAGTTGAATACGTTTATTCAAAACCCAACAATTAAGGTTGAAGATAAAGAGAGTGCTTTACAAGCTATCTTCACAGATATAAACGGAGTAACGAAAGGTTTGTTCCGTTTGTTATTGGAAAATAAAAGATTCGAAATTTTAGCAACTATTACTGAAGAATACAATAAATTGTTCGACCAAATGAATGGAGTTGAAGTTGCAATAGTGACTACCGCTTCACCTATGTCAGCAGAATTGGAAGCTAAGGTAATGGCTAAAATAAAAGAATTTTCAGATAAAAGCATTACCATTGAAAACATCATTGATGAGTCAATTATAGGTGGTTTTATTTTAAGAATAGGAGATATGCAATTCAATGCCTCTATCATAAACAGATTACAAGTATTAAAAAGAGAGTTAAGTAACTAGTTATTTATAAATTATGGCGGATATTAAACCTGCTGAGATTTCAGCAATATTAAAAAAGCAATTATCAGATTTTCAATCTGGTGCTACGCTAGAAGAAGTTGGAACAGTACTTCAAGTTGGAGATGGTATTGCTCGTGTTTACGGGTTATCAAATGTTCAATATGGTGAGTTGGTAGAATTTGACAATGGAATGGAAGGTATCGTGTTGAACCTTGAAGAAGACAACGTTGGTGTTGTACTTTTAGGGCCATCAACAGGTGTGAAAGAAGGATCTACTGCAAAAAGAACTCAACGTATCGCTTCACTTAAAGTAGGTGAACAAATGGTAGGTCGTGTTGTTAACACTCTTGGTTTTCCTATCGACGGAAAAGGACCAATCGGTGGTGATTTATACGAAATGCCTTTGGAAAGAAAAGCTCCTGGAGTTATCTTCCGTCAGCCAGTTACTGAGCCATTACAAACAGGTGTAAAAGCAGTTGATGCTATGATCCCGGTTGGTAGAGGTCAACGTGAGTTGGTTATTGGTGACCGTCAAACTGGTAAATCTACAGTTTGTATCGACACTATCTTGAATCAAAAAGAATTCTACGATGCTGGTAAACCAGTATTCTGTATATATGTTGCTATCGGACAAAAAGCTTCGACTGTAGCAGGTATCGCAAAAATGTTGGAAGAAAAAGGTGCAATGGCTTATACAGTTATTGTTGCCGCTAATGCTTCTGACCCGGCTCCGATGCAAGTTTATGCTCCGTTCGCAGGTGCTGCAATCGGTGAGTACTTCAGAGACTCAGGCCGTCCGGCTTTGATCGTTTATGATGACTTGTCTAAGCAAGCGGTTGCTTACCGTGAGGTTTCTCTTTTGTTGAGAAGACCACCGGGACGTGAGGCTTATCCTGGAGACGTTTTCTACCTTCACTCAAGATTGTTAGAAAGAGCTTGTAAAGTTATCGCTGATGACTCTATCGCTAAAAATATGAACGACTTGCCAGAATCTATGAAGTCTATCGTAAAAGGAGGCGGTTCTTTGACTGCTTTGCCAATTATCGAAACTCAGGCTGGTGACGTTTCTGCATATATCCCAACAAACGTAATCTCGATTACTGACGGACAGATTTTCCTTGACGGAGATTTGTTCAACTCAGGGGTTCGTCCTGCAATCAACGTAGGTATCTCTGTATCTCGTGTTGGAGGTAACGCTCAAATTAAATCAATGAAGAAAGTAGCTGGTACTTTGAAATTAGATCAGGCTCAATTCCGTGAATTGGAAGCTTTCGCTAAGTTCGGTTCTGATTTGGATTCTGTTACTTTGAACGTAATCGAAAAAGGTAAGAGAAACGTTGAGATCTTGAAACAAGGTTTGAACGATCCTTACACCGTTGAAGACCAAGTAGCTATTATCTACGCCGGTTCTAAAAACTTGTTGAGAAATGTTCCTGTGAACAAAGTGAAAGAATTCGAGAAAGATTTCTTGGAATTCATGAACGCTAAACACAGAGACACGCTTAATGCTCTTAAAGCTGGTAAACTTGACGACGCTATCACTGACGTTATCGAGAAAGTAGCTAAAGAAGTATCTGCTAAATACAATTAATAACTAGTGAATAGTGATTAGTGAATAGTGACAAGCTATTTACTAATCACTAATTACTAATCACTTTTTTAAATAACAATGGCAAATTTAAAGGAAATCCGTAATAGAATTACTTCCGTTTCATCTACGATGCAAATCACATCGGCGATGAAGATGGTTTCTGCAGCTAAGCTGAAGAAAGCACAAGATGCAATCACAGCAATGCGCCCTTATGCCGAAAAATTAACTGAATTATTACAAAACCTTTCTTCAACTCTTGAAGGTGGAGTAGGTGCTGATTTTACCACACAACGTGAGGTGAAAAAAGTTTTGCTTGTAGCTATTACTTCAAACAGAGGTTTGTGTGGAGCTTTCAATTCAAATGTAATTAAAGAAGTTAAAAACCGTACTGATTTTTACGCAGGAAAACAAGTTGACGTTTTGGCCATTGGTAAAAAAGGAAATGATGTTTTGAGTAAAACTCATACTGTGACTGGAAACTATAGTTCTGTATTTGATAATTTGACTTTTGATAATGTGGCAGAAATTGCCGATTTATTGACTGCTAAATTTATTTCAGGCGAATATGATAAAATAGAATTGGTATATAACCAATTCAAAAATGCAGCGACTCAAATTGTTCAAACAGAGCAATTCTTGCCGTTAGCTCCTATTCAATCAAGCAGTAATGCTACAGTAGGAGATTATATCTTTGAACCTTCAAAAGAGGATATCGTGTTGACTTTGATTCCAAAATCATTGAAAACTCAATTGTTTAAAGGTGTTCGTGATTCTTTTGCTTCAGAACACGGAGCGCGTATGACTGCAATGCACAAAGCAACAGACAATGCTACCGAGTTGAGAGATCAATTGAAATTGACTTACAACAAGGCGCGTCAGGCAGCAATTACCAGCGAAATCCTTGAGATTGTTGGTGGTGCCGAAGCATTGAATGCTTAGTTAATTATTATTTCAAAATACAAAACCCGGTTTTCGAAAGAGAATCGGGTTTTTTATTGTCCTTGGTTTTTTACTATATTTGGCAAACTTTGAATTTAAATTGTTTCAATCTTATTTTAAATTTTTTATACAAGTGTTATGAAGCATCTACTTTATTTATTGCTATTTATCAGCCAAATTGGTTTTGCTAAAAATGGATTCAATGATGCCAATGAATTATACAGAAAAGGCCAATATCAACAGGCAACCACTATTTATGAACAAATTTTGAGTTCAAAAAAGCATTCGGCCGAATTGTATTTTAATTTGGGAAATTGTTATTATAAGATGAAAAAAGTTGCTCCGGCAATTTATAATTATGAAAAAGCTTTGTTGTTAAATCCCAATGACAAATCGATTAAAACCAATTTGAAATTTGCTCAAAAAATGAGAATTGATGATATAAAGGAAGTACCAAATGTTGGGTTCAACAGAGTAATTCTTGATTTTACTTCTGCCTTTCATTACAATACCTGGGCCTGGCTTGCGGTTGGGTTTTCAATTCTTTTCTTATGTTGCTTTTTGGGGTATTATTTTTCTTCAACAACTTTACTAAAAAGGTTGTTTTTTGGGTTGATGTTTTTGTGTTTAATTGCTATTGTTTCGAGTTCAGGAGCAGGAATTATTGAACGAAATAATTATCAAAACGATCATCCGGCTATTGTTTTTGTTGATATTGTTGCTGTTAAAACAGAGCCAAAAACCGAATCGCAAGATGCTTTTGTTTTACATGAAGGAACAAAGGTTCAGATTCTGGAAAAACTTGACAATTGGTGCAAAATTGTACTTTCTAACGATACTGAAGGTTGGATTGAAAAATCATATATCAAAGAAATCAAATAGACTTTCTTAAATTTTCTTTTTTATTTCTTTAATTCCGCTTTCAAGAAAAGGAGAAATCAAAATTCCGGTTTTTTGAATTGGATTAAAAAATAGTGATTTGTCTAATGTTTGCTTATTTGCAAGAACATTATTGAAATTGATTTTTTCGAAATAAGATAAGAATACGCTCAATATCAAAGCTATTTTCAGAGTTCCAATAATACTTCCGGCAAGCTTGTTTATAATTCCAAGTCCTACAAAATTACTTATGGAAGTTATGAATTTTGCTAAAAACGAAATTGCGAGAACTACCAAAACAAAAGTTAATATAAAAGCGGCAAACTCAATTTTTTTAGGATTCCAGGAAACATATTCAGACAGAAATATTTTAGTGTAGTTTGAGAATTTGGCAGCAATTATAAGCCCGATAAACCAAGCCACAAAAGAACTCAATTCAAGGAAAAATCCGTTTTTCAAACCTCTGATGAATCCGAATGCCAACAAACCGCCTAAAACAATATCAAAGAAACTCACAATAGTATTGAATAAAAGTTAAACGTCAAATATAAGGGAAATAACTGTTTTCAAGTTCTTATCTTTGCCAACTAATTTTGAGAAGGGGTTTTGGTTTAAATCCTAAATCTCAAATCCTAAATAAAAAACATGTCAAGAGATATACAGTTAAAAGAACGTTGGGAAAAATTGGTCGAATTGCTTTCCAATAAATTTTCTCAGGGTGAAGATTTAGATTTGGATGCCATCATTTTCCTGATTGGCGTTCAGGAATTAGGAAAATTGAATCGTGAATTCAAAAAAGATGAGAAATTAAATCTCATGCATATTGCTATTTGCCGTCTTCTGGAACCTTACGGATTTTATGAATTCAATTTCGTTGATGCCGATGGTTGGCCTCATTATACCGTAAAAGAACAATTACCATCATTGAAAGCCGGAGAACAATCGGTTTTGATGAAAGAAGCAATCGTGAATTATTTCATGGAAAAAGAGTTTATAGATTAGTGAATTGAGATTTAGGATTTCAGATTTTAGGAAAGAGGATGTAAGGGAATTTATAAATACTTCCAACTTCTAACTTCCAACTTCCAACTTTTTCCTAAATTTGCACCTTCAATTATTGAATGAAAATGATAGACAAGATAAAAGAATATATTGGTGAAGCACAGGCTTTCCAAACACAAAGCAAAGATGAATTAGAAGTTTTTCGTATCAAGTTTCTTGGTAAAAAAGGACTTTTGAATGACTTTTTTGCTGAATTCAAAAATGTTCCGAACGATCGTAAAAAAGAATTTGGTCAGGTTATTAACTTATTGAAAGTTACTGCCGAAGACAAAGTAAAGACTATCAACGATCATATTGAAAACAGTCAGGAAATAAAAGGAATTTACGGAGATTTAACTCGTCCGGCCGAACCTTTTAAAGTAGGTTCTCGTCATCCTATTTCTTTGGTTAAAAACCAAATTATTGATGTTTTTTCTAACATTGGTTTCAATGTTTCTGAAGGGCCGGAAGTAGAAGACGACTGGCATAACTTCACAGCTTTGAATCTTCCTGAATATCATCCGGCAAGAGATATGCAGGATACTTTTTTCATTCAAACCAATCCTGATATTCTTTTAAGAACTCACACTTCTTCGGTTCAGGTGCGTTATATGGAAGAAAACAAACCACCTATCAGAACTATTTCTCCGGGAAGAGTTTTCCGAAACGAAGCAGTTTCGTCTCGTTCGCATTGTATTTTTCACCAGGTAGAAGGGTTGTATATTGATAAAGACGTTTCTTTTGCCGATTTGAAACAAACATTGTTGTATTTCACTAAAGAAATGTTCGGAAAATCAAAAATCCGTTTGCGTCCGTCTTATTTTCCGTTTACGGAACCAAGTGCCGAAATAGATATTTATTGGGGATTAAAAACAGAAACCGATCACAGAATTACCAAAGGAACCGGTTGGTTAGAAATTGGTGGTTGTGGAATGGTAGATCCGAATGTTTTGAAAAACTGCGGAATCAATTCTGACGAACATACTGGTTTTGCTTTTGGAATGGGAATCGAAAGAATCGCTATGTTGCTTTACCAGATTGGAGATATACGAATGTTTTATGAAAATGATGTTCGTTTCCTTGAACAATTTAAATCGAGCATATAATACAAAAACAACCCTTTCAGAGTTTTAAACTCTGAAAGGGTTAATTATGAAAATACCCCAAAGTCATGAGAAAAGACATTGATATCCCTGAAGTAGAAAACGTTTTCATAGCCGCGATCCAGGAATGGAGCGACGATTTTATGGAAAAAGTGTGGTATGCCTATTTGGTAAACGACAGTGACTATAATCTGGATGGCGTAATGGTGGTTTCAAAAGCTTTTGGAACACTTGATGGAGAAATGAAGAAAACCTCTCTTTTGCGTCATGCTTTTGTTGAAATTCCGGCGGTTTCTGTGGCAAAGATTGAGATGATCGAAAAAAGTGTTTTGGCTTTGAATAATGAATTTATGGTGACTTTTTTTATAGACGGAAAGTTATACGATAAGAAATACACTTTCAGAGCTGATTCTATTAACGAAAATGCAATGGAAGAAGTGCCTATTTTGTTTGTGGATGGGGTGATTGTGAGGTAAGAAAATAGAAACTATAATAAAAGAGAAAAGAGGCAGGATGATTTAATCATTTGCCTCTTTTTTCTTTTATTATATTTCTTTAATCTAATTTATCCGTTAGTTTCTGAAAAACTTTCTTGGCACTTTTACCTTCATAAAGAATACTGTAAACTGCATCTATTATAGGGGTTTTTGCTCCGTAGGCCTCGTTAAGTTTGTAAGCGCTTTTAATGGCATAATACCCCTCGGCAACCATACTCATTTCGATCATAGCCGATTTTACGGTATAACCTTTTCCAATCATATTTCCGAAAGTACGGTTTCTTGAAAATACAGAATAGCCTGTTACCAATAAATCTCCCAGATAGGCCGAATCATTGATGTTACGCTTCATTTTATGTACTTTCTTGATGAATTTTTTCATCTCACGAATGGCATTACTCATCAAAACTGCTTGAAAGTTATCGCCATAACCCAAACCGTGCGCAATTCCGGCTGCAACTGCATAAATGTTTTTCAGCATCGCGGCATATTCAGTTCCAATTATATCATCAGATACTTTTGTTTTGATATAATCTCCCGATAAATTTTTGGCAACGATGTCTGCCTTTTTAGTGTCTCTACAAGCAATAGTCAAGTAAGACAAACGCTCCATGGCTACTTCTTCTGCATGACACGGACCTGTGATTACTCCAATGTTTTCGTAAGGGATGTTGAATTGATTGTAGAAATGTTCCCCAACAATAAGGCTGGTTTCCGGTACAATTCCCTTGATAGCAGAGAAGATAATTTTGTTTGATAAATCTTCGGTTAATTTTTCAAGTTCTTTGCTCAGGAAAGCCGAAGGAATTGCAAAAACTATATAATCGGCATAAGCAATAGCTTCATTAATGTCAGAAGTTAATCTTAATTTTTTAAGGTCGAACTCAACGGAACTCAGGTAATTAGGGTTGTGGTGGTGTGTTTTAAGGTGTTCAATTGCATCCTCATTTCTCATGTACCAGGCAATCTCAGGCAAATTTATACATAACATTTTTGCAATGGCTGTTGCCCAACTTCCTCCACCTATGACTGCAAATTTTGGTTGTTCACTCATTTTTTTGTTTTTTATCTAAACTTTAAAGTGTTGAATGTTAATCTTTAAGGTTTTAATAACTTGAAATAGTATCGTTTTCAAATGTACTTAAACAAGCCTTAAGTACAAAGTAAAGAAGATCAATTATTCTTTAAATTATTAAAAAAAGGAATAATTGGTCTTTTACAGTTTATTTGAAAGTGAGATTTGATTAATCGCTTTTCTCTGTAATAACCTAGACTTTTTCAGGAGTTATATTTTGGTTTTATCTTAAATCATTAAATTTCAAATAAATATGACAGATAAATAGTGTCAATTTTTACTTTTTATAAAAATTATTATGATCTATGTATTGCCACACTTTTGAGGAAAGTAAAGGCTGAATATTTTTCATGTTCTTTATGTTTTCACGAATAAAAGTCGATGAAATTTCCACTATGGGAGCATTGATAAAATGGACTTTAGGATGGTTTTTGAATGCAATATTTTCTGTTTCTGATGAAATTGCTTTGCCTGTTCGGTTTTTAGTATCGAGTCTGGGATAAACAAAAATGTCATGATTTTGCAGAATAAATTCATAGTTTTTCCATTTATGAAAAGACTTGAGATTGTCTTCTCCCATAATCAACGAAAATTGGTGTTGCGGATATTTGTCCTGCAAATGCGCCAAAGTATTGACAGTATAATTGGGTTGCGGCAACCTGAATTCAATATCAGAAGGCTTAATTTTCGGGAAATCTTCCGTTGCCAAAAAAACCATTTGCAAACGATGATAATCGTCGAGCAAAGTATCTTTTTTCTTGAACGGATTATGAGGTGTGACCACCATCCAAATCTGATTCAAACCAGAATGTTCGGCCATGTGATTGGCAATAATCAGATGACCAACATGAATAGGGTTGAATGTCCCGAAATAAAGTCCTATTTTCATTGTTTTTAGTGATTAGTGATTAGTGATTAGTGATTAGCTATTCACTAATCACCAATTACTAATTACTCCTTTACAAATTCTTTCACTAATAAATGTGCTTCTTCAAGAGCAATTTCTAAGTCGTAGTTTTTGATGATTCTGTCAAATTGCGGAGCTGTTGCCAATTCAACGTGAGCTTTGGCAATACGCATATTGATTTTGTCTTCGGTTTCGGTGGAACGTTCTTTTAAACGGCGTTTCAATTCGTCAACACTTGGTGGCTTTACAAAAACAGCCAAAGTTTCTTCCGGGAATTTGTGTTTTATACGCAATCCTCCGGCAACATCAATGTCAAAAATTACATTTTTGCCAAGTGCCCAGATGCGTTCTACTTCTGTTTTTAAAGTTCCGTAGAAATTGTCTCTGTAAACTTCTTCCCATTCCAGAAAATCCTCTTGCTTGATGTGTTGTTTGAATTCTTCGGCAGAAATAAAATAATAATCTTTTCCGTTTACTTCTTCTCCTCTTGGAGCACGAGAAGTTGCCGAAATCGAAAATTCGAGATTCAAATCTTCCTGATTTAATAAATGTCTTACTATAGTAGTTTTTCCGGATCCGGATGGTGCCGAAAACACGATTAATTTTCCTTTTTTCATTCTTTTTAGTGATTAGTGACTAGTGATTAGTGACTAGCTAATTACTAATCACTAATCACTAATTACTTATAAAACATTCAAAACCTGTTCTTTGATTTTTTCCAATTCGTCTTTCATCTGAACAACTAATTTTTGCATTTGTGCATGATTCGATTTAGAACCCATGGTATTGATTTCACGACCCATTTCCTGAGTGATGAATCCTAGTTTTCTACCGTTGGCTTCGTTTCCGTTCAGGGTTTCAATGAAATAATCCAAATGATTTGTAAGGCGAACTTTTTCTTCGGTAATATCCAGTTTTTCCAAATAGTAAATCAATTCCTGTTCAAAACGATTTTCATCTACATTGACTTTCAATTCAGAAATGGCTGTTTGCAAACGGTCTTTTATTGCCTGAACACGTTCTGGATCAAGTTCCAAAGCCTGATTCATATACGAACGAATGTTTGCAATTCTCAATTGGAATTCTTTTTCAAGAGAAGCACCTTCATCTTTTCGAAAATTCAAAATACCTTTTAAAGCTTCATTGATAACAGTCTGAATTTGATTCCAATCGTTTTCATCAATTTCTTCACGTTCGGTTTTCAAAGTATCCGGCATACGAACCGCCATTTTCATCAATTCCACTTCATCGGCTTCAGGATATATTTCTCTTAACTGATTTATGTAAGCTTTTACAATCGGAACATTGACTTTGGTGGAAGTTTGTTCGGCTGTGTTTTCGATAAAAACAGAGAAATCAATTTTACCTCTTTCGAGTGTTTGAGCAATCTGGTTGCGTAAACCCAATTCCATTTCGCGGTAAATTGATGGAATTCTTACGTTTAAATCCAGTCCTTTGCTGTTAAGCGATTTTACTTCTATCGTTATTTTTTTGGTTGGAAGTTGCAATGTTGCTTTTCCAAAACCAGTCATTGATTGTATCATTTGTCTGTTTTCTAAGAGGTACAAATGTATTGAAAAATTAGGATTCAGTATTTAGGAATTAGGATTTCTTCTGTGTTACCAGATAAACTCCCGTGAATATCAAAACTGCTGAAATTATTTTAACCAAATTCAATTCATCTTTCCCTAATCCGATGGCAAAAATGGTAGCGAAAAGTGGTTGCAGGTAAATGAAAACCGCCACCATTTCGGGTTTTAATTCTTTCATCGAAAGAAGATTTAGTAAATAAGTAAGAAAAGTGGAGAAGAAAACCACAAAACCTATTTTCCAGCCAATATCTGTTGGAATTACTGACCAATCAACAATCTGTAATTCGCTCCATCCAAAAGGAAAAACCATTAGAAATCCAAACAGATAAATCCATTTTACAAAGGTAAAAGCATTGTATTTTACCATTAGTTTTTTGACAATAATCAGATAAAAACCATAAGAAATGGCATTGACCAAAACCAGTGAATTCCCTAAAACAGCATTGGAAGAATTGCCAATCGATTTTCCGTAGAGAATTAAAAATGCAGTTCCAGCTAAACCTAAAATAATCCCGAAAACTTTTCGTTTCAGCATTCGTTCTTTCAGTAAAATTGCCGAAAGTATCAGTACAATTATAGGTGTACTAACCATAATTACCGATGCGGCAATAGGAGAAGTGAGACTTAAACCTTTGAAAAAAGTAAGCATATTGAGAGCTACTCCAAAGAAAGCCGCAGCGGCAATTCGCAGAAAATCTTTACTTTCTATTTTTTCTTTCGGCAAAAAGAGCCAAACCAACCAGAATAAAAGTGTAGAACCACCCACGCGCAACAGTATAAAACCGTAAGCATCTATATAATGCGGCATGACATCTTTGGCCACGCTGAATGTGAGTCCGTAAATGGCCGAAACCATAGTGGCGGCAAAAAGAGCCAGATTTCTTTTTGACATTAGCCCAACGCTTTCATTACTTTAAGAATGTTTTGCTGAGAGTTTCCAATGTAGATTTCGTTATTTATAATAAAAACAGGTCGGCTCAAAAAGGTGTAATGTTCCAAAATGTATTTTTTGAAATCATCTTCGGTCAATGATTGATTCTTCAAATTCATTGATTTATAAAGTTGTGCTTTTTTGCTGAAAAGCGCTTCATAACTTCCTGAAAGTTCGCGCATTTGCTCCAGTTCTTCAACCGTTATTTGATTTTGACGGATGTCATGAAATTGCAAATTGTGTCCTTCTGGTAATGATTTTATGATTTTTCTGCAAGTGTCGCAAGAAGCCAGATAGTATATTTTGTTCATGGTAATTGTCAATTTTACTGCAAAGAAAAATCATTTGACATTGAAAAAAAGCTTTTTAGATATTTTTTTCTTTTGAAATCATTAAATTGATAAACATGGGAAGATTGGGTTTTCTATTCTGAAGTTAAATGACTAATTTTGGAATTCATTTTTAACATTTTAAATATATAGATATGGCTTTTGAATTACCACAATTACCTTATGCGTATGACGCTTTAGAACCACATATTGATGCAAGAACAATGGAAATTCACCATTCAAAACATCATAATGCATATACTACAAATTTGAATGCTGCCATTGCAGGAACTGATTTGGAGTCAAAATCAATTGAAGCGATTTTGAATAATTTGGATATGACAAATATGCCGGTTCGTAACAACGGTGGTGGTTTCTATAACCACAATTTGTTCTGGACTGTTATGTCTCCAAACGGAGGAGGTCTTCCTACAGGAGATTTGTTGGCTGCAATTAATTCAGCTTTTGGTTCTTTTGAAGAATTCAAAGCTCAATTTTCAAAAGCCGGTGCTACACAATTTGGTTCAGGATGGGCTTGGCTTTGTGTAAAAGACGGTAAACTTGCTGTTTGCGGAACTCCAAATCAAGACAATCCATTGATGCCGGGTATTGGTTGTGGCGGAACTCCAATTTTAGGAATGGATGTTTGGGAGCACGCTTACTACTTGCACTACCAAAACAGAAGACCGGATTATATTGAAGCTTTTTTCAACGTAATTAACTGGGCTGAAGTTAGCAGAAGATACGAATTGGCTAAATAGTCCTTTTTGTGAGGCAATAGCCATTAGCCAAAAGGCAATAGAAAAGAGGCAAGAAAAGATATAATCTTTACTCTTGCCTCTTTATTATTTTATGAATTTTGATTTCAGATTTTAGAATTCGCAAATCTGAAATCTACTATTTCAGTAATCTCTTACTCACTCGACTCGATGCAATTAAAGAAGCCGAGAAACCAAGCAGAACAATCGTGCCCATCACGATAAACATATTTTGGATAGTAAATTTTACCGGATATGCCATGGTAGGAGTAATCATGATAAGTTGAAAATGTTGTTGTACAAGAACAATGACGATTCCTAAAATCAGTCCGATGATTCCTCCAATAATGCTGAGTAATGTTCCTTGTAAAAGGAATATTTTTCGTAAATCTTTGATTTCCGTTCCTAAATTATAAAGCGTTTTCAGGTTGTTTTTTTTGTCCAAAATCATCATAATCAAAGCTCCGATAAGATTGAAAAGCGCGATGATAATTACTAAAGTAAAAATTAAATAAACAACTGTATTTTCGGTGTTCAACATTTTGTGCAACGAACTGTTGAGTTGAGCTCTGTTATTTATAGTAAGCTTATTGTTGAAAATCTCTGAAAGTTGAGAAATCACTTCTGATTCATTGGCTTCTGGTTTTAATTTTAATTCCAAAGCCGTGATTTGATTTGGTTTGAAACCCAGTAAATCCTGAGATAATCCTAAATCTACGAAAACATATTTAGAATTGAGTTCTTCGTTTATGTCATAAATTCCAACCGGAACCAAAACCATTTTATTGAAAGCATCGTTTGGATTATCGAAATATTTTCCCGGTTTTGGGACAAAAACTTCCAAAACATTATTGAAATCAAAAAGTCCTATAGATAGTTTTTGGGCAATTCCGTAGCCAACAACTGCCTGAATAGTATTTGGTTTAAGCCATTGTCCGTTGAACATATTTTTTTTAATGGTGCTCACATTTCCGAAAACCGGATCGACACCTTTGAGGAAAGCTACCTGTTCTTTTTCGTTGAAAACAAAAAGAACACGTTCTTCAACCACTTTGCTAAAAGTAGCAATTCCTTGTATCTGTTTTACTTTTGAAAGTTGGGTTTCTGAAACATGAAAAGATTTTCCGATGGTAGCCGTAGCTTTTAAATCGGGATCAATAGTGTTTGAAAAAGACAAACTAAAATCTACCAATCCGCTAAAGACGGACAAAACCACGAAAAGAGCCGCCACACCTACAATTATTCCAAGAGAAGCAATGCCATTAATAATGTTAATAGCATTGTTTTTACTGGCACTTCTCAGGTATCTTTTGGCTATGTAAAGAGGGAAATTCAAATTATGATTTTCTTCTTTTTTCTAGTAAATCACGATTTTCAATAGGGTTTTCTTTTGCTTTCAAAGCATTGTCGATTTTTTCGATATAATCCAGCGAATCGTCTATGAAGAAAACCAAATTCGGAACTTTTCTCAATTGCAAACGTACTCTTTGAGATAAATCGTGTTTTATCAAAGGAGCATTCGTCTTGATTGCAGCCAATGTTTCTGCTGCTTTTTCTTGTGGAAAAATGCTTAAATATACTGTTGCGATTGATAAATCGGTAGTTACACTTACTTTGGATACTGAAATTACTAAATTGGTAATTCCGTTTTTTCTCACTTCACCTTGCAAAATATCAACCAAATCTTTTTGGATGACACCGCCTATTTTTTTCTGTCTGTTTGTTTCCATGCTGCAAAAATACTAATTTTTGGGTTGTAAAGTGGTAAAGTTACAAAGCCGTAAACTTTTTTATATTTGTCGGAATAATTTAAAATTAAATTTCAGATAAATCCCGAAAGGAATAAATAATAAAAATGAGAAAAATTGAGCATATAGGAATAGCGGTAAAAGATTTGGAAACTTCTAATATGGTTTTTGAAAAACTATTTGGAGCACCGGCTTACAAAATGGAGGAAGTTGCCAGCGAAGGAGTAAAAACTTCTTTTTTTATGAATGGTCCCAACAAAATTGAACTATTGGAAGCCACCAATTCAGATAGCCCAATAGCTAAATTTATTGAGAAAAAGGGAGAAGGAATTCATCATATCGCTTTTGATGTTGAAGATATAGTTTCTGAAATTGCGAGATTGAAAGCAGAAGGTTTTCAGATTTTGAATGAAATTCCTAAAAAAGGAGCCGATAACAAGTTGGTTGCTTTTCTTCATCCCAAAAGTACAAATGGAGTTTTGATAGAATTGTGTCAGGAGATTAAGTAAATGTTGTTGGTTTCTAATATTTTAACTTTTTTATCCAAAAACTAAAATTGTTAAATTGTAAAAAGATTAAAATCTAAACCAAAAAGATTTGCAATGAATCGAAAATAGTGTTAATATTGCAACCACTTAACAGGTCCTATAGCTCATTCGGTTAGAGCAACTGACTCATAATCAGTAGGTGCTTGGTTCGATTCCAAGTGGGACCACCCAGAAAAACAGGCATTTACAAGTAAATTGTAAATGCCTTTTTCTTTTGCCTGAAACATATCTGCAACATTTTGTATTTTTACAGAATGAAAAGCACTTTAGAGAATCCTTTAGATTTTTTCGAATATATCATTGATGAAGCAAGTATCAAGAAAGAATTAGAAAATCGCTTCAAGCTTTCTGATTTTAAATCTATTCATATAGAACTTCCAAATGATATAAGTTATGTAGAAAAAGACGAACTAGGGAATTTTAAAACAGGAAAATCCCCAGTTAAAAGCGAATTAATACCTGTAAAAGCCTTATAAACATTGAGTTTGTAAGGCTTTTTTATTTGTCGGAGGATATGGAGAGAGTTATTTATTATTGTCTTTTCTGAATCCAATCAGATTACGGTATTTTGTTTCTGTGTCTTTGAGTTCGTCTTCCAACTCTTTGTATTTGCTTATATCTTTTATTGTTATGATTGCAGCTACAACTTGTTCGTTTTGGTCAATTAGCGGACGACCGCTTATGAGTACTCTTTTTTTGTTTTGTTTCACAGGATCCCAAAGTACAACATCTACATTATTGGTTTCTTCACCTTCCAGTGCTTTATTTGTTGGCAGATTTTGTGAAGGGAATATGGTTTTTTCATCAGGGAAGTAAAGTTCAAAATGTTCAGAAAGATCAAAATTTACATTGTTAGGTTTTTCAATTCCCAGTATTTCATTTGTCATTTCATTTGCCATGACTATTTCTCTGTTGGCATTTGCAACCAAGACACCTTCTCCTATGTTTTCAATTATTAATCGCAGAGTTTCTTCATTTTCATATAAATTGTCGATTAAATTTTTCACATCAGTAATGTCTCTTGTAAAGCCTATAAAATATTGTTTTTCACCTATTTTTACAGGTGAGGCGCTTAAAGATATCGGGAATTTTTCACCAGCTTTATTAATAGCAAGCATCTCGTAGTTATTGTTAGATATAGGGTTAACTCCTGAAGTTATATATCTCTGAATGCCTTTTGAGAGTGCTTTTTTGTGTTTGGTTGATAAGATAATGTCATAAATCGATTTGCCAATAACCTCTTCTTTTGTCCAGCCATATACTTTTTCGGCCATGATGTTCCATTTGATGACTTTGCTTTCGGAGTCAATAAGTATTACCGGATCGGGGGCACTGTCAAAAATTGTTTGTATTTGTTTTTCGTCTTCTTCCAGTTTTTTTGTGTATAATTTGAGTTTTTCTTCATTTAATTTTCTTTGATTGATGTCTTGCAGAACGGCATAGAGTGTTCCTGAACGAACATCGGCTGCGGTAATAATTTCCACCCATCTGTAAGTTCCGTCTTTGCACATTATAGGATATTCAACAGTTGCTTCGACTTCAATACCTTGTAATCTTTTGTTGATTCTTTCTTCTGCAATTTTTTTATAATCAGGATGAACAAGATCTGTAATACTACGATCTTTTAAGTCGTTTAAATCATAACCTGTTATTTCTATAAATGCAGGATTTATTTTAATAGCCTTTTTCCCTTTTGTAACTAAAATTCCGTTAAAAGAAAGTTCAAAGAAGTTGTTGGCTGTGTTCAGAGATTCTTCTACTATTTTTTGTAGTGATTTGTCTTGTCCAACAGCGTATATGACATTTTCTAAAGGGTCATAAGTAATGGTAAATTCAATCCATTTGACACTTTGATTTTTACAAATCCATCTGCTTTCAAAGGCTACTTTTGCGAAACCTGTTTTTAATTTTGTAATTTCTTTTTGGGTAAAGTCAGCATCTTCAGGATGAATAAAGTTTAAAAAGGACTCTCTCAAGAGTTCGCTTTCAGTATATCCAAGCGCAGAAGATAAAGCAGGATTTATTTTGATGAATTTATCATCAGAAGCAATGAATAAAATAGCCATAGACATTTCAAAGAAATTGTCTGAAACTTTCAAAGATTGTTCACTTTTTTTCCTTTCGGTAATATCGGTTGAAATACCTCCTATAGCATATACCCTTCCGTCTGAATCATACAGGGGAAATTTTGCCGAAAGATAAATATGTTCTTCATTTCCTTGTAAAAGTTTCTCCTCTGTTTTGAGCTCTCTTAATTTTTGTACAACCTTTAAGTCAGAAGACCGAAAAGCATCTGCGATTTCTTTGGGATGAAGATCGTGGTCTGTTTTTCCAATTATCTCATTTATAGGTTTTTGAAATATTTCGGCGCAATATTTATTGACCATAGTGTATTCGCCATTTATCTTTTTTATATAAATAAGACTTTGCGCATTTTCTATAATTGATTGAAGAAGTTGTCTGTTTTCAGACAATAGTTGTTGTGATTTGTTCTTAGCTATAAATTGTGAACGAATGATAATATAGACAATGGTAAGAAGTATAAAAGCTAGAAATAGTAAAAATATTGCCGTAACTTCTAAAATCCAATCTTTAGAAATATCTCTTTTTTGATCTGTAATTTGGGCAAAAATCCAACATAAGGCTGAAATAACCAATAAGTTACAGATGAATCCTGAAAGGATTTTTATTTCAAAAGAAACTTTCATAATTAGGCAGTTTTTAATTACTAATTTAGGAGTAAGCACATGAAAGTTAAATAAATAAATCCGAAAATCAAACCTGTTGTAGTTTTTTAATGCTTCTGTGTTGGTTCTTTGATTTTCGGATTTATTAATGAATTCGTTTTAGAATTCATAATTACTTTTTAATTCCAGCCTCCTCCAAGTGATTTATATAGATTAACCATTGCTGTTAGTTGCAGTTGAGATAACTGCGACAAACTTAATTCTGCTTCAAATAAAGCGCGTTCTACTTCAAGAACTTCCAAATATGAAACATATCCGTCATAATAACGTGCGTTAGAAAGTTCCAAATTTTTTCTGGCAGCGGTTACTTGTTTGGTGCGGGCTGTCCATTCTTCTTTGTACGTTTTTATATCTTGCAATGCTTGTTCAACTTCAGATACGGCAATCAAATAGGTTTTGTGATAACGCAATCTGGATTCTTCGGCCAGTTGGCGGTAAATTTCTACGCGTCTTCTGTTTTTTCCAAAGTTGAAAATAGGACCTGCCACGCTTCCTGTAACATTTGAAGTAAATGAATCGCTTAAGAACAGGTTGCTAAGGTTTGAGTTTCCAAAACCAACAAAGGCAGCTAGATTAAATGAAGGAAATCTCATTGCCTGAGCTACTCCAATTCTTTCATTGGCGGCTATATAATTCAATTCGGCTTCTTTTACATCAGGTCTGTTTTCTAAAAGGGCAGAAGGAATGTTAAGCGGAATTTCACTCGAAACCTGAAGTTCTGAATTGGTTTTTCCTCTTTCTATTGCTGTAGGTAATTGACCTGTTAAGATTGAAAGAGTGTTTTCTACTCTGGTTATCTCTCTCTGAATATTTGGCATTGCTGCTTCTGCAATTGCTACTTGTTGTTCAATTTGAACTTTGTCAACTTCAGAAACATAACCTCCCATAAATCGTTGATTAATGATGTCGAATGCTTTTTGTCTTGTTTGTACTGTTTTTTTTGCAATTTCCAGTTCATTGTCAAGATCTCTTAGCCGAAAATAGGAAATAGCAATATCACTTACAATATTCATCAATATCACTTTTCTGGCTTCATCTGTTGCCAATAATTCGGCTTGAAGAGCTCTGTTTTCATGACGGACTTTCCCCCAAAAATCTAATTCCCAAGACATATTAGCACGGGCATTAGAAGGAATAATTGCTTTTTCATTACTGTTTACAAGTCCTCCATAGTGAAAAGCAGGAAACAAATCGGCTTTAGAATAACCTAATTCTGCTCTTACTCTGTCAAGTCGGGTAAGGGCAATTTTCATGTCATAGTTGTTCTCAATTCCTTTGTTTATCAGATTTTTTAAGACATCATCGTTAAAAATATCAAACCATTTTATGTTTGTAACCGAAGCAGTAGTATCGGCCGCTATTTGTGATTGAAGGTATTTTTCTGATTTTTGTTGTTCGGGTCTTGAATATTTTGGGCCTACCAAACACCCAGTTGGGAGTAGGGCAAGAACCAAAATAACAGCTATTATTTTAATTTTAGTGCTCATGACTTGATGTGTTTGATTCATTATTGATTTCAGCAATTGGCTCTTCAGTTTTCTTTTTTCCGAATTTTTCTATGAAAACATAAAATACCGGAACAAAGCAAACTCCCAATATAGTTGCCACTAACATTCCGCTGAATACAGCCATACCCATTACTTTTCTGGCCTGAGCTCCTGCTCCCGAAGCGGTAATCAACGGAACAACTCCAAGAATAAAGGCAAAGGCAGTCATCAGGATTGGTCGGAAACGCAATTTTGCCGCTGTTAGTGCCGATTCAATCAGCGGAGTTCCTTTCTCGTATTCGGCTTTGGCAAACTCAACAATCAAGATAGCGTTCTTGGCCGCAAGCCCAATCAGAAGTACTAATCCGATTTGTGCAAAGACATTATTCACATAATCAGGACTAAAAAGTTTACTTAGAAATAGTCCTAAAAAGGCGCCAAATACGGCAAAAGGTGTTCCTAAGAGTACACTGAAAGGTAATTTCCAACTTTCATATTGAGCGGCAAGAATTAAGAATACAAATACCATTGCCATGATGAAAACAACACCACCTTTTCCTTCGGCTGCTTTTTCCTGAAAACTCATAGCCGACCATTGAAAGCCCATTCCCTGAGGAAGTATTTCTTTGGCAGTCTCTTCTAATGCTACAAGTGCCTGAGCCGAACTGTAACCTTGTGCCGGGCTACCTCCAATTTCTGCTGAACGATATAAGTTGAAACGGGTTGTAAATTCTGGTCCGGTTTCTCTTTTAATCGTTGCAATAGAAGTAAGCGGAATCATTTTCCCATCTTTACTTTTTACAAATATTTTACTGATGTCCTCGGGATTTATCGCAGAATCCGGGTTTCCCTGAACCAAAACTATATATTGACGCCCGTATCTGTTAAACTCATTTACATATTGACCTCCTAAACTGGCTCCCACCGTTGCGTTTAAATCGGCCAGAGAAAGATTCAGTTCTTTTACTTTTTCCCGGTCAATTTCCAATCTGATCTGAGGTACATTGGCATTGAACGTAGTACGGACACTACCTATTTCAGGACGTTTTTTTGCTGCTGCGAGAAAACGGGTTACATTTTCTGCCAGATATTTCGGGTCTTTACCTGCCATATCCTGAATCATCATTGAAAATCCGGCAGCATTTCCAATTCCGGGAATTGGTGGAGGGGCAAAGGCAAAAACGGTAGCATCAGGAATTCCAAATGCCAACTTCGTATTTAAATCCTTTATAATTTCGGCCGCATTTTGTTTTCGCTCTCCCCAATCTTTAAGCGAAATAAAGAAAAGCGCATTATTGGATGCGTTTGATTGTTTTATTAAACTGTAACCGACATCAGTTGTATAACTCTCAATGTTTTCATTTTTTGAAAGTAAATCTTCTACTTTTTCACATAGTTTACTGGTTCTTTGCAGAGAGGATGCCGCCGGAAGTTCTACGTTTATAAAGAAGTATCCTTCGTCTTCTTCAGGAACGAATCCTGTTGGGATTTTTATTCCCAAAATAACTACAAGTCCTACAATTATTCCCAGGAATATAAGGCTTCGCATTGTTTTTTTAATCAGAAAGCCGGCGATTCCGGTGTATTTATTGGTAACAGCATCGAATATTTTGTTGAAACCGGCAAAAAAGCGTGCTAACATTCCTTTTTTCTCTTTTGCAGGTTTTAGTAACATAGCACATAAGGCTGGGCTTAATGTTAAAGCGCTAATGGCAGAAAAAATTACGGATATTGCAATTGTTAATGCAAATTGTTGGTACAAACGTCCGGTAATTCCGGGTGTTAAGGCAACAGGAATGAAAACGGCCGTAAGTACAACAGCAATAGCAATTACCGGTCCGGATACTTCTTTCATCGCCTGATTTGTTGCTTCTCTTGGAGTCATTCCGTGTTCAATATGATGCATCACCGCTTCAACCACCACAATGGCATCATCTACCACAATTCCGATGGCTAATACTAATCCTAACAGAGATAATACATTTACAGAAAATCCTAATAATGGAAATAGAATGAATACGCCTATCAATGAAACCGGAACCGTAATCAGTGGAATTAAAGTGGCTCTCCAGTCCTGAAGGAAAATGAATACCACCAGAATAACCAGAAAGATAGCTTCAAAAAGGGTGTGAACAATTTCATTAATCCCTTCAGATACTGCTAATGTTGTATCCAAAGCGACTTTATATTCTAAATCATTCGGAAATTTTTTGCTCAATCGTTCTACTTCATCTTTTACGTTTTTGGCAACTTCCAATGCGTTGGAACCAGGTAATTGTTTCACTCCGATTACTCCGGCAGGTTTACCGTTTAATCTTGCCTGAGTAAAATAATTTTCGGTTCCCAAAGAAACGGTTGCCACGTCTTTTAATCTCACAACCTGATTGTTGATGTTTGATTTCAAAATGATGTTTTCAAAATCTTCCTGACTTACCAATCGGTCACTCAAGGTAACATTATATGAAAATTCAACCTGATTTTCTGTAGGTGGTCCTCCAAACTTTCCTCCGGGTGCAATTGCATTTTGTTCTTGCAGGGCAGACATAATATCAAGAGGAGTCAGATTGTACTTAGAAAGCATATCGGGTTTAATCCAAACTCTCATTGCATAACTGCTTCCTCCGTATAACAAAACCTCCCCGGCACCTTTGATACGTGCCAGATTATCCATTATATTGATAGTGGCGTAGTTATTTAAGAAATCGGCATCATAGGTTTTATTAGGCGAGTATAAATCGATTAGTAACATCGGAACTGCCAAAGATTTTTTTGTTGTAACTCCGGTTGTTCTAACATCTTGCGGAAGTTTAGGAAGTGCTACCGAAACTCTGTTTTGAGTTAACATAGTAGCAATATCTAAATCTGTTCCCATGTCAAATGTTACCTGTAGCCCCATGTTTCCGTCTCCGGCATTGGTAGATTGCATGTAAAGCATGTTTTCTACTCCATTTACCTGTTGCTCTATTGGTGTGGCTACAGCTTGTTCTACATTAAGAGCATTTGCTCCTCTGTAGCTTCCGTTAATCTGGATCATTGGAGGAACAACCTCCGGATATTTAGAAATAGGAGTTGACTTTAAAGACAAGTAACCTATTATTACGATTAAAATAGAAAGCACAATTGCAACAATTGGCCTTCTTACAAAAAAATTATCCATGAGTAATTACTTTTGATTTGGGTTAGTTGCTTGTTCTTCTTTATATGGAGTAGGGTTTACAGTTGATCCGGGTTGAACAAAGATGTTTCCTAAGATGGCAACTTTATCTCCCGGTGTTAATCCTTTTTTAACAATCCAGTTGATGCCTACTTTTTCTCCAACTTCAACAACACGAACGGTAACTTTATTAGACTTATCGATAACATTAACCTGATAAATACCCTGCATTTCTGTAATTGTTTTTTGAGGAATTGAAATTGCGTTTTTCTCAACTGCTACACTCATGCGAATAGTGGCAAATAATCCCGAACGTAAAGTTCCCTGAGGGTTCGGAAACATAACTTCTACACCTACAGTTCCTGTTGTTGGATCAACACGTGTATCGGCAATATTTAATTTTCCTTTGTATGGATGAACACTTCCGTCAGACAAAATCATTTCAAGATCTGAAATTTCCGAATGACCGGCTCTGAGAGCATTTTGGTATTTTAAGAAAGATGATTCACTTACAGCGAAACGAAGCCGAACAGCATCTGTTTTTGAAACCGTGTTCAGTTTGGCTGAATTACCACCTCGGGAAATATAATCTCCCAATCTCGCATTACTGATTCCGATATATCCATCAAAAGGAGATATGATATTGCAATAACCTCTTTCTATCTCATAATTTCTCAAACTGGCTTCGGCACTTTCCAGACTGGCTTTAGAATTATCTACCCGAGCGCTTACAGCATCGAGTTCTCTTTTACTTACAGCGTTCATTTCTGCAAGAGGTTTAATTCGTTTTAATTCATTTTGAGAATTCATATAGACGCTTCGAATGGCTTCAACCTGTCCTTTTTGTGCTTGAACTTTTGCATCGTATTCAAGAGGGTCAATGGTGTAGAGCAATTGTCCTTTTTTTACTTTATCTCCTTCTTTAAAATGAATGCCTGTTAAAATTCCGTCAACTCTGGCTGTCAAGACTACGTCTAAATCACCATAAACCTGTGCCGGAAATTCTCTGTAAATAGGTACGTCATGTTGTTCAACAACTATGTAAGGAACTTGAATGGGAGGTAATTCTTTTTTTTCTTCGTTTTTACATGAAGTAAATAAAGCCACAAATAGTAATAGTGTGGAAGAAATAATAGATTTTTGGTAAAAACTCATGGCTATCTTGTTTTGTGTTTGTTTTTATAAAAATACTTAAATTTTATATATTTAGTAAGAATACATGTTAAAATTGTTAATTTAAATGTTTGATTCTAAAGTTGATCGGGAATGAAATAAAACAGCAGTGCTATAAGAAAATATAAAGTGACTAGTTGTATTCCTTTGTACCAATTTGATTTTCCGTCTCCGGCAATTATAGCTATTAGTATTACTGCCATAAATAAAGTACCTGTTTGTGCTTTTGTAAAATTTAACAACATAGGATGAGGTCCTACATAAAAACTCATTAAGACTAAAACAGGAGCAATAAAAAGAGCTATTTGAATAGAACTTCCCAAGGCAATTCCCATAGTAAGATCGACTTTGTTTTTTGCAGCCATAGAAATTGCCGAAAGACTTTCGGCAGCACCTCCAATTATAGCAACAAATACAATTCCTATAAAAGCAGAACTCATTCCGAGTTCTTTTCCGGTGCCTTCGGCGGCTCCCACCAGAATTTCACTCATAAAAGCAGCTCCTACAGAAGCTACAACCAGAGCTGTTATGGCGGTTTTTAAACTCCAAACGGAATGCTCTTTATCATCATTCTTTTCTTCTTCTTCGGTAATAATACTTGTGAATAAATCGGGATGGGTTTTTATCATAAAGAAAAGATAAAGGACATAAGCTAATAATAACCCAATTGCAATAGTTGTGTTAAGTCCGGTTTCATTTTCAAAATTATCGATGCCTGCCTCCTTGAAAAAACGATGAAATACACTTGGTATTACCATACTGCAAACAGCTATAAACATCATTGAAGTATATGTTCTGATAGTTGTAGGATTGTATTCCTGGATGCGGAATTTGATTCCGCCTACAAAAAAGGAAACACCGGTTGCCATTAATAAATTGGCTAAAATTGCTCCAATGATTGAGGCTAATACCATTTCGTGTAAGCCGGCTTTTAGCGCTACTATCGAAATGATTAATTCAGGCAAGTTGCCAAAAGTGGCATTTAGCAAGCCTCCAATGGCATCGCCTGTATAATGTGCCAGGTTTTCGGTTGCTTCGCCTATTAGTTTTGCTATCGGAATAATAGAAAGCGCAGATGAAAAAAAGATAAGCGATTCTCCAACTTTCATGCTTTCTAAAAGGAAAGTAATCGGAATGAAGACGAAAAGCCAAAAAACAGATGGTTTTAATAATTTTTTCATAAGGAAAAGTTAGTTTAGTTATTTGTTGAAGAAGAATATTTGCCCACCAACATGGCTATTATAATTGCAATATAAAGTTGTCCGGAAACACTGATTAAAACGGCCAATGATTTTGTCAACGGATGCGTTGGCAATATATCTCCATAACCGGTAGTGGTAAAAGTTATAAATGTATAATACATATTATTCTGAATTGTATCGGGTATGTGATCGCTTGCCTTACTTATAAAATTGACATTATAGGCGTTGGGAATCAAAATAGAAATTACAGTTACAATTATGTTAAATGCAAAACCTAATAATAAATAACCTGTAATGGAATCTATAATAACTTTGAGTGTTACACTGGTAGTTCGGGAAATTTGGGTAATTAAGCTTCCGACAAGGAATAAAAAGAAGAAAAACTGAAAGATTTTTAAAATAGTACTCAAAGTTTCTAAGTTATTCAGAATACTTATCCAAATTCCTGTCGATAATAAAACTGCTCCTGTTACTAATAAAATATGATTGTTTTTGAGCGAAAATACAGCTGAAAAAAAGATACAGGTAATTAGAATTGTGAAGAAGTATGTGAAATACAATTCCGGAAAAATGGGAACTATAAACACAACAATAAAAGTTAGAATCAATAAAATCCCGCTGATATAAGGGAATTCTCTTTCTATGTGTTTCTTTGAGAAATTGGTTTTTAGTATTGATATAATATTCTTTTCCATTTTGTGATTACAGGTGTGTTGTCAATATTAATTTAACTAAATTTTAATAAGAATATTAGTTTAGTAAATATATATATAAATCAAATTCAATATTAATTTTTATTGTCAAATTCGATAAAAATCAATTAAACCTGTTTAAAAATTAACGTTTCGCTAGTTTTTTTATTTGATATAGAAAGCCTAAATTTGCGGCCAATTTGGTTGATTCCAAATAACATATAACTTTCTCATCTTAACACTGTTTATAGCATGCAACTGTACAACACTTTAAGCGCAGAAGAAAGAGCCATCATGATTGATGATGCCGGAAAACAACGACTTACGTTGTCTTTCTATGCTTATGCGCAAATCGAAAATCCTACACAATTCAGAAACGACTTATTCCTGGCTTGGAATCCTCTTGAGGTTTTAGGGCGAATTTATGTAGCTCATGAAGGAATCAATGCCCAATTGTCGCTTCCTGCTGATCATTTTTATGAATTTAAAGACACGATCGAGAAGTACGACTTCATGAAAGGCATCCGATTGAATATTGCCGTAGAACATGACGATCATTCCTTTTTAAAACTTACTATAAAAGTTCGAAATAAAATTGTTGCTGATGGTTTGAATGACGAAACTTTTGATGTGACAAACATCGGAGTTCATCTGAAAGCCAAAGAATTCAATGAATTGCTTGAAGATCCTAATACGGTTGTGGTAGATATGCGCAACCATTATGAAAGCGAAATCGGGCATTTTACCAAAGCCATCAGACCTGATGTGGATACTTTCAGAGAATCTTTGCCAATTATTGAAGAACAATTGGCAGAACATAAGCAAGACAAAAAACTGTTGATGTATTGTACCGGAGGTATTCGTTGCGAAAAAGCAAGTGCTTATTTTAAACACAAAGGTTTTGAAAACGTATATCAATTAGAAGGAGGAATTATAGAATATACTCGTCAGGTAAAAGCCGAAGGTTTAGAAAGTAAATTCATTGGGAAAAACTTTGTGTTCGACCACCGTTTGGGTGAAAGAATTACCGATGATATTGTTTCTAATTGTCATCAATGCGGAAAACCTTGTGATGTGCATACCAATTGTGCCAACGAAGGTTGTCATTTGCTTTTCATCCAATGTGAGGAATGTGCCGAAGCTATGGAAGGTTGTTGTTCTTCAACTTGTGTAGATGTAATTCATTTGCCCGAAGAAGAACAGAAAGCAATTCGAAGAGGTGCGAAAAACGGAAATATGATTTTCAAAAAAGGAAAATCACCGGTTTTGACATTCAAAAACAATGAAAATGCAGAGACTGTTGCTGTTGTATCGAAACCGAAAAAAGCAGCTAAGAAAGAATCAAAAATTAAGAAAGCATATATCGGAAAAGGAACTCATTTCTTTCCAAAGTCAAACATTGGACAGTTTTTGATTGAAGAAGGAGAAATTCAGGTGGGAGATACTATCCTGATTAAAGGAATTACTACCGGAGAACAGACAATGGTTATTGAAGAAATGTATGTTAACGGGATTTTAGGAGACATAGCGATTGCAAATGATAATGTGACTTTTCAGTTGCCTTTCAGAATCCGTTTATCAGATAAATTATATAAAATTCTAAGTTAATTCGTCATGACAACGACAAATAAAATAGAGTTAATGGCTCCAGCCGGAAATTTCGAATCTTTGCAGGCAGCACTTGATAACGGATGTGATTCTATATATTTTGGTGTGGAGCAACTCAATATGAGAGCTAGAGCCACCGTGAATTTTACTATCGACGATTTGCAGGAAATTGCCAATCGTTGCGAAGCCAAAAATGTTAGAAGTTACCTTACTTTAAATACCATTATTTACGATCACGATTTATCGATTGTAAAAATGTTGTTGACCAAAGCTAAAGAAGCAAATATTACAGCGGTAATTGCGTCAGATCAAGCCGTGATTGCTATGGCAAGAAGCATTGGTATGGAAGTTCATATTTCGACTCAGTTGAATGTAACCAATATCGAAACCATAAAATTCTACAGTTTGTTTGCAGATACTATGGTTTTGAGCCGTGAATTGAGTTTGCGTCAGGTAAAAAAAATTACCGAACAAATAGAAAAAGAACAGATTAAAGGACCAAACGGAAATTTAGTTGAAATTGAGATCTTTGGTCACGGAGCTTTGTGTATGGCGGTTTCCGGAAAATGTTATTTGAGTTTGCATTCTCATAATTCATCAGCCAATCGCGGTGCCTGCAAGCAAAATTGCCGTAAAAAATATACAGTTATTGATCAGGAATCGGGTTTTGAAATTGAGGTTGATAATGAATATCTAATGTCGCCAAAAGATTTATGTACCTTGGATTTCTTAGATCAGGTTATTGATTCGGGAATTAAAGTTCTGAAAATTGAGGGTCGTGGCCGCGCTCCCGAATATGTGGCAACAGTAATAAAAACCTATCGCGAAGCAATTGATAGCTATTATGAGGGTACATTTTCAAAAGAAAAAGTAGCCGTTTGGATGGAAGCATTGGGAACCGTTTATAATCGTGGTTTTTGGGCAGGATATTATCTTGGTCAGGAATTAGGAGAATGGAGTGATGTTCCCGGTTCATTGGCAACTCAAAAGAAAGTTTACGTAGGAAAAGGAATTCATTATTTTCCAAAAGCCAACATTGGTCAATTCAAAATTGAAGCTTACGATATAAAGGTAGGAGATAAAATCCTGATTACAGGTCCTAATACAGGCGCTCAGGAAATGGTAATCGAGGAAATGTATGTGAATGATGTTACTACAGAAAAAGCTACAAAAGGCGATGACTGTACTTTTAAACTGCCTTTTAGAATCAGGCTGTCTGATAAATTATATAAAATTGTGGAAGCTTAATGGTTATAGTAACACTACAAAGAGACAAATGCATTGGCTGCAACTATTGTGTGGAAATGGCACCAAATCAGTTTCAAATGTCTAAAAAAGATGGGAAATCGGTTTTGCTTCACTCTAAGGATGCCAAAGGATTTTTTACTTTAAAGTCGTATGATCATTCTATTGCCGAAAATTGCGAACTGGCTGCCAAAGCCTGTCCTGTAAATATAATTTCGGTAAAAGAAACATAAAATTAAGATTGTTGCAACTTTCCAAGAAAACCTATTTCGTTTTAAAAATGAGATAGGTTTTTTATTTTATTCTGATAAATTCTACTGAATATCTGGTACTGTCAGTTGCCTGAAAATACTCGCCTACAAGTACATCTCGTTGGGGAATATAATTCAATTTATAATTGGATCTGGTGAGATTTTCATTCTGTAATTCAATATAAACAGACAATAAATTACCTGTTTTAGACCAATTTGCTTTTTCAATTTCAATTTTAGTAGGATTATAAACTTCTAATTCTAGTTTGCCAATTTCAAGAGTTTCTGTTATTTTAATAAGGTTGCGGGTTTCTGTCTGAGACCATTCGCCAATAAGTAAATTTTTGTCGGGATCTGTGTCACTTTTGTGGTAAATTAATTCTCGATTTGTAGTAGCTAAATCCGGATTATTCGCTTTTATTTTTAGCTGATAACCCATAGCAAATAGTACAGTTGTTATAATTAGCAGAAATTGATATTTGGTTTTACGTTTCATAGGTTTGTTTTTTTATCAGAATAAAATAATTCTAAGAATCTTATTCAAACATGGTATTGATGTTAAGCATAATTGACCAACTATTTTCATTGGATCCGCTCACAATATATTGAGGACCAATAAACATCGAATTATTCTTTGCAAATGCCTTGCCAAACATCAGATTAACAGGAATACTGTGTTTTTTATTTTCCCAATCCAGTTTCATGATGGGGAAAGTTTGTAAGAAATAGCCTTTGTTGAATAATTTTGTGATTTGAGGCTGAAAATACATAAAGTTTTGGTCGGCTCTGTTCTCATCGCCTCCAAAAGAGTAGAATTGCTGAGCCAATGCAGCCAGTTGTAATTTAGGTATTTTGGTGTAAACAATTATTCCTATAGGTCCTGCACACCATTTTCCTGTTCCAAGAGTTTCCGGATTAGCCAACGGAATGAGTATTCCGGGGCCTAATCCTGTTTGACCCCATTTGGTTTTAAGGACAATTACATCCAATAAAATTACATCTCCAATCCCCGTGGCATTGAATGGACTTGCCTTATCGGTGACAGTTTGGCTTATTATAGGAGCTTCCAGCCTATAAAGCGTATAAAATTTATTTAGTTTTTTCGGTTTAATAAAAGGAAGTCCAATTGAATTTGAAGGTTGTATAATTCTGCTGAAAAAGATAATTGCCTTGCACCATCGTCTGTAAAAGTAAAAATAGGTTGAAACTGAAGTCTGGTAATGTTTGCCAACGGATTTATAGCATTGGCCGCAGCGGTATTTTTTTCTTCTGTCTTCCCTTGCGATTGTAGAGTTAAAGACATTAAAACACTTAGTATTAATATGTGAATTTTGAGGTTCATAATTTGAATTATATTGAAAAATAAGTGTTAAAGTTAAGGAAAAACAAAAAACAAATCTGATTTGTTGTAAACAGTTAATGAATTTAATTTGAATGAACGAACTACTGTGTTTTCGGAGTTTTTCACAAACGGTTATCCATAAAAATAGAAACTAAAAAAATACTATCTTTACGCACAAAATTAAATTTTAAGAATCTAAGTTGCTATTTCAGCAACACTACATATAAAATATGGCATGTACAAGTTGTTCAACTTCTAATGGTGGTGCACCAAAGGGTTGTAAAAATAATGGTACTTGCGGCACCGACAGCTGCAATAAATTAACAGTTTTCGACTGGCTTTCAAATATGAGTTTATCTACGGGGGAAGCCCCTTTTGATTGTGTCGAAGTACGTTTTAAAAACGGAAGAAAAGAATTCTTTAGAAATACAGAAAAACTGACTTTAAGTATGGGTGACATCGTAGCAACGGAGGCTTCTCCCGGACACGATGTAGGAATTGTGACTTTAACAGGCGAATTGGTTAAAATTCAAATGAAAAAGAAAAAGGTAAATCCCGAAGCAAATGATGTTCCTAAAGTTTACCGAAAAGCCACTCAAAAAGATATTGATATTTGGCAGGCGGCAAGAAACAGAGAAGAACCTATGAAAGTTCGCGCTCGTGAACTTGCCATAGAGCAAAAACTTGAAATGAAAATATCGGATATTGAATTTCAGGGAGATGCTTCAAAAGCTACATTTTATTATACGGCCAATGATCGTATCGATTTCCGTCTTCTGATAAAAGAATTTGCCAAGGAATTCAGCACCCGAATTGAAATGAAACAAGTAGGTTTCCGTCAGGAGGCTGCTCGTTTGGGAGGAATTGGTTCTTGTGGTAGAGAACTTTGTTGTTCTACCTGGCTGACCGATTTCAGAAGTGTCAATACTTCGGCGGCTCGTTACCAACAATTGTCTTTGAATCCACAAAAATTAGCCGGGCAATGTGGTAAATTGAAATGTTGTCTTAACTATGAGTTAGATACTTATCTTGATGCTTTGCAGGATTTTCCTGATTTTGATACCAAATTATATACTGAAAAAGGAGATGCAGTTTGTCAGAAACAAGACATTTTCAAAGGGTTGATGTGGTTTGCTTATACAAATAATTCTGCCAATTGGCACATGTTGAAAGTAGATCAGGTAAAAGAAATCATTGCTGAGAATAAATTGAAAAACAGAGTAGCTTCGTTAGAAGATTTTGCTGTTGAGGTAGCTCAAACTCCCGAAAAAGATTTCAATAATGCAATGGGACAAGAGAGTCTGACTCGTTTTGACCAACCTAAGAAAAAGAAAAAGCCAAGCAGAAATCGCAAACCAACCGGAAATAAACCGGCGGAAGCTAATGCAAACCGACCTCAAAATCCGAATAAACCGGCAAATGGTCCAAAACCAGAAAATGGAAACAGACCAAGACCGGCTATTGTGAAAACTGAAAATGCTGCTCAAAAACCGGCCATAAAACCGGAAGGAGCCACGGCTGAGACAAAATCAGGAGAAAATAAACCGAAGACTTTCAAGAAAAAACCTTTCAAGAAAAAGCCTTCAAACGGTGGAAACAAACCATCAGATAATAAACAAAATCCGAATCAGAAAAATGAACCTAAAAATTAGTATTCTATCTGCATTGGCAATAATACTCTTGGTTTCGTGCGATGAAAAAAGAGTTTTTGACGAATATAAATCTGTTGGAAACAGCTGGCAGAAAGACAGTATTGTTACATTCAATTTTAAGGAAACAGATACTACCAAATTGTATAATTTGTTTATAAACATAAGAAACAACAACGATTATCAGTTCAATAATCTGTATTTGATTGTTTCGATGGAACGTCCGGGCGGAATGGTAAAAACAGATACATTGCAATACCAAATGACCAATCCGGACGGAACACTTCTGGGAGAAGGATTTTCGGATATTAAAGAGAGTAAACTTTTCTATAAAGAGAAAATTCGTTTTAACAAAGCAGGAGATTACGAAGTTCGTATTCAGCACGCAATGAGAAAAACCGGAATAGTAACCGGAGTAGAAGCTCTTGAAGGGGTTACAGAAGTAGGTTTCAGAATAGAATCAATAGAATAAAAGTTATGGCAACAAGAAGAAATATAAATCAAAAACTGAATCAAAAAGGCGATTTGAATTATTTCAACAAGAAATTCTGGAAGTTTTTCCTTTACACTCTTGGTGGAATATTTTTATTTTTCCTTTTCGCTTCCTGGGGATTGTTTGGTTCAATGCCTTCTTTTGAAGAATTAGAGAATCCGAATTCCAATTTGGCAACAGAGGTTATTTCTTCTGATGGAGTTGTAATTGGAAAATTCTACAACGAAAACAGATCTTCTATTAAATATTCAGATCTTCCAAAACATTTGGTCGATGCTTTGGTTGCCACCGAAGATGAGCGTTTTTACGAGCATTCAGGAATCGATGGTCGCCGTACCTTTGGTGCTCTTGTCCGTTTAGGAACCAGTGGAGGAGCAAGTACTTTGACACAGCAATTGGCCAAAATGCTTTTTCACGGAGAAGGTTCTAAATTTCCTCTTTTCAGATTGGTTCAAAAAGCAAAAGAATGGATTATTGCCGTAAAACTGGAAAGACAATATACCAAGAACGAAATAATCGCCATGTATTTCAACAGAACCGATTTTGTCAATACAGCAGTTGGAATCCGTTCGGCAGCGAAAGTTTATTTTGGCAAAGAACCAAAAGAACTGACAATTCCTGAAAGTGCTACTTTGGTAGGAATGCTTACCAATCCGTCTTTGTTCAATCCTGTGAAAAGACCGGAAAGAGTAACTGTCAGAAGAAATATAGTTTTGGGGCAAATGGTAAGAAATAAAATTATTACCGAAGATCAGAAAGCAGCATTTGTAAATGAACCTATTGTACTGAATTTTCATCCGGAAAGTCATCATGACGGAATTGCGACTTATTTCAGAGAATACCTTCGCGATTTTATGAAAAAATGGGTAAAAGAAAACAAAAAACCAGACGGTTCTGATTATGATATTTATCGTGACGGATTGAAAATTTATACTACAATCGATTCCCGTATGCAGACTTATGCAGAAGAAGCGGTGGTAGAACATTTGAAAAACCTGCAAGAAGAATTCTTTTTGCAACAACAGAAAAATAAGAACGCTCCTTTTGTAAATCTTTCAGAAGATGAAACCAATAAATTGATGACACGTGCCCGTAAAGCATCGTCTCGTTGGAAAGAAATGGAAGATCAGGGAAAATCGGAATCGGATATTATTAAATCGTTTGATGTAAAAACCAAAATGACGGTATTTACATGGAAAGGTGAAAGAGATACTCTTATGACTCCAAACGATTCTATTCGTTACTATAAATCATTCCTTCAAACAGGAGTTATGGCAATGGAACCGCAATCCGGAAATGTAAAAGTTTGGGTTGGCGGAATCAATTTCAAAAATTTCCAATATGATCACGTGGCTCAGGGAACACGTCAGGTAGGTTCAACTTTTAAGCCAATTGTTTACGCAACGGCCTTCAAAGATCTGAATATGTCGCCTTGTGACTCGCTAATAGATTCGCCTTTTACCATTCCGGTGGGCAGACACAATGTTACCGAAACCTGGACTCCAAATAACTCCAACGGTAAAAACGTGGGTATGGTGAATCTTAAATATGCCTTGGCTCACTCTATCAATACCATCTCGGCAAAATTGATTGACAAAACCGGGCCAAGACCTGTAATTGATTTGGCTCAGAAACTAGGAATTACAGCTGATATTCCGGAACAACCTTCGATTGCTCTCGGAGCTGTTGAGGTAACGGTTCAGGAGATGGTGGCAGCCTACAGTACTTTTGCCAATCAGGGAGTTTATGTAAAACCACAGGTAATTACCAGAATTGAAGACAAAAACGGAAACAAATTGTATGAAACTGTTCCGGATTCTCACGACGTTTTAGACAAGGAAGTTTCTTATGCTGTTATAAAATTGCTTCAGGGTGTAACCGAATCAGGTTCGGGAGCGAGATTAAGAACTGAAGGCGGTGGATATGGTTACGAGAGAGTGACCGGTTATCCGTACGTTTTCAAAAACCCGATTGCAGGAAAAACAGGAACTACTCAAAATCAGTCCGACGGTTGGTTTATCGGAATGGTTCCGAATTTGGCTACCGGAGTTTGGGTTGGAAACGAAGATCGTTCGGCTCATTTCAGGAGTACCGCTTATGGTCAGGGAGCTACAGAAGCATTGCCAATTTGGGCTTTGTTCATGAAAAAATGTTATAAAGATGAGACTTTAACGGTTTCTAAAGAAGATTTTCCAAGGCCAAAAGATTTGAAAATAAAAGTCGATTGTTATGGAGGTCTTCGTAAAAAAGTGGTTAAAGATACCACTGCTGTGGAACAAAGCACAGAAGAGTTCGATCTATAAAACTCCTAATATCATTAAATATATTAATCTAAATAATTCCTCGATCCCGAACACTCCTATCGTGTGGACACATCTTTCTGGATACACCAACTTCTCTAAATTCGCAAAGAAGTACAAAGAGCCTATCGTGTGGACACATCTT
>PNRO01000015.1_pt1 | contig 110127 bp, 104 predicted proteins | sample 7248581 | NCBI WGS metagenome assembly PNRO01 (sample SAMN08278401, study PRJNA427962) | Gut metagenome, whole genome shotgun sequencing project. | isolation source: gut content | host: Eisenia fetida | place: India:Sub Himalayan Terai region of Darjeeling | collected 2013-11-18 | reverse complement strand
TACTTTTCGGACAGCCTCTTGCAATTTTCCGGAAAAGGTTACCAATCAAAACCGGATTATTTATTTTTAAATTTTGATATTCGTTTCAATAGGAGCGAAACCATAAAACTTACTATCGCTCCCACAACCGCTAAGATAATTGTTTTTGCAATATCTTCAGAAAGAATGTTGGGTACTACGCTTAACAATGTTCCTGATGCAGTTCCAGTTCTAAGGGCAGTATCAGTTTCCATGGCTACCCTGAATTTATTTCAGAATCCTCTTTGTCATCTTGGGCTGTCACCCTGAGCGCAGTCGAAGGGTCATCCGTCTGCTGAAGTTCTGAATTTGCAGAAGGATCAATACCAACCGTCATTTGGCTCACCGCCGAAAGTACCCCACCCGCTACCGCCATATAACCCGCAACACTCACCACAACTGCAGGCAATACTACTGGAGAAGCTATTACACTTCCACTGATACCTAACAAAACCAAACCGACCGTTCTCAAAACCTTAAAAAACTTCGGTATTGGCGCCTTAACTCGTTTAATCACATTCATAACAAATTAATTTACGATTCAACAATCAATTCCACACTTTCGTTACTATCAAGTGCTTTATAAACCAAGCTCTTCAAACTCGTAAAAGCCTTTCTCGACATCAATCCCAATCCTGGTCCCGAAAGCTTCGTCACCGGTGCTATACAGCCGTTCAATTCCTGCAGGGCATTATTGGCCGGATGAAACAGAATCAAACTTCTGTTGGGTACACCCGTAATTTCCAAATGCCATTTGAACTTTTGGCTGTAGCGCTTTCTGATAAAATATTTCCCCTCCGGAATGCAGGAAACTCTCTTCTCATTATTCTTCCAAGGCAATTCAATTGTATTACAGATGATTTTGCCCTCACATTTGAGTTGTCCGTTTGTTCCGTCGGGGAAATAAGTTCTTGTTAGCCAAATGACCATTACACCCCTGTATCTACAGCCACAATCGCCAACGGGTTGTAAGCACCATTTTTCAAAGAATACATTTGGCCGTTTACCTCTTGGTAAAATTCGATTCCCAACACCAAAAACAAAGGTTTTGTGCTGTTGGCCGTCACCATATTGGTCTGACTGATCGGAGCAGTCGCCACCGCATCCCACGGCAAAATTGCCGTTTCCGAATTCACCACATTGAAACTCTCGTTTTCAAAATCAATCTCCGCACCTGCAGAAACAATTTTGAAATGGGTAGCTCCACCCGGAGCAGCCACAACATTCAACGGTACAAACGAATCCAAGTCAACCGTGATTTCTCCCGTCACACGGTCAATCGCACCCACAAACGGTGTAAACAAACTGCCGCCCAACTTCCCGTTGATGTTGAACTCAAAACCGTTCAACAATGCCGCTTCGCCATCAATCACGTTTCGTTGACCACGCTCACTGGTCGTGTCCGCCTGGATCACTTTCATCATTTGCTGAGTCAATCGGCTCACCATTCTACTGTCAGATGTATTCATCAACAACGTACGAAAAGCCGTGCGCAATGTTTTACCGGCTTTGCCGGCTCTCCCAAATTCAGAGCCGTTCTCACGCGTTCTCTGAAACGCAGGGTCATTCTTGATTCTACTGGCGTCAATTCCGCCTTTTTCTCTCGCCAAATGACCGTCCTGCGTTTTATAAAAAGTAATATCCCCGATAGTACCTTTCAACTTAATAATCCCTTTCTGCCTTGCCATAATTCCAAAAATTTAGGGTTAATATTTACTTCATTCGCTTGCCTGTTGCAACATATTGGCTTTGCTTTCAGTACAAAGTTGAGGTAAAAAACGATCAGAAATGTCAAAGGCATTTACACGATGACCAGAACAGAACCAAATGACTTGAATAGCCAAAAAAGTCCAGTATGAATCAGTTTTTAAGGATGGTAAATTTTTAGTAATTTTATTCTCAATAAAATAGGGCTGAGGTTACTCAAAGCCTAATCAAAGCTATAGATAGAGTATGAAAATAGAACCAAAGAGAGTATGTATCTATCCAAAGGACATACAGCGCATCACCGGCAAAAGTTACCGTCAAAGCACTAGGCTTTTGCAAAAAGTAAAGCAAGATTTAAATAAGCTTCAAAATGAGTTCCTGACCATAGATGAATTTTGTACATCTACCGGACTAAAATATGAACAGGTTGAACATCTCATAATTGGATAAAAAAATGTTGTTTAACCTATTCAAAATTTGAACATCTACGTATTCAAATTTTGAACTTAACCTTACCAAAAAATGAATATGTACCTAACTAAAATTTGAATAGCTACCGTACTAATAATTGAATAAGTACCTATTCAATTTTTAATAAAGTTTAACGGTGCCCGCTGTTCGGATTTATTATATTTGTAGCAGAATAAGGTTTGGGAATTTTTGCAAGTTCGTTAAAGGAGCAAAATCGAGACCCTTGTTTTCTAATTGGTTGTAAATGCTTGTAATTAAGTCATATTTGGGAGGTGGTCGAATCCCATCCTCTCTGCAAATAGAATAACAAAGCAAAACAAAACCCACTAAATTCTAGGATTTAGTGGGTTTTTTCTTTTTCGTGGGTAACAAATTATTCTTTAATTCACAAAGCGTCGGTGTCTTTCAAGGTGTCACTTGAATTTTAAAAACTTTAGTGACACCGCACACAAAAAATGAACATGTTCATTTTTTAAACTTGACCAATTCAAATTTTGAACTTCACATGTTCAATGAATGAACATCTTGTTTGACGCTTTGTTAATTTTTAGATTTAATAATTAACTTAAAGGTTACCAACCATGAATACTCCTGTTTCAGTTCTCTTTTATATCAAGAGAGCAAAAGTCAATAATGACGGTATCTGCCCTATTTACGTCCGAGTAACGATAAAGGCAAAGCGATTTGAGTTCAGCAGCAACAAATTCATTAATCCCGAAAAATGGTCTGTTGAAGGAGCGAAAGTCAGAGGTAATACCGAGGAAGCCCGTTCAATAAATAAACATCTTGAAAATATAAGAAACGGAATTTTTGATGCTGAAAAAAGACTGTACAAAAACGATATCGAGATAACCTCTGAAAACTTAAAAAGCGAACTCCTCGGAACCAATAAAAACATCCGTACCCTTATTCCTATCTTCAAGGACCACAACAACAAAATCAAGGAATTGATAGGAAAAGAGTTTGCCCAGGGAACATTGGATCGCTACATCACTTCTCTAAAGCATACAACAGATTTTTTGGAATGGAAATACAATGTTTCGGATATAGATATTACCAAGATAGACCATGCATTCATTACCGACTACGAATTCTATTTGCGAAGCGTTCGAAGTTGTGCAAACAACACTGCAGTAAAATACATTAAGAACTTCCACAAAATCATCAAAATCTGCATAGACAACGGTTGGCTGGAGAAAAACCCATTTGCCAATTACAAGTCTAAGGTTAAAGAAGTAGAAAGAGTGTATTTGACCGAAAAAGAAATCCAAAACATCATCAACAAAGACTTAGAGATAGACCGATTGTCATTGGTGCGTGACATATTCCTTTTCAGCTGCTTCACAGGCTTAGCTTACGCCGATGTCAAAAACCTAACAAAATCCCATATCAGTATTGGTATTGATGGCGACAAGTGGATATACACCCATCGTCAGAAAACAGAGACCGCTTCCAAAATCCCTGTACTTCCGGTGACGCAGATGATTATTGATAAATACGAAAACCATCCGCAGGCCAAGAATCAGGAAAAGCTATTGCCTATTTTCAGTAACCAACGGATGAATTCCTATCTGAAAGAAATCGCAACTATTTGCAAAATCAATAAAGAGCTGACCTTTCACATAGCTCGTCACACATTCGCCACAACGGTAACATTAACCAATGGTGTTCCCATTGAAAGTGTAAGCAAAATGTTAGGACATAAAAACTTGCGCACCACCCAACATTATGCAAAAGTCCTGGATAAGAAAGTAAGTGATGATATGAAGATTCTGAAAGACAAATTCTCTCTAATTCCAACCAAAGAACCGAAACAAAAATCAATGTAGTTATTATAAAAAACCGACTGAAAACACACTATTTTAGTCGGTTTTTTATTCATTATTTAAGATTTATTTTCGCGGCTTTTTTTTAAAAAAATAACTAAAGTCCAATTTTTAAAACCCTTAATGATGAACAATCACATTAGAACCATTCTGTATGAATTAGAAGAAAAGTTAAACCAAATTAGCTACGATTACGATGATACAATCGAATTATGCGGTAATTCAATCAGTGAAATTTTGTCTCATACAGAACAGGTAAAAGCCTACGTTTTGGAAAATTCATTTGAGAATCAGGAAGAGGAAATTCATTTCTTTAAGCACCTCAAACCAAAATTTACTTCCAAATTAATCTACTTCAAAAAAGTAATGAAGTTGGAAAAATTAACCCCTATTGGTAGTAATGAGGTTAAAATCAACTTTTTCAATAATCAATTGCTGAAACTGAATATTTCTTTCACTGAAGATGCCGATTTTTACCTGTACTACAGACACAACAACGAATATCTGGATAAAAGTATTTTCACAAGATGCTACGATGATGTTTGTCCTAATGTTGATCCGGCTTATTTCGATATGGATCATCGATTCTCTACCAGTCACGACAATTCGGTAGCAAAAGTTTTGGCCAATGATATGCTTCAGCATTATATCGAAAACAAAATCAAGTATATAAACGAAGTAAAGTCCTTTCCTGAAACCTCAACGTTTGAGGACAATAATTTGAAATGGACAGGGAACAAATCAGATTTAATAGAATTGATCTACGCACTGCATTATGCCGGTGTGATTAACTTTGGTACTGCCGGAATTGCAGAAATCACAAGAGGATTTGAGAAGTTGTTCAATATTAACTTGGGGAAATTCTACAGAACCAAATCTGCCATTAAAGACAGAAAATCAACAACAAAGTTTATTGATAGTTTGAAAAAATATTTAACGGCCAAGATTTACGAATAAAACTTTTACTGTCAGTGAATTATAAAAAATAAAATCAATTTTGATTCCAGAAAAAACAACCAAGTAACAACCAACTTGGTTGTTTTTTATTTTCGGATTTATTTTATTCAAAGCGCATCAATAATCACCGATAATTCGGCAAACACTTCAATTTTAAGCCACAAAAAACAAATCCTATTTCAGAAGATGAAATTCAGCAATAGGGTTATTGAATAATTTGAAAAAAAATCAAGAATCACAACACTATTAATATCAAGTAATTACATTAAGTATTTCAGCTTTTTTAGCTTCAAAAAAACAACCAACCACCATCCAACTTGGCTGTTTTATATTTCGGCCTTTATTTTATTTGCAACACAAATGTTAAAAACAAAATAATGGAAACGAAAAACCACCAACTCTACTCACAACTGATCACAAAAGGTGATTTGCTTGAGTTCAGAAACCACCTCATTCAGGAATTCAAAGAAATTCTGGGAAACAAAACAGAGTCAATATCCAAAGAATGGCTCAGATCTCACGAAGTCCGAAAAATTCTTAAAATCTCAAATGGAACCCTGCAAACTCTGCGCATCAACGGAACTCTCAATTATGCCCAAATAGGCAGTATTTACTATTACAAACACGAAGACATCCTAAAAATACTCAATAAATAAACTTCCACCTTTTCACATTTCACATCTCACAAAAATGAATTACATCAAACACCTAACCGCCTTTTTCAATCACATTGCTGTTGATGACACTATAAACACATCGCACATAAGCCTGTACATCACCATTTTTCAGTATTGGAATGTAAACCGTTTCAAAAATCCCGTGAATATTTCTAGAAACGAAGTCATGAGAGCTAGTAAAATTGCTTCTTATGCGACTTACCATAAACGCATGAGGGATTTGGTAAGTTTGGGTTATTTAGAATATTCTCCTTCTTACAATCGATATTCTGGCACTTCCATCAATGTGGTCGATCTAACACTTGGGATAAAAGCTAAATCGGTAAAAAACGAATTGCCAAACAATTCAAAAAATGAACCTGTTCAAAAATTAAACAAGTCAAAAAATGAACTAACGAATGAACTCCCTATATATAATAATAAAACATATATAAACAATAAAGATATATATAGAGAAAAAGAAGAATTTGATTTTAAAAATACCAATTCAAATTTTGAACAAGTTCAAGATTCAGAAAATGAAATACCAAATCTTAAGAAAGAAAAAAAAAGTTCCGCGAAAAAAAAAGAAAGAAACAAAACGGCTCCGGAATCATTTCCTACCGGTGAATCAAAACCAAGTTTAGAATTAGTCAAAGAATATTTCGAATTTCAAAAAAACTCTGAATTCGAAGCCGAGCGATTTTTCAATTACTACTCCAGCAACGGTTGGCTCATTGGAGGGAAAACCAAAATGGAAGACTGGAAAGCTTCTGCAAGAAATTGGATGCTCAACACAAACAAGTTTGCTATGAACGCTCCCAGAAATACAAACCCTAAAGAAAACGACCGTGCCCAACATTTACAAACCAACAACGACAAAGATTATTCAGAACCGCTTTAAGCTGAATTCATTTCAGCTTCCCCGAGCCGAATGTCACCCTGAGCGAAGTCGAAGGGCAGCTTCTCATAACCAACAACAAAAAACCATGAACACTAAATTCAATTATCCGGACGCCATCAGCTGGTTGGAACAAAAAGGCAAAAAAGATTTCGGAGAAAATTTCCGTTTCCACGAAGAGGACATTCCAAATATCACTAAGCTGATTTGCTATTTTATGAAAGATGCAAACACGGCTGCCAAATTTGATATTGACCTCACAAAAGGAATTTTACTTTCGGGTCCTGTCGGAAGTGGAAAAACCTCACTCATGCACCTGATGAGGTATGTATCCCAATCGCATAATAAATTTTTTGTCAAAACCTGCCGGGATGTTAGTTTCGAATTTATCAAAGACGGTTACGAGGTCATTCATCGCTACAGTCGCGGTCAGAATTCCTACAGTGAATGCAAAAATTACTGTTTCGATGATTTAGGAATCGAAAAAAACCTCAAATACTTCGGAAACGAGTGTAATGTAATGGCTGAGATAATTCTTTCCAGATACGACCTTTTTATGGCTCGGAAAATCCAAACCCATATCACGACAAACTTGTCTGCTACCGAAATCGAAAATGCCTACGGAAATCGTGTCCGTTCCCGCATGCGACAGATGCTCAATCTGATTGCATTTGATAAAAACACAAAGGACAAAAGATAAGCAGCGTTTCAAACTTTGAAACTCTGCTACCCTGTGTCTTTGAATCTTCTTTAACATTTTCGTATCATTGTACGTGTTTTCAAAATCAAATCTTTGAAAATAATATTACATCAATTTTAAACATCCACATTCAAAATAATGTCTGAAGAACAAAAGAAACTATTAGAACAACAACTTTGGGCTATCGCCAATTTACTAAGAGGTAAAATGGATGCCGACGATTATAGAAACTACATCCTTGGATTTATTTTCTTCAAATATCTTTCGGAAAAACTGCATATCTACGCAAACGAAATTCTCGAACCGGATAATATCAAATTCGAAAAACTGAACGAGAACGACAATAACGCCCAACTTTACATCGATGCGGTAAAAAAAGCATGTATCAAAAAGCTGGGATATTTCCTTAAGCCTTCCGAGTTGTTTGAAAGTATTGCCCAAAAAGGAAATAATCTTGTCGATGCTGAAACCAACGAAAACGACGAAGCTACCCAATATTTTATCTTGGAAGATTTAGAACGAATTCTGAACAATATCGAGCAAAGTACAATGGGTACCGATAGCGAAGATGATTTCGTACGTTTGTTCGAAGACTTAGATTTGAATTCCTCAAAATTAGGTAAAACTGTAAAGGCAAAGAACGAAATCATTGCCAAAATACTAAATGCGCTAAACAAAATTGATTTCCAATTACAGGATACCAATGCCGATGTTCTGGGTGATGCCTATGAGTATCTAATTGGAGAATTTGCAGCCGGTGCCGGGAAAAAAGCGGGTGAATTTTACACACCTCAACAGGTTTCTTCGATTTTGGCTAAATTGGTTACCACTCGTAAAAAACGTTTGAAGTCAGTTTATGACCCTACCTGCGGAAGTGGCTCACTTTTGCTTCGTGTGGCCAAAGAAGTTGATGATGTCGGTTATTTCTATGGTCAGGAATTGAACCGAACAACATACAACTTAGCGCGTATGAACATGATTCTGCATGATGTTCATTTTACTAAGTTCGATATCAAGCAAGGTGATACGCTCGAAGACGATTTACATGAAGAGTTGCGTGCAGAAGCAATCGTCGCAAATCCTCCGTTCTCGGCTCAATGGAGCGCCAAACCACTCTTTGCTTCCGACGACAGATTTAGTCAGTATGGAAAATTGGCACCAAAAACCAAAGCCGATTTTGCTTTTGTGCAACACATGATCCATCATCTCGACGACAACGGTATCATGGCGATTGTCTTGCCTCACGGTGTTCTGTTCCGTGGTGCTGCCGAAGGACACATTCGTAAATACCTGATTGAAGACCGTAATTATCTCGATGCCGTTATCGGTTTGCCGGCAAATGTCTTTTACGGGACGACTATTCCTACCTGTATTTTGGTTTTCAAAAAATGTCGTGAGGCGAATGACGATGTATTATTTATTGATGCAAGCAACCATTTTGAAAAAGTAAAAAACCAAAATGTGTTGTTGCCAGGGCACATCGACAAAATTGTAGACACCTACAGAGATCGTTTAGAAGAAGATAAATACAGCTACCGCGCCTCACTTCAGGAAGTAAAAGATAACGATTACAATCTCAACATCCCTCGTTATGTAGATACGTTTGAAGAAGCGGAAAGCATCGACCTTGAAGTTGTAGCTTCTGAAATCAAAGCTTTAGACAAGGATATGGCAACAACAGATTCGCTTATCGCTGATTTCTGTAAACAACTGAACATCGCAACTCCTTTTTAATATGGAAAAATTACAACCAAAATTGAGGTTTCCGGAGTTTGATGGGAATTGGGAAATAAAGAAAATAGAAGAAATTTTTTCAATATTTAATGGTTACGCCTTTCCTAGCAACGCTTCAGAAACTGAAGGTGTTTTGTGGGTGAAAATTGCAGATGTTGGGATTCAAAAAATGAAGTTTGATAATCTATCGTATTTGCCGATTTCATTTTCAGAAAAGCATAGAAAATTCAAATTAAGTAAGGGTGATTATGTTATTGCGTTAACAAGACCAATTTTAGATGGTAAGCTAAAAATTGCTCAAATAAATAAATTCTTTGATGGAGCGTTGTTAAACCAAAGAGTAGGAAAATTAATTTCAAATAATTGTCTCCCTTTTGTTTATTCTTTATTGCAAAGAGATGAACTAATCAAATCGATAGAAAATAATATTGCAGGTTCTGATCCACCTAATTTGTCTCCAAATGAAATAAATTCAATAGAAGTAAATGTTCCAAATATTCAAGAACAACAAAAAATTGCCTCATTCCTTACTGCAGTCGATGACAAAATCAGTCAACTCACCAGGAAGAAAACCCTTTTAGAGAAATACAAAAAAGGGGTAATGCAGAAAATATTTAATCAGGATATCCGGTTTAAAGCCGATAATGGGAATGAGTTTCCGGAGTGGGAAGAGAAAACCTTGAGTGAAATTTCGAACAAGCCTAAATACGGTCTTAATTCTTCCGCGAAAGAATATGATGGCATTAACGGATATATAAGGATTACAGATATAGATGAACAGTCGAGATGTTTTTTAAGAGATAAAATAACTTCGCCTGAAGGATTTGACGACAGCTATTTAGTAAGCTCTAATGATCTATTGTTTACAAGAACGGGTGCAAGTACTGGAAAATCTTATTTGTATAACGAGAATGACGGTAAATTATATTTTGCCGGATTTTTAATAAAATTCCATATAAGTAAAGCAAATTCAAAGTTTGTTTTTTATCAAACGTTATTATCAAAATATGATAAATGGGTTAAAACTATGTCTATGCGTTCTGGACAACCAGGAATAAATGCAGAAGAGTATAGTTCCTTGCCCTTGCTTTTACCATGCCTCCAAGAACAAACTAAAATCGCCAATTTTTTATCGGCTATTGACGATAAAATCAATCAGGTAGCGGCGCAATTGGAGAAAACCACCGTGTTCAAAAAAGGACTGTTGCAACAAATGTTTTGCTAAACTAAACAAAAAGTCACTTTTTTAGTGACTAATATTATATTAAATCATACCTTTGCATCATATAAAAGCCAGCCTATGGTAATTAAATTTGAAAAAGAATATTTAGAAGAACTTTATACCGAAGGAAAAGCTAAAAATAAAAAATACAGATTTCAACCCCAAGTAGTAAAGAATTACAGGCAAACAATAGATAGATTAAGACCTGCAACCCGTGTTGAAGACTTGTTTCCCATAAGAAGTTTGAATTATGAAAAATTAAGTGGTAATAAAAAAGGTCTTGAATCAGTTAGAGTCAACGACCAGTACAGAATTGAATTTAGAACATCAGTTGAGGGCGAAGACCCAAATACTATTACGATTTGTTCGATAGTTGAATTAAGCAATCACTACAAATAGAAAACATAATGAAAAATACAGATATCAATATACCATTCGAAGCAACTCACCCTGGTACTTTATTAAAAGACGAGTTGGAGGCAAGAGGAATTAATCAAAAAGATTTTGCTGTTGAAATGGGAATGCAACGCACAATGCTAAATGAAATACTAAAAGGCAAAAGACCCATAACTGCCGATTTAGCTATTCTATTGGAAAGTGCTTTAGAAATTCCTGCAGATTATTGGATGCGTTTTCAATCGCAATACGAAATTGATTTGGCTAGAATCAAAGAGAAAAACATTCAAAAACAAACAAACATCGATCTTTGGAAAATTATTAAACAATACGTTCCTGTAAATTACTTTAAAAAAATAGGCTATTTTGTAGATAATTTGGTAGACGACATTGCAAAAATCAAAGAGGTTTACAACATAAATAGTGTTGATGAATTGGTTGGTTTATCGGCAAAACAAAAGTATTCTCTTTTTAGAAAATCAGATAAGCTGAAAATCGACGAAAGAAACGTTTTAGCTTGGAATGTTGTGGCCAAGTATGAAGCAAACAAACAAGTTGTAAATGCTTTCATCCCGGAAAAAATCCCAAACTTGGTTGAAGAATTAAATTCTGTTTTCTTTGAGAATAAGGATACTGTTTCTACAGTAAAAACAATTCTGAATGATTATGGTATTAAGTTCGTTTTGGTCGAAAAATTAGAGAAAACCCCTGTCGATGGATATACTTTTTGGTCACAGGATAATCCGGCAATTGCGCTAACATTAAGACACAGCCGAATTGATAATTTGGCATTTACCTTAATGCACGAAATCGGTCATATTTTCCTCCATTTAAAAGGAGATAAAGAACAGCAATTCTTTGATTTGACAACAAAAAACTCACATCTTGAAACAATCGAAACCGAAGCGGATAACTATGCTACAGAGAGCTTAATACCTCAAGCTGTTTGGGCAAGGATAAAAAATCAAGGGGTGATACCTGACAACAAAATAGTTGAATTGGCAAAGGAAAATAAAATTCATCCTGCCATCCTACTTGGAAGAATAAGTCACGAGAATAATCAGTTTGCAATACAAACAAGCATAGACAAAAAACTGTATTAATAGTTTAAAAAAAACAATACACCTCCCTTGCCTCTCTTGGATGCACACTTGGGAGGTTTTTTCATAATAGTAAGTTTAGAAATCCATCAGATTATTTATATTCAAGGTTAGAAAATATGACATCACAACCCGAACAAGTACTCGAAAATAACCTGATAAAACAATTACAGGACTTAGGACATCAATTCGTCACTATCAAGGACGAAAAAGGATTGTATGCCAATCTGAAATCCCAATTGGAAAAGCACAACAAAACAACCTTTTCCGATACCGAATTCAATAAAATCCTGATTCATTTAAGCAAAGGGAATATTTTCGATAAAGCCAAAACCTTGCGGGACAGTTACGGACTCAAACGGGATGACAATACCACTTCCTATGTACAGTTTGTTAATCAGGATTTTTGGTGCCAAAACGAATTTCAGGTTTCCAATCAGATAACCATTACCGGCAAACGAGAAACAAGATACGATGTCACTATTTTGATTAATGGATTGCCTTTGGTTCAGATAGAATTAAAACGAAGAGGTATTGAGCTGAAAGAAGCTTTCAATCAGATCAACCGCTACCACAAGGAAAGTTATAGCGCAGCTAATGGATTATTTCAGTACGTTCAGGTATTCGTTATAAGTAATGGAGTAAATACAAAATATTACGCCAACAATCCCAAACAATCATTCAAGCAGACTTTCTTTTGGAGCGACGAAAACAACAAAAACATCACCCAATTAGAGCAATTTGCCACAAGGTTTCTCGATCCTTGTCATATTGCAAAAATCATAACTAAATATATCGTACTCCACGAAAGCGACAGTATCCCTATGGTAATGCGTCCTTATCAGTACTATGCCGTCGAGCAGATTATTGAACGGGTAAAAAACAGCACCAAAAACGGTTATGTTTGGCACACCACCGGTTCCGGAAAAACATTGACATCATTCAAGGCAAGTCAAATATTAACCAATAATCCAAAAGTCCATAAAGTGGTTTTTGTGGTCGACCGTCAGGATCTCGACGATCAAACTGTAAAGGAGTTCAATGCGTTCAAGAAAGACAGCATCGACGGCACCGACAATACAAAAATGTTGGTAGAACAGTTTTTAGATGATACGCCATTGATCGTTACCACTATCCAAAAACTGAACACCGCCATTTCAAAAGCGCGTTTCAACGACAAGATGAAACAGCTTCAGGACAAAAAGATAGTTTTCATTTTCGATGAATGCCACAGAAGTCAGTTTGGCGATACTCATCAAAAAATCACCCAATTCTTCAGGAACCATCAAATGTTTGGTTTCACTGGTACTCCCATTTTTGCCGAGAATGCAGTATCCAAAGAAAGCAAGAAACATACAACGACAATGCTTTTCCATGATTGCCTGCATAAATACGTGATTACTGATGCTATACGTGATGAGAATGTTTTGAAGTTTTCAATCGAATATATTGGTCGATACAAGAAAAACGAAAATTCTAAAACCAATATTGATATTGAAGTAGAAGCCATAGACACTAGGGAATTGATGGAAGCCCCAAAACGTCTGGAGGCCATAACCGATTATATCATAAACAATCATTCCCGAAAAACGCACAACCGTTCTCATACAGCTATGTTTTGTGTTAGCAGCGTAGATCAATTGATTCAGTATTACGAACTCTTCAAACGCAAAAAAGAGCAAGGCAATCATAAACTCAATATAGCCACCATTTTTACTTTTGCTGCCAACGAAGACGAAAGCGAAGTTACCGGAAATATCGAAGAACCGGAATTCGACATCGCTGCAGAACCAACTATTCCTTACGGTATGGCTGTAATGCGAAGAGATAAGTTAGAAGAATACATCAATGACTTCAATGCAACTTTCAAAACCGGGCATAGTTTGAAAGACGGAGAAACATTCCTGAATTATAAAAAGGACATTTCTAAAAAAGTAAAAGAGAAAAAGATTGACATCCTTTTGGTGGTCAATATGTTTCTTACTGGATTTGACAGTAAATCATTGAACACACTTTATGTGGACAAGAATTTAAAATACCACGGACTCATTCAGGCTTATTCCAGGACCAACAGAATTTTGGACGAGAAAAAATCCCAAGGGAATGTTGTAGTATTCCGAAATCTCAAAAAAGCGACCGACGATGCCGTAGCCTTGTTCTCCAATAAAAATGCGTTAGAAACAATTATTATAAAGCCGTATGAGGAATATCTAAAGATGTTCAATAAGGCGTACAAAACCTTAATGGCCATTGCTCCGACTGTAGACAGTGTAAATGATTTGGAAAGCGAGGAAGAAGAATTGAACTTTGCAAAAGCATTCCGTGAAATCATTCGTCTAAAAAACGTCTTGGCCTCTTTCTCCGATTTCACTTTCGAGGACACCTATATGAACGGTCAGGAATTTGACGATTACAAAGGCAAATACCTTGACCTATACCAAAAAATAAAAAGTGATACCCAAAAAGAAAGCGTTTCGGTCATCGATGAAATTGATTTCGAATTAGAATTGATTCACCGCGACGAAATAAATGTGACATACATTCTCAAGCTTTTGGCCAATCTGAAAAATGCCACTGGTTCCGACAGGGAGAAAAAGAAAAAAGAGATTGTTGATGCTTTGGCCGGAGAAACCCAGCTGAGAAGCAAAAAGGAACTGATCGAAAAATTCATTCAGGAAAACCTTCCGTTAATTCAGGACGAAGACAACATACAGAAAGAATTCAATTCCTTTTGGGACATCGAAACCAAAAAGGCATTAGAAGATCTATGTGTTGAAGAAAAGTTGGACAAAGAAAAAGTCGAAACCATCATAAGCGACTACCTCTTCACCGAACGAAAACCAAACGAAGAAGAAGTCATCGATGCCCTCGAAAAGCAACCAAGCATCTTGCATCGTGACACAATCGGAAAAAGAATAACGAACAGAATCGTCGATTTCGTGAAAACGTTTATTGATGGGATTAATTAAAAAAAAGTAAACAGCTCTTCAAATCGTATGATTTTCGAAGAGCTGTTTTGAAATATTCTATTGAGATAAAATATTATTTTTTATGATGCAGAAATCTGTTTTCTTGCTATTTAATCTTGGGCATTAGTTATTACAAAGTGATAGAAACTTGATTCATTACAGGAGTATATAAATCAATATTATTTTCTTCGGTCTCTAAACTAACAATTAAACTGTATCGAACTACCTCATTAAATTTATTTTGACGCTTTAGGTTTTTGTACCATCCGTTTTTCGGAAATACAGCTATAATATTTCTTTCAGACATTTCACGTCCAGTAGTAGTTACAAAATCCTTCCTAATTGACCCCTTAGAACCTTTAGTGCCAATTTCCCATTTCACACCTTCTCGTTTTGGTTTATTAGCATCGGTTTCATCTTCTGGTTTTGAAATTCTTTTTTGAAATTCAGGAACAGTTTCATTTCTTTTAATTAATTCAAAATCTAATTGATGAGAGTGATATGAATAATGAGTAGCAAATCTCCTACTGCCAGGATTTGGCTCAACATAATACGATAATGTTACTACCAGTTTTACTGATTTATCTTCTAAACTTTCTAAAGCTTCTTTTGGCCAGGGAAGATTGAATAAATGATATTCATTATATTGGCCTCTTGATTTTTCAAATTTATAAGGTTGAATTTCTCTTTCTGCTATAAGGGTGAGTGAATTATCAACACTAAATAAAGCTTTTTGAATATTTGGAACACCATAACCGACAGTTCTCAGAAGATGTCTTTTGTTTTCAGATTTTTCAATCATCTTATCTGTCCAATTTGCAGAATGAACCATCAATCCTCTTATGGTTTCAACCCAATAATTCGGATATTTTGTTCTTAATTCAGCAGCCATTTTTGCAGCTAAACCTGCCGCTCCACTTGTGTTACCGAACGGTATAAACAAATCTTTTGAATACTCAGCATCAGTTGTTAGGAGTCTCAATTCAGAATGATCTGATGTCCAGAATCCATCTGTTGATCTATTCCCTCCTTCAAAAACTAAATCGGGTTTGTTCGGCCAACTATTATCAAATAAAAGTGAAGTTGAATTACACGGAGCCATCGCTCCATTTTCAGCCAATGGCATATATCCGGTTGTAACATCAATTCTATTCTTTCTTGTATAGGTACCTATAGTCAATGCATTATAAGCTTGAGCCGGATCATTAATACATTCTAACTCATTTTTAGTTGGGTAATCTTCATGTTTGTCTATCTCAACATTACCACCACTTATTATAAATAATTGCTGTCCTAGCTCTTTACCAAAACAAATTTTATCAATTGTAGCTGAACTTGAAGACGGCCTGCCTTTAAAGACGTTATTTCTCAGGATAGTTAAACAGTAAATCCTTGAATTATTTGGTTTGTTTATCAAAGGAATACTTACAGCATTTTCAAATTTAGGCCCATCAAATTTTTCATCTTCTTCAGTATTATTAAATATTTTGAACGATTCCAAACCGTGATAAATTTGAATTTTTTCAGAAGAACTCAGTGCGTCAGTTAAATCGCCATATAGTGCGAGTCCAGCAACGCCAGTACCATGACCTCCATGAGGATAACTATCGTGGGTACCCCAAGATTCATTGTATGAAAATAAATTATCAGTCATTACAAACTGTTCCAACAATGGGTGTCTATTGTTTATTCCTGTATCCAATAAACATATCAAAACACTATTATCGTCAAAATTATTTTCCGTTCTATTTAGTAAGTCTTCTAAATATTCATTTTTAGTTTCAAAAGAAATATCCCTATGAGTAATAAAATTAGAGATTTCTTGTGGCTTTCTCAATTCTGCTAAGTTATCAAGGAGCAATAATGAATCTGAAAGTTGTTTCGAAGTTCCTTTGACTAATTTGACTATATGTTCAGCTAATTCTATTTTTGAGCGACTTATTTTACAACCAATAATCTCTAGATTGTTATAAATATTATTGAACTTATCAATATAATCGTCTGTCTTGCGGAACCAAACTTCCCACCAAATATTTTCATCCTCTTTTGGAAATGGTATTTCAGGCGCATCAACCCAAAAAGACTTTAAAGTGGCAACTTTTATATCACTAATATTATTTAATAAAGCTCGATTACTGAAATTTCCGGATTTAGTATCTTTTACAGGATTAAGAAATTCTTTAATTTTCCTAATAAATTCTGAAACTCCACCTTCATTTACAACAACTAATAAAGAATATCTGACCTCTATTTTATTATCCTCATTAATTTTTTCTTCTTTATTAATTTTTAAAAGCTGAAATAAGATCTTGTTTTTTCTAATTCCATCTTTATCAAATTTATCAAAATCTAATTCTGTTCCCCATTCAGAAGTAAATTCAATATAAACAGATTCTTCTCTAATAAGATCTGCGGGTTTAATTTCCTCAACTTCAAATGCTTTTTTAATTTCCTCAATTTTACCTAATAAGAATTTCCCATGGAGTATTCTATCTCTCGAAATTGGAGGTGTAGAAATTGGATTTTTCTTTGGGGTTTTATAAGGATTTGGATCGTAATTTCCTCCAATTAATATGTGTGGCTTATTTTTCATTTACAACATTCCTCAACTTTAATAATTTTTTTAATGTGGATAATTCTAATTTATCCAAATCACTTAAAATCATTTCTTTAATTGTATCATTACATATCCTAACAATCTCAGAGTAGTTTAATCCTAAAGCTAACTTTGAAAGAATCTTGTAATCAACTTTTGTTGAAAATGAATATGCTTTTGTATGTTTTTTGATTATTTCAACTATGTGACTCTCATCTGGTAGAGGGTACTCTAAAATTTCGTCAAATCTTCTAAAAAGTGCTTTATCTAAAGATTCTGGTAAATTCGTAGCAGCGATTATAATACTGTTACTTTGATCTTTTTCAATATTAATCAAGAAAGAATTTAAAACTCTTTTTATTTCTCCAATATCTTGACTTTGATTTCTATGAGATCCTATTGAATCAAATTCGTCAAAAAGATAAACAGCTCTTTGGTCATTCATTGCATCAAAAATCAACCTAAGTTTAGCAATTGATTCGCCTAGATATTTTGACATTAATCCATCTAATCTAATGATAAATACAGTAATACCTAATTCACCTGCAATTGCTTGTGCTGTCATTGTTTTCCCAGTTCCGGGTGCACCAGTGAGTAATAATTTTCGCTTTGGCTCTAAATTATGCGATTTTAAAACTTGCCACTTTTCTTGTTCTTTAATTACTTTATAAAGTGAGCTTTTAACATTTTCATCTAAAACCATATCACTTAAATTAATCTTAGGTTGAAAAACCTCAATTAATTCTTGTAGTTCTCTCTTTGGGAGATTTAGAGGAAGAGCTTTTTGTTGGATAACATTTAAAGATCTTTCTTTTTTTGCTTGATCAATTAATTTTTTTAATTCTTGAGCAAAAGTTGAATGCCCTTGTTTTGCCTCAGTAGCAGCAATTTGCAAAGCAATGGAAAAGAAACGACTTTCATCGTCCTCTCCAAAAGACTTAATCAAGGATTTTATTTGGTCTGCTGCAGCCATTTAATTTTTTATTTACTCAACAAAAATATATCAAATCTATTTAATAACTTGAAATTTTGTATAATCATTGACTCAATCAAAACATTGACCACTCTCCAAAACTTCATTTCCAAAAGAAAGATTCGAATAACAGGGGAGCAATAAATAGGTCTCTCTCCGGTCATTCGCTTAGTTTCGCTCGGCTGCTCCAGTCGGGGCAGGCTTACATTTCCATAACACGCATCATTCTGAAATCATAAATCTGCATTCAAAAATCGTTTAGCCTGCCCCTCCGTTCCGCAGTACGGTCGTCAGCCAAAAAATCTGCCAGCCCAGAAAAAGGGCAGGCAGCTTTTTCGCTTCCTCCCCCTCGTCTTCACACGCTCTCTTCCTGCGTTCGGCGGGGCTACTGCATCCGCATACAGCCTCATTCATTACGCTTCACTCCACGTGCCGGCTTCGTAAACTACGCCGTCACACTCCGTTCTGCTCCATTCATTCCGGCAGTATTTACGTCTGCCGCCCCTTAGTTTTTCGGCGGTTGCTCGGTAGCCAGCCGGTGCGCGTGGCTCCACTCCGTTTTGCCCTTGGATAAGGAACACTCCGGCGGAACAGAAACATTTCGGTAGCCGGAAATCTCTTTTCCATTTAAAATTTATAATTCAAAATTTAGCATTTCCACCGCCTCCGTTGACTTTTTAGTTCGCTTCCGTCAAACGCACACAGTCCCTACTCTCCACTTCGCTACAGAAGCAATAGGTTAAAATTCAAGTTTGATTCTGTGGCTCCGCTTCGTTCCCGGTCCTGTGGCGGCTGGCTACGGCCGCAACACCGCCGCTGCGCTCCTCATTCGCAAAAAGGCTTTTCTATATGCTGTGCCGCATAGCGCCTTTTTTTGCTCATTCCGGTGCTGGGGGTGTTTACTTGCCTTTTCCATAAGAAAGACCGCAGAACAACGATAACCAAAGAATGGTAAACGAGAAAGTTCCGACTCATAAAAAATAAAAAAAAGACAGCAAAGTTAAGCGGAAGGTTACTCAAAAAAGCTCAGTTCAAGCCCTCCGGGTTTTTGAAAAAATCTCCACCTTTACCTTTTCAATTCAACTTCCGATTAAACGATGATTTTTCATTTCCATAAGAAAGCATAGGGTAGTATTTTTTCAAAAAAACTGCTTTTTTGAACCTTCCACTTGAAGAAATGGCTTTCTCTTTTTTCTTTTTTTCTCTTTTGAAAATTTTTGAAAGTAAATCTCCCTATGAATATTGATCACATGAAAAATAAATGCATCTATTCTTATCATTCTATACTTTAGCAAACAAATTTATTCATGCCAATCTATTCTTATTTGGGTAGCTTTGTCTGATTTTGTCACACCTATAAATGAGTTAGCTGCTATACCTAAAAAACCCACGTAAATGAATAACATAATTGAAAAACTATTATACTGTGTGAAAATGATAAACCTTATAAAATGGTTATCAAACGCAGGCAATACAGATCATAAAAAACGTATTATATCTAGAAGTATATTTGTTTATCTTGATGCTTTTTTTGAATTTGCTCCTCAAGTAAAAAATAGTCTAGAAAAAAAAGATGTAAATGTAAAAGCTATTCATGAAAAAATTGGTATAATTAGAACTGAATATGAAAACTATTATGCGACAATTCGAGATAAACTTGCAGCTCATAGACAAGATTTGTCAATTGTTGAAACATTTGAAATATGGAATGAAATCGATATTACAACTTTAGATTATTTCATCACTGAAGTTTTAGATATATACAATTTACTTCACGCATTGAAACGAGATGAAGTCCCTGCTTACATGAATTTTCCAATCACAAACAGAACAATTACTCCAATTTCTGACAATGTTTTACAGACACCAACAGTTTCATCAGATAGTTTAGCACTTACTCGACCAAATACCGTTTCATTTTTACCCCTAAATCCTATTCAAAAAAGAGGATCGCAAATAAATAGCATAATTGATACTGTTATGTATTTGTTTAAACTATATCCAAATGAGGATTTAGGAATTGATTTAATGAGATTAGTAAAATCAATGATTTCCGTGGATACAATTAACCTACTGGACAATCTTTATCCATTTACACCAAGCGATCCAAACCATAAAATTGAAAGTTTTTTGGAAATCTCACAAAAGGCAAAATTAGACGGATATCACTTGCTAGCCCAATCTCATTCTGCCAGAAATCAAATTTTAGAAACAAAAATTAGAGAAATAAGAAATAAGATTTGTGCACATGTTGACACAGTTGAAATGTTAGACGACACGTTAAAAATGCTCGATGAATTGCCTTTAAGTGAACTTATAGAATTATTCATTGAAACTAGAAACTCATTTTATTCTTCTTGCAAAGCAGATATACGAACTTCAATACTAATCATTAATGATGAGAAGTTAAGCTCTGATGTCATAAGTGTTAGCAATAGTGGTTTCATTAAAGATTTCGACAAATAGCTTGGTACAGCAGCTAACCGCCGCTAACCAAAATTGCCGAGTTTTCGGTACCCGGATGTTTCTTTTTCACGAAGATACATTATCTTGGCAGAGAGAGAACTCAGCTCGCTTTGATTGGCAACTTCGGTTAGCGGCCTCACGTTATGTATAATTCTAAAAACAAGAGCTAATCATGAAAATTCGATTATCAACATTATGCCATCAATGCTTAAAAGAAAATGGAAATACAAAAGAAGCGTATGATAATTTAAAAAAAGAAATGACCGGTAAAGAAGATTATTTAACCGAGATAAATGATGAAAATCTATATGAATATGTTTGTCCAAGAGGTCATAAATCATTCAGTCAATTATCCGAAGAAAAATTTGTACTTCTTTTTGATTTAGGTGCATTAGCATTATTAGATGGCTATGCAAAAGAAGCTGTTTCAACATTTGCGAGTTCATATGAAAGATTTGTAGAGTTTTGTATAAAAGTAATTTGTGTTAGTAAATCAGCTTCTTTTGAAAGTTTTCTAAAAACTTGGAAAACTATGATAAAACAATCTGAGCGGCAGATTGGTGCATTTTACGTTTTGCAACTTCTTGAATTCGGTGAAACAAAATACATTGTCTCTGATAAATGGATAAATTTTAGAAATAAAGTAATCCATCAAGGATATATTCCGAAATCTCAGGAAGCAATTGAATATGGTGAATATATTCTTTCGATAATAGATTTGTTATTACTCGAACTTAAAAACAAAGATTCTGAAAGTTTAAACAAAGCACATTTTCTCAGAGTATCAGAAAATGGAAGCAAGATTGGAGAAAACGTTTCACTTTCAACATCGAGTATGCCAACAATTATAAATAATCGAGATTTGTGGAAAGATGAAAACGGAAAAATTGACTTTAGAAGAGCATTACTATCTGTAAAAGAAAATAGTTTTTATAAGCATTTTTACACAAAGGACTTATAGTAGAAAGCCAACATTAGCGATAACCTTAAATAAAACCTAAATGAAAGATAAGATGAAAAGTAGAGAGCAATTTGAAAAATTAAAAACTATAATTGATAAAGGTTCGGAAGTTGGGGGGAGTGTTGCAGGGGCAGCTATCGGACTTGCAATTGCTGGACCTGTTGGCGCCATTGCTGGAGCAGCAGTAGGCCCCCTAGTCAGCGCTGCATTTAAAAAAGTCGGAACTGAGATATCCGAAAAGATTATGGGGCCTAGAGAGCAAGCCCGAATTGGCGCTACATATACACTTGCTCTAGATAAAATTGCAAAAACGCTTGACAGAGGAATTGAAGTAAGAAATGATGATTTTTTCATCGCACAAGAAAATGACAGGTCAAAATCAGAATCTATCTTAGAAGGTACATTATTAAAAGCTCGAAATGAATATGAAGAAAAGAAAATAGGGTGTTATTCGAATTTCCTGGCAAATCTAAGTTTCGATAGTTCAATAAGTTTTGAAAAAGGAAATACCTTACTAAGAATTTTGGAACAATTAAGTTTTAGACAAATATCTATTTTGGCTTATTTCTCAGAAATAGATGATTTAAGTACGGAACGATGGATGATTTCATTTAAAGACAATGTAAAATTAGGGAAATATCAAGATTTCTATTTTGAGTTAATGGATCTTTATAATAAACAACTTTTACAGCAGATGGGAAGTGGAATTTCGATGAGTGCTTCCTCTTTAGGAATTAGCCCATTAGGAAAAACAATTTGTGATTTAATAAGTGTCGAAGAAATTGACTTAAACGATAAATTGATCATTGCAAACACAATTAAATCGATTAGAGATATTGTAAGTAAATAGACTACTACATTTAATACAGACAATGGCGGGGCAGTTGTATGATGAAAGGTTTGCTCCCGCATCGAGGTTTATAATAGCAGATAGGGAAGTCACCCGCAAGGCACAAAATGACCATTTTGCCAAAAGATAAAAACTAAAAAAGCCAGGTCTCACGACTTGACTTTCTCATTCTCCGGAAAAGGTTACCAATCAAAACCGGATTATTTATTTTTAAATTTTGATACTTGTTTCAAAAGGAGCGAAACTAAAAAACTCACAATCGCTCCCACAACCGCTAAGATAATTGTTTTTAAAATATCTTCAGAAAAAATATTGGGCACAATGCTCAACAAGGTTCCAGAGGCGGTACTCATTCGGAGGGAAGTTTCTGTTTCCATACTATCCTGAATTTATTTCAGGGTCATTACCCTTGTCAGTTTCTTCATTTACTTGCTGAGGTTCTGTAATTACAGTAGGATCAATCCCAACTGTCAACTGGCTTACTGCCGAAAGAACCCCGCCCGCTACAGCCATATAACCCGCAACACTCACCACTACTGCGGGTAATACTACCGGAGAAGCAATCACACTTCCACTGATACCCAATAAAACCAAACCGACCGTTCTCAAAACCTTAAAAAACTTTGGTGTCGGTGCCTTTACTCTTTTAATCACATTCATAATTCACCTCCTTATTTATTGTCCTCCCGAGCGAAGTCGAGGGATGATTCAACAATCAATTCCACACTTTCGTTTTTGTCCAGTGTTTTATAAACCAAGTTCTTCAAACTCGCAAAAGCTTTACGTGACATCAATCCCAATCCAGGACCCGAAAGCTTCGTTACCGGTGCAATACAACCGTTCAACTCTAAAAGCGCATTGTTGGCCGGATGAAACAGAATCAAACTTCTGTTAGCCACTCCCGTTATTTCCAAATGCCACTTAAACTTTTGGCTGTAACGCTTTCTGATAAAATATTTCCCCTCCGGAATACAGGAAACTCTCCTCTCATTATTCTTCCAAGGCAATTCAATTGTGTAACAGATTGTTTTGCCCTCACATACAAGTTTTCCGTTTGTCCCATCGGGGAAATAAGTTCTTGTCAACCAGATTACCATTATACGCCGGAGTCAACTTTCACAATCGCCAACGGGTTGTAAGCGCCATTTTTCAATGGGTACATTTGTCCGTTGATTTCTTGGTAGAATTCCACACCCAAAACCAAAAACAAAGGTTTGGTACTGTTTGGAGTTACTCCATTCGTTTGGCTGATTGCAGCAGTTTCAACAAAATCCCAAGGCAAAATCGCCGTTTCGGAGTTTATAACCACGAAAGTTTCGTTTTCAAAATCTACCTCAGCACCAGCCGAAACAATTTTAAAGTGCGAAGTTCCTGCAGGTGCAGCTATCAAGTTGCCTGGAACAAAAGGAGTGAAGTCAACCGTGATCTCTCCCGTAACCCTGTCAATTACCCCAGCGTATGGAGCAAACAAGCTTGCCCCCAATTTCCCACGAACATTAAACTCAAATCCTGCAAGCAATTCCGCTTCACCATCAATCACATTTCGCAAACCTCTTTCACTTACAGTATCCGCTTGGATAACCTTAACCATAGCCTGAGTCAATCGGCTCACCATTCTGCTGTCCGCAGAATTCATCAACATGGTGCGCAATGCAGTGCGCAATGTTTTACCAGCCTTTCCGGCTCTTCCAAACTCAGAACCGTTTTCACGCGTTCTCTGAAACGCAGGGTCATTTTTGATTCTACTAGCGTCAATTCCGCCTTTTTCTCTCGCCAAATGACCGTCCTGCGTTTTGTAAAAAGTAATATCCCCGATAGTACCTTTCAATTTGATAATCCCTTTTTGCCTTGCCATGATTCCACTTCATTTAATTATTAATCGCTTTAAAATCCTCAATCATCATCCTGTTGCAACATTTCTTGACTGATTGTCTGACAAAGTTGGCACATCCATTAGTAATTTAAAAGTAGTCACTGTTCCAAATGGCACATATTGTTAGAAATGGCACATGACAGACATAAATGTCACTTTAAAATTACCATTTGTTAAAATGAAGTTTTTTTCAGTAATTTATACTGAATAACAAAGGTTCAGGCATAGCAAAGCCTAATCAAAGGTATAGATAGAGTATGAAAACAGAGAGCAAGAGGGTATGTATCTACCCAAAAGACATACAGAGAATAACTGGCAAAAGCTACCGTCAAAGCATCAGATTGATGCAGAAAGTAAAACAAGATTTAAATAAACTTCAAGACGATTTCCTGACTATAGAAGAATTCTGCAGTTCACGAGGATTAAAATATGAACAGGTTGAACATTTGATTATAGGGTAAAAATTACAGCCAAGCCAGTTCAAATATTGAATCGAACCCATTCAGAATTTGAACTGTTCTAGTTTAGAATTTAGCATGTGTGATTTTCATTCGGAGGAAAAATTTATCTAGTTCAAATATTGTATTCCACCTATTCAATATTTGAATTTTACCTGTTCAAAAATTAGTATTTCACCAATTCATTTTTTAACAATGTGTTTTAATTACAGATTAATTTAATCATTAGTTTTGTTCTAATAGAATTTAGAATAATTTGCTCTATAATAAGAGAGGAGTCTATCGAGGTGTCACTTAGATAATTAAATCTGAAAAACCTTATGTTTATTGTGATTTTTTAAGCGACACAAATCCCATCCTCTCTGCAAATAGAATTCAAAAACCTTTAAAACATGAGTTTTAAAGGTTTTTTTATTTATAAATTTAGGTTTCAAATAAAAAACTCTTATCAAATGAATTTCCTCAAATAAGTCTCAAAACAATTTAGTTTTAGTACTTTTGCTATCCGGATTTATCTAAAACAGAATATGCTAGACATTCAAAAAATAAGGGCTGATTTTCCCATTTTTTCGCAAAAAGTAAACGGAAAACCGTTGGTTTATTTCGATAATGGAGCTACTTCCCAAAAACCTCAAATAGTAATAGATGCTATTTCTAAATACTATCAGGAAATTAATTCCAATATTCATCGCGGAGTTCACACTTTGAGCCAGTTAGCCACCACTGCTTATGAGGAATCACGCAAAAAAATACAAAACCACATTAATGCTCAGTTTACGCATGAAGTTATCTTTACTTCGGGCACCACTCAAAGCATCAATTTGGTTGCAAACGGATTTGCCGCATTTCTAAAACCGGGAGACGAAGTTTTGATTTCTCACTTAGAACACCACAGCAATATTGTGCCCTGGCAAATGCTTTGCGAAAAAACAGGAGCTTCTTTGAAAGTAATTCCGATGAATGAAAAAGGAGAGTTGATTCTCTCTGATTTTGACAATCTAATTTCCAAAAACACAAAAATCGTTGCTGTAAATCATATTTCGAATGCACTCGGAACTATCAACCCTATCAAATACATGATTGACAAAGCTCACTCTGTAGGAGCGGTAATTTTGATAGATGGTGCTCAGGCGGTTCCGCATTTAAAACCCGATGTTCAGGAACTGGATTGCGATTTTTATGCTTTTTCTGGTCATAAAATGTGCGGCCCAACCGGTGTTGGAATTCTTTACGGAAAAGAAAAATGGCTTAACAAAATGCCTCCTTACCAAGGCGGTGGAGAAATGATAAAAGAAGTAACTTTTGAAAAAACCACTTATGCCGATTTGCCACATAAATTTGAAGCCGGAACTCCCAATATAGCCGGCGGAATTGTTTTGGGAACAGCAATCGACTATATGAATTCTGTTGGATTTGAAAACATTCAAAAACAGGAAATGGCTTTATTGTCTTACGCCACAGAAAAACTTCTTGAAATTGAAGGTTTGAAAATTTATGGCACTGCCAAAGAAAAAACGGCTGTAATTTCGTTCAACATAGAAGGCATTCATCCTTTTGACATTGGTACAATCATTGATAAATTAGGTGTTGCGGTAAGAACCGGACATCATTGCACTCAACCGATTATGAAATTCTTCGGAATTCCGGGAACCATCAGAGTATCTATGGCATTCTACAATACTTTTGAAGAAATTGACACCATGGTAGAAGCTGTAAAAAAAGCAAAAATGATGTTATCTTAAAATTTAAAAAAACATGAAATATTTAACTCTATTATTTTCAGCCCTGTTTTTGGCAACAAGCTGTTCAAGTGTACCAAAAACCAACAACGATATTGAATCGGCTGTTATTACGTATGAAGCAAACACCAAAGGATATTACGGAAAAGCAATTATTCAAAACAAAACAGTTTCTTACTCAAAAAACCGAAACAGTGCCGAAATGAAAACCAAAGAAATTTCGGATTCAGACTGGAAAAATTTAGCCGAAGAATTCAAAACAATAAATTTGGATAAAATTTCAAAACTAGAAGCTCCAACCAATCAACGTGAATATGATGGTGCTGCATTTGCCAATGTTCGCATTACCTACAAAGGAACAGAATACCGCTCAAGCACCTTTGACCACGGAAAACCTCCGGCAGAAATTAAGAATTTTATCAACAAAATAGTATCTTATTTAGATGGAAATTAAAAGAATACAAGATGAAATTGTAGATGAGTTTTCAATGTTTGAAGATTGGATGCAACGCTACGAATACATCATCGAACTTGGAAAAAACCTTCCGCTGATAAAGGAAGAATACAAAACAGATGAAAATATTATTAGAGGATGTCAATCAAAAGTTTGGCTTCAGGGCGAAATAACCGACAACAAAGTGGTTTTTACTGCCGATAGTGATGCTATTTTGACCAAAGGAATTATTGCCATTTTGGTTCGTGTTTTTTCAAATCAACACCCAAAAGATATTTTAGATGCCGATATGAACTTTATTGATGAAATTGGTTTAAAAGAACATTTGTCTCCAACAAGAGCTAATGGTTTGGTTTCAATGATTAAGCAGATAAAAATGTATGCTTTGGCATTTGATTCAAAAAAATGAATAAAATAATTTCTTGAAACCGACTATCCCCGAGGCAGAGCCATCGGGGTATTTCGCCGGTTTCATTTTGACCTGAAGGTCAAAAACCGAAATTCTTTTATTTTGCCTCACCCGGATTTACTCCGTAAATCCGACCTCTCCCAAGGAGAGGTGGAAGCGGAAACCCCGAGGCATCCCGAGTGTTCGGGATCGAGGAATTATTTAAATTAAACATATATGGTTTAAAAAAACAAAATTATGGAACAAGAAATAAACACAACAGAATTAGGAGAATCGATCGTAAAAAAATTAAAAACTATTTATGATCCTGAAATTCCGGTTGATATATACGAATTAGGATTAATCTACGATGTAATGGTAAATACCGATTATGAAGTAAAAATCCTGATGACACTTACTTCTCCAAACTGTCCGGTTGCCGAAAGTTTGCCGAAAGAAGTCGAGGAAAAAGTAAAATCTATCGAATATGTAAAAGATGCCGAAGTAGAAATTACTTTCGATCCGCCTTGGAGCAAAGATTTGATGAGTGAAGAAGCAAAATTAGAATTAGGAATGCTTTAAAAAGTTAAACTATTTATGGTTTGTTGTTTATAGTTCTTAGACATAAACAACAAACTATAAATAACAAACCATTTTTATGGACGAAATAATCAACAAAGTTGCAAATAGTTCTTTGGAAGTTTTCGATTTGGAAGATTATTATCCAAACGGAATCCGATCACAAATAGACATTTCTCAATGGCTTCTGGAAGGTTTTATTTTGAAAGAAAAAGATTTCAGAGAAACATTAAAAAATCACGATTGGTCTCAATATCAAGACCATTATGTTGCTATTTTTTGCAGTACCGATGCAATAATCCCTTCCTGGGCAAGAATTTTAGTTACTCTGCAATTAGCTCCTTTTGCAAAAAAAGTAATTTCGGGTACAGTAAATCAAATAAACGATGTGCTTTATGCTGAAATTCTTTCAAAAATCGACTATACTGTTTATCAGGACAAACCCTTAATCATAAAAGGATGTTCCAGAAAACCGGTACCCGAAAGTGCTTATATTTTGGCTGCCCAAAACCTTCAGCCTTTTGCCAAAAGCATAATGTATGGCGAAGCTTGTTCGGCAGTGCCTTTGTTTAAAAAGAAATAAATGAGCCGAAAGTCGTAAAATCACGACCCGAATCCATCATGAAACAAATCCTTTACAAAAATACTCCCGTTTCGTTTACAGATACAGGAAAAGGAACTGCTGTGGTTTTGCTGCACGGTTTTCTTGAAAACAAAACAATGTGGAACACCTATATTGATGAATTTTCAAAAAAATACCGTGTTATTACCATAGACCTCTTAGGTCACGGAAATACTGGTTGCATGGGATACATACATTCTATGGAAGACATGGCCGATGTGGTTCATGCGGTTTTAACCGATTTAAGAATCAGAAAAACAATTCTGGTGGGGCATTCTATGGGAGGTTATGTTTCTTTGGCTTTCGCCGAATTGTATCCCGACAATGTAAAAGGGTTAGTCCTTTTGAACTCAACTTCGAGAGCCGACAGCGAAGAAAGAAAAACAAACCGGGACAGAGCCATCAAAGCTGTAAAACAGAGTTATTCTAACTTTATAAAAATGTCGATTTCAAATTTATTCAGTGAAGACAACAGAGAGCGTTTGTCTGACGAAATTAAAAAAGTAAAGGCCGAAGCTCTTAAAACTCCACTTCAAGGCATTGTCGCTGCTTTAGAAGGCATGAAAACAAGATTGGATCGAGAAGTTATTCTTCATTTTGCCCAATATCCAAAAATGCTCATTTTAGGAAAAAAAGATCCGGTTTTGCCTTATGAAGACAATCTGGACCAAATTGAAAATACAAATACAGAATTAATCAGTTTTCCTGACGGACACATGAGTCACATTGAAAACAAAGAAGAATTAGAAAAAATACTTTTGGATTTTTTTAAAAGAATTAAATAAACAATCAGGCATTTCGAAAAGATTTAAATTTTCACTTCTTTTCCCTTACATAAATAATTGCCCTGAGATCCTTTGAAAGGCTGTCGGGAATTTTTATAATATCAATACTAGAAATCGAATCGGGGTTTATCTTCTTCAGGATGTCCTGGGAATAAAAATTTCGCTTATAATACACGGGAATCTTAGCCATCTTTGGCGACAGTTTTCGATTAAATTGGTTAGTATTGTTAGTACTGTAATAGTCAATAATATCAATAGCATTATTGACTTTAATGTCTTTGTTAATGATATTTGAATTTGTATTTTGCTGAGAATATATTACCCCTGATAATAAGAAAAGAATAAAGAAGTACCGTTTTTTGTTCTTCATAGGTTTGGTTATTTAGGCTCTCGCACGGTTAAAGATATAAATTAAACCTCAATAACCAATAAAGGCTGTCGTTATCCGACAGCCTTTATTGGTTATTTTATAAGAGTTTTCTATTATGATTACATCTCATGTTTTGGAGTAAAACCGTCTTCACTCAATTCTTTGTGAACGTATTCAACAACCATCAATTCGGCATAATTTTCTTTTACTTTTTTACCGAAGCGTAATTTCAAACTATCAAAAATAGCATACACTACCGGTACAACAATTAAGGTTAAGAAAAGAGACGAAATCAAACCTCCAATAACCACCCATGCCAATCCGTTGTTCATTTCGGCCGCTGCTCCTTTTGCCAAAGCAATAGGAATCATACCAATAACCATGGCAATTGTAGTCATCAGGATAGGACGAAGTCGTGAATGATTCGCCTGAATTAAGGCATTAACAGTTGATTCTCCTGCATCTTTTCTGTGGTTGGCAAAGTCAACCAACAAAATGGCATTCTTACAAACCAAACCAATCAACATAATAATACCCAAAATGGTGAAAATATTCAATGAATTATTGGTTAAAGCCAAGGCAAGCAATGCTCCGATAAATGACAACGGAATAGAGAACAATACCACAAACGGAGTAATAAAATCGTCGTACAAAGCTACCATAACCAAGTAAACCAAAATGATTGCTGCCAACAATGCAACTCCCAATGTACCGAAACCTTCGGTTTGATTTTCCATATCACCACCCCAAACATAGCTTACTCCGGTAGGTTTTGGCAATTTAGAGAAAATCTTTTCCCAATCGGCAGCAATAGAACCGGTAGGACGACCAACTGTTTGCGACTCAATAGTAATTGCGGTACTCTTATCTCTACGTTCCAACATACTTGGCCCGGAACTTTCGGTAACATCGGCAAACTGAGACAGTTTTATTTGTTGTCCGACATTGTTTACAAACACCAATTCATTTACATCTTTAATATTTGAACGGTCAAATTCGCTGTAACGGATATTAATATCGTATTCATATTCACCTTCACGAAACTTACCGTTGGTATTTCCACTGAAAGCCGTTTGCATGGTCATACCCACAGTTTGAAGATTCAAACCTAAAGACGACATTTTATCTCTATTTACCTTAACATTAATTTCAGGATTTCCGTCTTCAGAAGTTAGCTTAACTTCTGATGCTCCCGGAATTTTTTTCAATTCATTTGCCGCTTTATTAGCAAAAGCCATTACATCCTTAAAATCAGATCCGGTAACAGTCAATGCAATAGGCGCTTTATTAGCTCCCATCAATCCCATAGGAACTGTTTTTACCTTTGCTCCCACAAGAACACTTTCTAATTTTCGTTTCACTTTTGCCGCATAGATAAACGAGTTGTCGCTACGTTTTGATTTATCTACCAACGAAACCAATATTTCTGATTTATTTGGTGTTGACTGTGATGCTCCCATTCCGTCGCTGGTTTGCCCAACAGTGGTAATCAAATCAACTATATTCTTATCGTTTCTCAAGAATTGTTCTGCTTTTTGAGTCATAAAATTGGTTCTTTCTACCGAAGCGTCTTTTGGCATTTCAATCTGAACCAGGAACTCTCCTTTATCGGTTTTGGCAAAAAACTCTCCTCCAAGGAAACCTCCTCCTCCTAAACCAACGGTAGAACCAATGAACAACACCAGAACGATTGCTAATGTTGATTTTTTATGACTTAAAGACCATTTTAAAATATCGGTTACTTTATGTGTAAATTGTTCTAAATACGATTCGAAACCTAAAATAATCCGACCAAAAAATGTTTTATTGGTAATGTGTTCTAATTTCCCGAAACGAGAGAACAACCAGGGAACAATTGTAAATGATGACAACAATGAAAACAAAGTAGCAATAATTACAGTAACACAGAATTGTGTAATAATGTTAGACACCAATCCGGTACTCATTGCAATAGGCAAGAACACCACCACAATTACCAAGGTAATAGCTGTAACGGTAAACCCTATTTCGGCAGCACCGTCAAAAGCAGCACGAACTTTGTTTTTACCCATTTCCATGTGTCGATGAATATTTTCCAAAACAACAATCGCATCATCTACGAGAATACCTACCACCAGCGAAAGTCCTAATAAACTCATAAGATTCAGGGTATATCCCATATAATAGATCCCTATGAAAGTTGCAATTAACGAAGCCGGAATAGAAACCATTACCATGATAGCATTACGAATACTGTGCAGGAAGAACAACATTACAAATGCTACCAGAACTACCGCAAGAAATAAATCGTGCATTACCGAATCGGCAGCTGTTAAAGTAAACTGACTACTGTCATTGGCAACTTTTAACTCTAAACCATATTTCTCGTAATCTTTTTCAATACCCGCAATTGCTTTATTTACTTTTTCACTTACGGCAACCGCATTGGCATCAGACTGTTTGATTACCTGAAGAAGAATGGAATTTTTTTGGTTTACTCTCGAAATCTTAGTCGCATCTTTTTGTGCATCCTGAACATCGGCAATATCTCCTAAACGAATCTGAATCTGATTGTTTGAAGAAATAACAAGATCACGCAATTCTCCAACCGATTTGTATTTTCCTGACAAACGAATTTGAGTAGTATTCTCTCTGGTTTTGATATTTCCGGTTGGGAAATCAAGGTTAGAAGCAAGAATCATTTGCTGAACCTGAGGAATAGAAAGTCCGTATCCCTGAAGCTTTTTAGCATCCAAACTTACTTTTATTTCTCTTTCCTGGCCACCCACAAGATTTACTTGAGCCACACCGGGAACACGGGATAATACCGGTTGAATTTTTTTATCCAAAAGGTCATAAAAAGCAATTTCATCCATCTTTCCGGTTGCCCCGATAGTCATAATCGGCAAATCACTCAAAGAGAATTTACTCAACGAAGGCGGATCAACATTTTCGGGAAGATCTTTTAAAACCTTGTTTATCTTACGTTGGGCATCATTCAAAGCATAATTGGCATCGGCATCTGAATTCAGGGTAACCATTACCACAGAAAGACTTTCATAAGATTTAGATTCAATTCTTTTGATGTTTTCCATGGTAGAAACCGCATCTTCCAGTTTTTTGGTAACTGTATTTTCAACCTCTCCCGGAGATGCTCCCGGATATACTGTTGCAATGGTAACAACGTTTATCTCAAATTTCGGAATCAATTCGTAGCTCAGTTGTTTGTAACTGAACAGACCTCCCAATAACAATATTGTAAATAATACAATGACTATTGATGGTCGTTTTATGGATATATCGACTATTTTCATTTTTTATTTTTTTTCTAAAAGTGATTATTTAACGATTGAAACCTGGGTACTATCGCTTAGGTTAATTTGCCCGCTTGTAACCACTACATCTCCATCATTTAAACCAGCAAGAATTTCTACTTTGTCGCCAAAAATTCTTCCTGATGTCACTTGTTTCATAGTAGCTATATTGTTATTAACTACAAATATCTGGTTGCTGCTTACACTTCCTACAAAAGCTGCTCTTGGAACGGTTTTAATTTTTGGCTGCATATCTGCACTGGTACCAAAAATTACTGATCCGTACATTCCGGCTTTGATTTCATTGTTAGGATTGTTCGCAATTACTATTTCTATCGGGAAGTTCAAAGACGCATCTGCTTTTGGCGCAATGAAAGTAATTTTTCCTTTGAATTCTTCATCAGGATGTACGCTCATTTTTACTTTTACCGTCGAACCAATTTTTAAATGTGCAACTTGTTCCTCAGTAACGGTTACTTTCAGTTTCAAAGAACTTACGTTTACCAGTTCAAACAACTGTGTTCCCGGATTTACAACAGAACCTTGTTCTATGAACTTTTTATTTACAATACCGTTGATTGACGATTTGATTGTAGCATCTCCCAAAGTGATTTTGGTTTGTTGCAAACGGGCTTTTGCATTTGATAAATTCAATTTGGCATTATCCAATTGTTGTTTGGTAACTCCACCTGATTCATACGCATTTTCAAAACGCTTCATATCGGCTTGTGCTGTTTGAAAAGCCATCTCAGCACTTTGCACATCTACATTGAACTTATCTCCTTTGATAATTGCCAATGTCTGCCCTATTCTTACATTCGAACCTTCTTCAACAAGAACTTTTGTAACACGTCCTGAATTTTCTGCCGAAAAATTTAATTCCTGAGCAGGAGTAAAAATTCCGTTGGCAATAAAAGCATTGTCAATTTTTTCGGTAACAACGGTCGCTACTCGCACCGCAACACTACTATTTTTTTGAGCTACAATAGCTGTGTCTTCGGCGTTTTTCTTTTTATTGTTCATTAAAGTAAATGCCATACCGCCTATTAATGCTACACCAATTATAATATAAATTGTCTTTTTCATTTTGAGTTAGTTTATTTTACTAAGTTTTTTAATTCTCCTTTTGATTTAATTAATCTTATTTCGGCAACTTTAAATCCTAAAACCGCAGTTGCATAATTATTTTCTGATTCCAGATAAGCATTCTCTGCATCTAATAAATCTGTCAGAGTAGCCAATCCTTGCAGGTAATTGTTCTTGGTATTTTTCAATATTTCCGAAGCCAATACCTTATTGGTTTTTTGATTTTCAATTGTTATAACGCTGTTTTTAATTTGGGTAATGGCGTTCTGGTAATCTAAATCAAGTCCAAGCTGTGTGTCTATAATATCTTCTTTAAGATTTCTTATATCTATATCGGCTTGTCTCACTCTGGAACGCGTTGCAAAACCTGTAAAAATAGGAACTCTCAGACCCAACCCAATTGTTGAATAATTAGACCAATAAACACCATCGACTGGTTTTGCAAAAAGTGGCATTTCCGGTCCCTGCCCCAAAAAGTTGAATGATGCATTTAAAGTCAATTTTGGATAATACTCAGCTTTTAAAGCCGACTTTTGATAATTTAACAACTCTTCCTGTTTCTTCAAAAGTAAATATTCCGATCTGTTAGCAGTATTAGGCTCTTCGCTCAAATTCATCGGCGGAATTTCAAATTCACTCTGCGGAATAACAATTTGTGTATCAATTGGCATTCCCATAAAGAACTTCAGGGCATTTTCCTGCAATTGCACTTCATTCAAAATTTGTTGACGTTGAGTGCCAATATTAGACTGTTTTACAATAATACGGTCTAAATCGATTTTTTTTGCCAAACCATTCTTGTATTGTCCCTCAATAACATTACGCACTTTTGTAGTGTTAACGTAGTTACTGTCCAGCAAAATCAATTTCTGGCGCTGTACATATATTCCGTAGTAATTGTTTGCTACTTTCTCGATAACCAATTCGTCAGTCAGTTTTTCGTTTATCTGATAAAATTCACGAGTAGATCTGGCAGCTTTCAAACCGGTAAAAACCGTTTGATCAAATATTGTTTGCGACAGAGTTACTCCTGTGTTAGAAATCCAACCCTGACCAAAAGTTGCTTTAATTACAGTTCCCGGTTGCCCAAATGCAGCTCCATTAATGACATTGGTTTGCAATATTGGATTGTAATTCAAATTCGAATTCAACATAACCTGAGGCAGTGCCAAAGAACGAACCTGTTGAATTTTGTATTCACTGTTTTCTACTTCTAACTTTGCCTTCTTTGCGTCTGCTTTGTTCTCCAACGCATAGACCAAGGCGTCTTTTAAAGTTAAAGTTTTTACTTGTCCTTTTGCTGTAATTGCAATAGCAAAGAGCGACAATAAAATTAATTTTCTCATTAGTTATCTATTAAAATTTGCAAGTTGTTTTTCTAATTCTTCAATTCCTTTTGGTGTAGCCAATGCTCTGATGTGGTATTCCAATGCTTCCAATTCTAATAATTGAGACTCGGCTTCGCTTTGGGTAAGCCCTTTAATATTAAAAAGAAGCATGGTATAAAACTTAGTACAGCTATCAGTATTGACTTTCTCCCGATACAATCCTTCAGCAATTCCTTTCTCAATATTTTGTTTCAAATAAGAATCACATAGTTTACTGTCCTTCAAGAGAATTTGGTTGTAAATTTCCGGATAATGCTTTTTCAACTGATAAGCAGGCGAATCTCCAGAAGAATTAAACAGTTCTGTTACCGTATTTTTTATCTGAAAACTCTCCTTTATTGCATTAAACTTTTTGCTCAATATATAATCAATTGCCTCATACACCTCGTTTCTGCTCACTTGTGTGCAAGACTCAATCAATACCTCTTTGTTCTCAAAAAACCTATAGATAGTCTTCTTAGAAATTCCCATTTCTTTGGCAATATCATCCATGGTCACGGTCTTAAAACCGACTTTCAAGAACAAATCCCGTGCTTTTGTAATAATCTTTTCTTTCATGATTCACTCATTTAAATCGGGTGCAAATATAACACGGAAACTTTAGAAACAAAAAAAGTTTCCAAAGTTTTTTTATCACTTTCACAAAAAAACACCTCCAAGAGAGCTTTTAGTCATTTTATATTAAAATTTTTCCAAGTTTTTTGAGTTAATTTGCATTCAATTAAGCGTTCATCAAGAATATCTCATATACTAAAAACAAAAAACTTCAATAAAGTGCAAGCCATAAACCAATATCAGGAAGCTTTTGTAAGCTATTTGAAAAATCAAAACATCAGCAAAGAGCCAAAAAACCTATACGAGCCAATTGAATATATTTTAAATCTGGGCGGCAAAAGAATGCGTCCGGTTTTAACGTTAATGGCATCCGAAATTTTTGATACTGATTTCAATAAAGCACTTCCGGCGGCAATGGCGGTAGAAGTCTTTCATAATTTTTCCTTGGTTCACGATGACATTATGGACGATGCTCCTTTGAGAAGAGGAAAAGAAACGGTACACGAAAAATGGAATATTAATACCGGAATCCTTTCCGGAGATGCCATGCTGATTTTAGCTTACCAATATTTCGAACAATACGAACCTGCAATATTTAGAGATTTAGCCAAACTTTTCAGCAAAACAGCACTTGAAGTTTGCGAAGGTCAACAATGGGATGTCGATTTTGAAACCCGAGACGATGTGACCATTCCCGAATATTTGAAAATGATTGAGTACAAAACGGCTGTTTTGGTAGCTGCAGCCATGAAAATGGGAGCTATTGTTGCCGGAACTTCTGAAGAAAATGCCAATCTTATTTATGATTTCGGACTAAATTTAGGATTAGCATTTCAATTGCAAGACGATTATCTGGATGCTTTTGGAGATCCGCTGACTTTTGGAAAACAAATAGGCGGAGACATCATCGAAAACAAAAAAACGTATTTATATCTGAAAGCAATTGAGTTTTCTACCGAAGATGAAGTGGCGCAATTACTACACTTATTCTCTATTCAACCGACAGATAATACAGATAAAATCAATTCGGTAAAAGAAATATTTAATCGCTCCGGTGCTTCGGCAGCCACTCAGGAAGCTATTGAAATATATACACTAAAAGCTTTTGAAACTCTTGAAAAAATCAATATCAGCACTGATAAAAAAGAGATGTTGAGAATTTTTGGAGAAAATTTAATGAGCAGACAAGTCTAGATTTATGGTTTTAGAATTCTGATTTCAGAATTAAAAACAATAGATCCTAAATCAGAAATATTAAATTCCAAATGTATATAGCTCCAATAAACACCGATTCACTACTCTCAGAAGCCGAGCGTGAGAATTTATATCTGAACTTGATTGAACAAATCAACAAAGATTTTAATCTTGCCAATGAGTCGGTAGATTTTGATTTAGGAATTGAGCCAGATAAATTAAAATTTGAACTGAGCGATAAAATATACCGATTGATTCAGTACAAGTTTGCCGAATATCTGAATCTGCTTTATATAGTAGATGTTCCCGAAGAACAAATAAAACAACTTGACGGTTCTGATATTGCAGAACTCTCTCAACAAGTGGCTTTCCTAATTCTGAAAAGAGAATGGATGAAAGTTTGGTTCCGAAATAAATACAAATAAGTCATAAAGTCGAAGGTTACTATTTCGACAACTGAACAAAGTTTATTTCAAAACACACTAATTGCATAAAACCCTTTGATTGCAATTGACCTAAATTATGTTGTATATTGCTGATAAAATTATATTGGCATGAAACAAGTTTTTCTTCTACTAAGTTTTTTCTTTATCACGAATCTATTTAGCCAAGACTTTGAAAAAAGTTGGAATGCTGTAATCCAATACGAAAATGAAGGTAAAATCAAGTCGGCGCATGAAGAAGTAAAGAAAATTTACAAAAAGGCAACTGCCCAAAAAAAGGAAGTCGAAATCATAAAATGCTTTTTCTACAATTCAAAGTACATTTTGTCCTTAGAAGAAAATGCTCAAACTATCATTTTAGAGAATTTGAAAAAGGAAACCGTACGAGCTTCCATTCCTTCAAAATCTATTTTAAATGTAGTTTATGCCAAGTGTTTGAATGACTATTTAAGAGATAATCGATATAATAAACTCTACAGAAGAACCCAGACAGACAGTATTTCTGATAATTTCCTGATTTGGACAGCTTCTGATTTTGAGAAGATAATTGAAAACACCTATCAAAAAACTTTAGAAAACGAAAAAGTTCTAAAACAAACTTCACTGCTCAAATATGAACCAATATTTGATTTTCAATCAATAAAAAATTTCAAAGATCAAACATTATTTGAATATATACTAAAAGAAAACATTGGTTATTATACTTCAAAAATCAACGAATGGGAAATTAGTTCTGCTGATTTTGCAAATTATAAAGCAATACTATCGGGTAACAGCAATAATTTTATTCAGGCTAATTTTGATTTTGTAAAAAACCCCAATCTTAAGAAAGCATTATCATTATATCAAAAACTGGAAGCTTTCAATCCGTCAGCCGAAAATCAGCTTGATCGAATAATTTTCACTTCGAACTACATCATAGAATCAGACGAAAAATTATTAATTGCATTAAATGCTTTTCGTAAAAACACTCAAGATGCAGAAATCATAAAAAAGATCCAACTTCAAAATGCTCTGCTTTATTCAAAATTAGCCTCAAAAGAAAAGCATCCCGATTACAATGCCATTGCAGTATCAATATTAGACAGTTTACTTATCAAAAATGACCGCTCTGATATATACAAATTAGCTAACTTAAAAAAGCAGAAAATCACTTCAAAAAGATTGACTATTCAGCTACAGAAATACATTTATAATCAGGAAAACACAAGGGCTTTTATTGAGTATGAAAATGTTGATAATCTGAAAATTTCATTCTATAAAATCAATCAAAAGAAGTTGAAGGAATTTGAATGGAATAATTATAAAAAAGACAGTTTAACAAATGATTTTATTTCGAAAAATGTGCCATTAAAATCGACTTCAAATCCGCTCGTAAACAAAAAAGACTACTTTACTCATACTACAGAAATTCTTCTGCCTCAATTAGAAACCGGAAGCTATCTTGTTTATTTTGAAACCGAAGGAGTAGAAGGACAAAAGGCTTATGACAGTAAAACAATAACGGTTTCAGATTTCATTCTTTCATCGGAAACGAAACAAAATATTACAACATATCAAATTTTAAACAGAAAAACAGGTAATCCTGTCGAAAACGCAAAATTAAAAAGTGATTATTTTGATTTAAAAACAGACAAAAACGGAATTGCCAGATACAAAATCGAATATAATTATGATTATAAAAATTCCGATATAGTAATAACAAAAGAAAACGATACCCTTCAAATAGGATCTACAACTTCCTATAATGACTATTCAGATCAAAATTCTGATAAAAGTAACAAACTTAAAGCCAGAGTTCAATTCTTTCTAGACCGCGCTATTTACCGTCCCGGACAAACCGTGCATTATAAGGGAATTGCCATTCAGAAAAAAAATGATAAATCGAGTACAATTGCCAACCTGACTTTGAAAATATCCATTGAGGATGCCAAGCGCAATAAAATCAAAGAAGTTGAGGTAACAACAAATGAATTTGGTTCTTTTTCAGGTCAATTTGTTTTGCCTAAAAACGGTCTGACAGGAAACTTCACAATTATCGCAAACAAGCCAAATGACACAGAAAAAGACCCTAAATATAACAAGAAAGAAGAGAAGCATCCGTTTTGGGATAATCTTGATGATTTTGAAAATTCAGAAATCCGTTTTAAGGTAGAAGAATACAAACGCCCGAAATTCGAGGTGATTTTTGAACCCAATAAAGAAACTTATTTGGTAAACCAAAACATAACAGTTAAAGGAAATGCAAAAGCTTTTGCCGGAAACAATGTTACCGGTTCTAAGGTCGCTTATACCATTACCAGATTTACTCATTACTCTAATTATTTAAGACCTCAAAACTATAAACAGCCTGAGATCCTTACTACAGGCGAAACCAAAACCGATGAGAACGGAAAATTTTCAATCGAATTTATTGCAAAACCTTCGGAAAAAACCAAAAAAGAAGATTTACCTATTTTTGCTTTCGAAATTAAAGCCGATGTTACCGACATCAATGGGGAAACACGTTCAAACAAAACAATTGTTAACGTAGGTTATCAATCGCTTAAAATTGGAGTAACATTGCCTTCAATTATTGAAACAAAAGACAATAATTCATTAAAAATCAGCACTACAAACCTTAATGGAGAATTTATTCCTACTCAAGGTGAATTGAAATTTTATTTCGTAAAGGAAAATCAAAATAAATTCAAACCTAGAGTTTGGGAAAAGCCCGAAATTGCAGGTATTTCAGACGAAGATTTCAACAAATTATTTCCTTATGAAATAAACGAGGACAAGAATCCAAAACTTCCTTCGGGAACCTTAATTCATACGATAAAAGTTGATACTCAAAAAGAAAAAACAATCGCTTTGGATTTTCTTTCCAATCAAAAATCCGGCTATTACAAGGTTATTTTTACAGCTACCGACAAATTCAATAATAAACTGGAGTCAACAACTAATTTTCAATTGAAACAAAGTAAAGATCTTTATGATACAAATAACCCTTTTAGCATAACTCAACTAAACAGTGATCCTAAAAAGGATGGTTTTATTACTTTAAAATTAAATTCTGTACTTCCCAATTTGTATCTGAATGTATTGGCAAGCTACAAGAATAGCACTATACAAGAAGGTAGTATCAGAATAAAAGACCATGCCGCAACCATAAAAATTCCTATCAAAAAAGAGTATGAGAATTCGGTTAAAGTTGGATTTCAGGGTGTTTTTGAAAATTATGAAATTGAAGATGAAATTGAAATTTCACTTAAAAACGAAGAATCAAAACTGGATTTTGAAGTGGTAAGTTTCAAGGATAAAATTCAGCCCGGAAGCCCCGAAAACTGGTCGTTTAAAATCAAAAACAACAATCAAAAAACGCAATCAGAAATATTGGCATCAATGTATGACAGTTCTTTAGATCAATTTAAAACGGATAAATGGGAAAATCTCTCTTTTTATGAATATGACTGGAACTACATTGATTTTAAATCCTATTTAGGTTTTGAAAAAAACACTTCTTACATCAAAAACCTGAATCCTAGACAAAAACCATTTGAACTTAAAAATGAAAAGACAAAACTGATTTGGTTTGGTTTTGATTTCGTCAATAACAATCCTTATCAGCAACGAAAAGAGTATAAAAACCAAATTACCCGAAAAGCAAAAAAGCCAACAAATGCCAAAATAATTTCAGGTACAGTCACTTCCGAAACAGATAATATGGCAATGCCCGGAGTTAATGTAATAATAAAAGGTACTACTCGCAGTGTGCAAACAGATGCCGCCGGTTATTATGAAATAGAAGCGGCATCAGGAGAAGTATTGATTTTTTCATTTTTAGGCTCTTTTATTCAAACTGCAACTATAGGAACAACAAAAGAGATAAATATTCAAATGAAAGACGAAGAGTGTATTTTAGCAGATGTGGTCGTTGAAGGTTATAATATTACACGTACAAAAGCGAAATCAAATGTTTCTTCAATTATCGTTAGCTCACAAACACTTGAAAAAAGACCTAATGCCAATTTTATTGAATTATTACAAAATCAAGTCAAAGGATTGAATATAAGTACCGGTTCAGGACAACCGGGTGGCAGTGATAGTGTTATTCTTAGAGGCACAGGATCTTTATCCGCAGAAACGGAACCGTTGTACATCATTGATGGTGTGCTTTTGAATGCAGATGAATTTAGAAGTTTAAACCAAGATGATATTTTGTCTGTAACTGTTCTCAAAGATGCTGAGGCAACTGCTATTTACGGTAGTAGAGCTGCCAGCGGTATAATTATTATTAACACTAAAAAAGGAAGTCAGGAATTAACTCACGTAAAAGGCAGAACCAACTTATCGGAAACAGCTTTCTTTTTTCCTCATTTAACAACAGACAAAAAAGGAATTGTAAGTTTCAATTTCACTTCTCCGGAAGCTTTGACTTCATGGAAATTGCGACTAATAGCGCATCAAAAAAATACTAATTCGGGTTATTTGGAAAAAAATGTAATCACACAAAAAGAATTAATGGTTTTGCCAAATTTTCCCAGATTCTTCAGAGAAAAAGATTCCATAACCATTACTTCAAAAGTGAGCAATATTACCAAGGAATCCAAAAACGGCATGGCTATTTTACAACTGTTTGATGCCACAACAATGCAACCTATAGATGCAATTGCTTCAAATTCAGTCAATGTCAAAAATTTCACGATTGCTCCTTTCGGGAATACAACCGTAAGCTGGAAAATCTATATTCCCGAAGGCATGCAGGGAATTCAGTATAAAGTACTCGCAAAATCAGGGAATTTTTCCGATGGGGAAGAGGGTATTTTGCCCGTCTTGACCAACAATATTTTAGTTACTGAAAGTAGACCGATTTGGGTAAAGGGAAACACCAAAAAAGAGTACAGTTTTGAGAACTTAAAAAACAATACCTCAAGCACGCTTAGAAACCATCAGTTTACGCTTGAATATACTTCAAATCCGACCTGGCTGGCGATTCAGTCCCTGCCATATTTGATGGAATATGAACATGAATGTTCAGAGCAGACTTTTGCCCGTTTTTATGCCAATGCGCTTGCTGCCGAAATTATCAACAGCAATCCGAAAATAGCAACTGTCTTTGAAAATTGGAGAAAAAACGGAAAACTGAATTCCAGACCAGAACAAAACGAAGAATTAAAATCGATCATTCTGGCAGAAACACCTTGGCTGAATGATGCTCAAAGCGAAGATGAAAAGAAAAACAAATTGGCATTATTATTTGATTTGGAGAAGATGAAAAACTCACAGGAAACCATTTTCAATAAGTTGAAACAAAAGCAAAGACCTTCGGGAGGCTTCGTTTGGTTTGACGGAAATAACGAAAGTGAATACATCACAAGCCATATACTTTCGGGTTTTGGACATTTGAAGAAACTAAACATTAAAGAAGTTTCAGGCAAAGCAGACGAAATTTCAAAAAACGGAATTCCATATTTAGACGATAAATTCCTGAAAAATCATTCTGAATTGCTGAAGCTTTTAAAAGAAAAGAAATTATCAAACTGGTCTGTAACATCTAACGATTTGTATTATCTCTACACAAGAAGTTTCTATCTGGAAGACTTTCCTCTTTCTGATAAATTAAAGGAAATGACCGATTTGTGTATTAAAAACTTAAAGAAAAATTGGATTTCGAATTCTTTATATCAAAAAGGTTTGGCTTCTCTGGTGCTGAATCGTTTTGGAGAAAAAGAAACTGCCAAGAAAATTCTGGTAAATCTAAAAGAAACCGCATCCAATAACGAAGATTGGGGAATGTATTGGATTGAAAACAAAGCGGGCTGGTATTGGTTCCAAGCACCTATAGAAACCCAATCATTGCTCATTGAGGCTTTTACCGAAATTGACAATGACACCAAATCGGCCGATGAGATGAAAGTTTGGCTTTTGAAGAATAAACAGACAAAAAACTGGCCTACCACAAAATCTACCACGGAAGCCATTTATTCATTACTAATGCAAGGTGGCGATTGGCTTAATGTAAAAGACAACACATTTATTAAAGTAGGCGATGAAAAAATAGTGACAAATAAAATGCATGAAACAGAGGAGGAAGCCGAAACCGGCTATTTGAAACTAAACTGGAAAAAAGACGAAATTCAAAAAGAAATGGCTAGTATTTCTATTGAAAACAAATCTAAAGTTCCCGGTTTTGGAGGTGCATACTGGCAGTATTTTGAGGATTTGGATAAAATTAAAACCAACTCAGAAAATGTTTTATCCGTTTCTAAAGAATTGTATTTAAAGAAAACTACTTCCAGTGGTAATGAACTAACTAAAATCACGGCAGGCAATACCCTAAAACTGGGTGATTTGGCAACTGTGAGACTACTAATTACTGCAAAAGAAGATCTGGAATTCATTCACTTAAAAGACATGAGAGCTTCTTGTTTTGAACCTGTAAACGTGCTATCGGAATACAAATATAAAGATGGATTGGGATATTATATGAGCACAAAAGATTCGGCAACCCATTTCTTTTTTGATTCTGTTAACAAAGGAACTTATGTTTTAGAATATGATATTCGGGTCAATAATGTCGGTGATTTTTCAAATGGAATTACAACTATTGAAAGTATGTATGCCCCTGAATTCACAAGCCATACTAAAGGAATCCGAGTTAAAACAACAAATTAACTGTATTGTTATAAAAAAGATATTAACGTTTTATTACAACAACTCTATTAATCGCAACCATCAACTCCGCAACTGTCTGCTTCTCCCGAAATAGGCTCGGTCATTTTAGAATAAAAACCACCTTCTTGGTAAGTCTTTTGTAGCGTTTGCAAGAATATTTCCGGAGATTGCGCTCCCGAAACCGCATATTTATTATCAAAAACAAAAAAAGGCACTCCGGTCACCCCTATTGCCTGTGCTTCTGCTATGTCTTGTTTCACATTTGCCTTAAACGCATCCGAATTCAAAACTTCTTCCGTTTCTTCTGTTGGAAGCCCCGCTTCGGCAGCGAGTTGCATCAAGGTTTCTTTGTCGTCAATGTTTAGACCTCTGGTGAAATAGGCTTTGAACAAGATCTCTTCAAACTCATTGCCCAGATTATGTTTCTTAGCCAAGTGAGAAACGCGATGTGCGTTGAGAGTATTAGCCATAATCGATTTATCAAGATGATACTCCAGTCCGACAGCCTTTGCCTGCTGAGTTACGTTTTGATGCATTGAAATAGCCCAAGCACGGTCACGTCCGTATTTGTTTGCTAAATAATCAACCGGATCACTTCCGGAAGGAAAGTTGGTGTCAGGATTAAGTTGGAAACTTTTCCATTCTAGTTCTACATTGCTGTTGTGTTCAAATTTCTCCAACGCTTCTTCCAGTTTTCTTTTTCCTATATAACAGAATGGGCAAGCTACATCTGACCAAATTTGTATTTTTAATTGTTTTTGCATTTTTATTTAAAGCTTATGAATAATGAAAGGACGGCTAATAATATAGATATAGGCAATATTGCAGCAACGACCATATTTAAAATCGATTTCCAAATTGAGAATTTCTGAACTTCGGATAAGCCAATTACACATAGTACAATTGTCCAAATATTAAGAGCTGCATTAAGTATTGCAAAACCGATATAAATGGGGTTTGCATTTGGAAAATCTTTATTAGATTTTAATATGTCAGCTCCGTAAACAGTTATTAAAGGGATGAGAAAAAAGATTCCTAAAATTGAAGGCAGCATTGCGTAAGACAATACTCTTAAGATGGATTGGGTATCTTCTTTTCCGTTAATAAACTTGCCAGACCAACTTATTGATGCAGCGTAGATATAATAAATTATGTAAAGGAACAATGCCTGTAACATTATAAAACTTACTGCTTCCCAAAAAAATAATTCACTTAGACCATTCTGCTTAGCTGTTTTTTTAAAGCCGTTTAAAGTTGCGGATAGTATTAGTAGTAGCGTGAAATATCTTCCGTATTGGTTGTCATTTATAAATTTGAAAACTTCTCTGGGAGCTGTCCAGATTTTCAGGAATATATTTTTTTGAGTGATTTGCATTTCTTTTGGTTGAGGTTTTTATGTTAATGCGCACTAATATATAAAATACTTCTCAGAAAGAAGGTTTCGTTCACAACAAGGCATAAAAAAACCGCCTCGTTTCACAACGGGCGGTTATATATTCATTCTAAAATAAATTTCAGAATCAGTCTTTTATCTCACTTCCTTCTTGTTTGTTAAAGAAATGATATTCCAAAAACGTGTAAGCGTCACGCGGTATAATCTTTATCCACTTTTTGTGTTCCAAAAACCATTTGAAACGTGGAGATAGAAAACCTTTGGATAAATAAGCGGCCACAAACGGGTGTACATTCAGCACAACATTCTTGTGGGTTTTTAAAAGTCTTTCTAAGTCGGAAGAGATTTTGTCAATGATCAAAATAGGAGCTTCAATTTCCCCATTTTCATTGTTAGGGTCTTCTTCTCTAGTCTTGATGTTCACTTCCGGTCTTACTCTTTGCCTTGTAATTTGGACTAATCCGAATTTACTTGGGGGCAAAATTTTATGTTTAGCTTTATCGTCACTCATTTCCTCTTTAAGGAAATCATACAACACTTTCCTGTTATCAGGATTTGCCATATCTATAAAATCTATGACAATAATTCCGCCCATGTCTCTCAAACGCAATTGTCTGGCGATTTCGGCTGCGGCAATCATGTTGACTTCCATCGCGGTGTCTTCCTGATTGGTTGCTTTATTGGAGCGATTTCCACTGTTTACGTCAATAACGTGTAGGGCTTCGGTGTGTTCTATAATAAGATAAGCACCTTTGCTCATAGAAACGGTTCGCCCGAATGAAGTCTTGATTTGTCTTTCAATATTATACTTCTCGAAAATAGGAGTATCTTTTGACTGATAAAACTTTACAATTGATTGTTTTGAAGGTGCTATTTCCTGTAAATAGTCCTTTGTTTGTTGAAACAACTCTTCATCATCTATATGAATTCCACTGAAAGTATCATTGAAAACATCTCTTAGTATTGAAGAAGCTTTATTAAGCTCTCCCAAAACTTTTGAGGGATGATGAGCAGTTGGTAATTTTTTACACATTGAAGACCATTTGTCTAGCAATGTTTGTAAGTCTTTGTCTAATTCGGCGACTTTTTTGCCTTCTGCTACTGTACGAACAATAACACCAAAGCCTTTTGGCTTGATGGATTGCACTAATCGTTTAAGACGCTCTTTTTCTTCTTTGGATTCTATCTTTTGTGATACAGAAACTCTGTCAGAAAAAGGAACGAGAACAATAAATCTACCCGCAAGAGAAAGCTCTGAGCTAATCCTTGGTCCTTTGGTAGATATAGGTTCTTTTACGACTTGTACTAAAATGGATTGGTTGGCGCTTAACACATCGGTTATAGCCCCGTCCTTACTGATTTCTTTCTCGAACTGAAAGTTCTTCAAAGTGAAATCTTTTATCTTACCTGCGCTTACAAGCTTAATGAATTTTAACTGAGAAGCGAGATTGGGACCTAAATCGTGATAATGTAAAAAGGCATCTTTTTCGAAGCCTACATTTACAAAAGCAGCATTTAGTCCGGCAACTGGTTTTCTGATTTTGGCAATAAATATATCACCCACCTGAAAGTTGCTTTTCTCCTCTTCTTTGTGTAATTCAATTAGTTTTCCATCTTTTAATAAGGCAAAATCTACGGCTTCCGAACTAGATCTAATGATTAATTCTTTATTCACACTGTAAATTTTTATCCGTGTATTAGTTGTGGGTTGTGGGTTCTAGGTTATAGGTTTCTTGTTTGCTCCGAATTTTGAAATCCGTAAAACAACAACTTACAACTTACAACTTACAACTTACAACTTCTCCAAGGATGGATTAAACAATATTTTAACAGGTATTGTACCCGGTGAGTTTAGATTAAAAAGAGGCAAGAGCAAAGAAGCAAGATTGTGTTTGTATTTCCTCTTTATTCTTTGTTCTTTCCTCTTTATACTTTTTTCTAAGCTCAATTTCAATGAACGTTTAAAAAGAAAAAAGTAGTTTAAAACTACTTTTTCTTCTTGTGACGGTTAGCTCTCGCTCTTTTTTTACGTTTGTGCGTCGCTACCTTATGTCTCTTTCTTTTTTTACCACTTGGCATATCTTGTAGATTTTATTGGTTAATAGATTATTTCGCTTCGTTATTTGTCTTAACTCCTTCTACAAATACTTTTGCTGGTTTAAAAGCAGGAATGTTGTGAGCAGGAATTTTTATTGTTGTGTTTTTTGAGATATTTCTACCTGTTTTTTCAGCTCTAGTTTTAATGATAAAACTTCCGAACCCTCTTAAATATACATTGTCTCCAGTTTCTAGAGAGTTTTTCACCTCTTCCATGAATGTTTCAACAGTCGCCTGTACGTCTCCTTTCTCAAGACCCAATTTTTCTGAAATTTTCGCTACGATGTCTGCTTTCGTCATTTTCTTTCGTATTTATAATTGTATATATATTTTTTTTAAGAGTGCAAATATATAAATTTAAAAAACAAAATATCAACCTTAATCAATTAAATTTTAACAACATAAACTTTTACTTTTGCACCTTAATATTTCAGCATGGATTTTTCAAACGATTTAACTCAGTGGTACCATAAAAATAAACGAGATTTGCCTTGGCGAAATACCACAAATCCATACTTCATTTGGCTGTCCGAAATCATGCTTCAACAAACACGTGTTGCGCAGGGACTACCTTATTTTCAGTCATTCACAGAAAATTTCCCAACTGTTTTCGACTTGGCAAATGCTTCCGAACAAGAAGTTCTAAAACTTTGGCAAGGACTAGGATATTATTCACGAGCCCGAAATTTGCACGCAACTGCAAAACACATTGCTTTTGAACTAAACGGAGTATTTCCTGAAAATTACAAGGATTTATTAACACTAAAAGGAGTCGGAGAATATACTGCTGCTGCCATCGCTTCTTTCTCATTTAACGAAAATGTTGCCGTTGTTGACGGAAATGTTTTTCGTGTCTTATCCAGGATATTCGACATTCAGACTGATATTTCTTTGGCTTCCGCCAAAAAAGAATTCCAAAATTTGGCTTCAGAACTAATTCCAAACGGAGAAGCCGCAATATTCAATCAGGCAATAATGGAATTTGGCGCTTTGCAATGTGTTCCTCAAAGTCCTGATTGCGAAAACTGCGTTATGAATACTCGTTGTTTGGCTCTAAAAATGGAGAAAGTCGCTTCTCTTCCTGTAAAAACGAAGAAAACAAAAGTCCGAAACCGATATTTCAACTATTTAATTCTTGAAGACGAAGATTCAAAAACCATTATAAACCAAAGGACTCACAAAGGCATTTGGCACAAACTCTACGAATTTCCTTTAATAGAAACAGAACTCGAAGAAAATTTCAATCAATTAACACCAAAAATAAAAGCCTATCCTTTGATTGAAAATAAAGAATTTACCATTGTCGAACCTAACAACGAAAGCCAAATTCACAAACTGTCTCACCAACATCTACATATTAAATTCTGGAAAATTAAAATAAAAGGAACTATTGAAAACGGAATCAATTATTCTGAACTCAAAAGCTTTCCATTCCCGATTGTAATCCACAATTTTATTGAGAATGATTTATTAGACTAATTCAAAAAGCAGTACTTTTGAATTTCAAAAATCAGAAAGAAGATGAACGGTACATTAAACAAGGTAATGCTGATTGGACATTTGGGCGACGATGTGAAAATGCACTATTTTTCAGCCGATTCTTGTGTAGGGCGATTTCCTTTGGCAACAAACGAAGTTTACACCAACAAAGAAACCGGAGAAAAAACCACCACTACCGAATGGCACAATATAGTTGTGAGAAATAAAGCGGCAGAATTGTGTGAAAAACATCTTTCAAAAGGAGACAAAATTTATATTGAAGGCAAAATAAAAACCCGCCACTGGCAAGCCGAAGACGGCAGCCATAAACATCTTACCGAAATTCATGTTATTGATTTTAACTTTTTGAGCACAAAAAAAAGTTCAGAAAAAACAATACAACCCGAAATCAAACCACTACCCGAAAACGATTTACCTTTTTGATTAAAAACTATTTCTAAATATGACTAAAAAAATAATAAATACAGCTTTCATTGTTTTAATTCTGATTTCGACAATAAGTTGCAAAAACGATATTTTACCAAAACCACCAGGACAATTACGATTAGATTACACCGTATCTAACTATACACGCTACAACTCAGATTGCGCTTTCAGTTTCGACATGAATTCCGATGCCAAAATCAAAGATAAAGGAAACTGTAATTTGGAAATTCATTATCCAAAAATGAAAGCAACTATTTATTTGACTTACAAACCTGTTCAAAACAACATTAATCTGCTATTACGCGATGCTCAGAAACTGACGTTTGACCACGTTATAAAAGCTGATGATATTCTGGAACAGCCTTTTCTTAACAAGAAAGACAAGGTTTACGGAATGTTTTATCAGGTAAACGGAAATGCAGCAACAAATGCTCAATTCTATGTAACCGACAGCATTCGCCATTTTGTGGATTGTTCGGTTTATTTCTACGTAAAACCCAACTTTGATTCGGTTATGCCTGCGGTAAGTTACATCAGAAACGACATGCAAGCTTTAATGGAAAGTTTAAGATGGAAAAAATAATCTAACAATTTATTTGACCACAAATTACCCGAATTCTCACGAATTTCTATATTAAATCAGAAAACGTAAAAAGGCTGCTCAAAACTGAGCAGCCTTTTTAATAACATAATTATACTAATTATTTTCCTTTAACAGAAGCTTCTAAGTTACGTTCAATTACGTGACCCGGGCGTGACCATTTTGGTTTTTCTCCCAAAGATTGGTATTGTGAATCTTCTGCTTCAACTGTTTGCGGTTGCACTACTTTTGTAAATGGTTTTTGAGGTTTTAACCCAAGCATTTCAAACATTCTCATATCCTCATTAACATCAGGATTTGGAGTTGTTAAAAGTTTATCTCCCGCAAAAATTGAATTGGCACCAGCAAAGAAACACATCGCCTGCCCTTCTCTACTCATACTCATTCTACCGGCAGACAATCTTACTTGTGTATCCGGCATAACAATTCTGGTTGTTGCAACCATTCTTATCATTTCCCAGATTTCAACCGGTTTTTCTTCTTCAAGCGGAGTTCCTTCAACAGCAACCAAAGCATTAATTGGCACAGATTCAGGTTGCGGATTTAAAGTAGAAAGTGCAACAAGCATTCCTGCTCTGTCTTCAATACTTTCTCCCATACCGATAATTCCACCACTACAAACAGTTACATTTGTTTTACGAACATTTTCAATAGTTTGTAAACGATCTTCGAAACCACGTGTTGAAATTACCTCTTTATAATATTCTTCAGAAGTATCTAAGTTATGATTGTAAGCATACAAACCTGCTTCAGCCAAACGTTTTGCCTGATTTTCAGTAATCATACCCAAGGTACAACAAACTTCCATGTCAAGTTTATTGATGGTACGAACCATTTCAAGAACCTGATCAAATTCAGGACCGTCTTTTACATTTCTCCACGCTGCTCCCATACAAACACGGGAAGAACCACCTTCTTTAGCACGCAAAGCCTGAGCTTTTACCTGACTAACAGCCATCAAGTCATTTCCTTCGATATTGGTATGATAGCGAGCTGCCTGCGGACAATAACCACAATCCTCAGAACAACCACCCGTTTTAATTGATAACAATGTAGAAACCTGAACCACATTTGGGTCGTGGTTTTCTCTGTGAACAGAGGCTGCTTCATAAAGCAGATCCATCAAAGGTTTATTATATATTGCAATAATTTCTTCTTTTGTCCAGTCGTGTTTTTTGATACTCATACTACATTTTTAGATTGCTCCAAAAGTAGTTAAATACTTCTAATCTAACAAAAAATGAATATTTGTAAAATATAAAATTTCAAACCAATTTTAATCGGCTACAAATTTTGAATTCCAATAATGCATTGTGATAAAAACTATAATCACAGATGATGCAATTCCTTCAAAAAGCAAACCTATAGAATAATCGTTTATAGAAGCACCTTTACCAAACACAATTACTTCTGCCAATTGTTCTAAATAAGCCTTTCCTCCCTTAAACATAACATAAATACGGAGTCCTATAATACTTAACACAACGGCGAAAACAGAAGTCAGCATCCCGGAAGCAAAATTTTTCAAATAAGTCGTTTTGCCTTCACTAATATTTGACTTTATAGTTTTACTAACACCGTACATTACAATCAAAGCATTCAAAGCTCTTAAATAATAAAGATTTGAAAGTCCTAATAAATCCATAATGAGAAAATAAATTCCTATTCCGAAAAAAATAAGAATAGCATTCGAAAGTTCTTTTTTCAGTTTCATAACCGGTAACTTTATGATTATTAATACATTAAAGTTAGCGCATTTTTCAACACAACTGATTGATTATGAGTTAAAAAGATACAATAAATTAACCTTTTTTAAGACTACTCAGAAACGAAAGAGATATTTCTTTATCAGTAGCCAATTGTGCTTTGAGAGCATCAAGAGAATCGAATTTTTGTTCAGAGCGAATTCGATGTAATACAGAAACAACTATTTTTTGATTATAAATATCAGAATCAAAATCAAAGAAATTAACTTCTACAGACAATTTCTTCCCATCAACAGTTGGATTTGTACCAATATTCATCATTCCGAAAATATCAGTTCCATTCCATTCACTCTTGACAATATATACTCCGTTAAGAGGAATTAGTTTGTAATTTGCTTCAATCCCAACATTGGCAGTAGGATAACCAATTGTTCTGCCCAATTGTTTGCCTTTGACTATTGTACCCGACAAAACATAAGGATAACCCAGATATTCATTGGCCAAATCAATATTTCCAGCCAAAAGAGCTTTTCTTATTTTGGTGGAACTCACATCAACTTCATTGATTTGTTGCGAAGAAATCTGCTCGACTTCAAAACCATATTGCTGACCAAATTTGATTAAATCATAAATATCAGCTGAACGGTTTTTGCCAAATCTGTGATCGTGTCCAATGATTATTTTTTTAATATTGAATTGATCTACAAGGATATTTTTTACGAATTCTTCGGCAGTAAGTTGGGAAAAAGCCTGGTCAAACGGATGAATTACAAGATTATCTAAACCTGCTTTTTCAAGCAAATCGGCTTTTTCATCAATGGTATTGAGTAATTTTATTTCAGAATCATCATTCAGAATCATCCTTGGATGCGGAAAAAAAGTAAGCACCAGACTTTCAGCTTCTAAATCACGAGCATTTTGAACCAATCTTTCTAAAATTTTCTTATGACCAATATGAACTCCATCGAAAGTTCCAATGGTTACAACAGTCTTTGATTCTGTTTTGAATTCCGAAATAGAATGAAAAAGTTTCAAATGTTATGATTTAGTGTGTGGCGCAAATATACCTATCCTTTTGAATAAAAAAAACGCAATTATTTTCCGTTGAAAGAATTCATAGTATTGGCTAAACCGGCAGTTCCAAAGGATCTGATAATCTCTGAAGCCAATTCTAACCGTTCCGGAAGTTTTGATTTTTCATCATCATTCCAATTTCCCAACACATAATCTACTTGTTGTCCTTTTTTGAATTCATCACTGATTCCAAAACGGAATCGGGCATAATTATTATTATTCAAAATCAGATTGATGTTTTTCAAACCATTATGACCTCCGTCACTTCCCTTTGGTTTTATACGGATAGTTCCGAAAGAAAGATTCAAATCATCGGTAATTACAAGTACATTTTCCTGCGGAATATTTTCTTTATCCATCCAATATTTTACTGCTTTCCCGCTTAAATTCATATAAGTATTAGGTTTCAAAAGCAGAAAAGTCCTTCCTTTGAATTTATATTCTGCCAAAGCTCCCAATTTTACCGTTTCAAAAGATAAAGATTCTTTTTGAGCCAGAAAATCCAAAACTTTAAACCCAATATTATGACGGGTATTTACATATTCGGCACCAATATTACCAAGTCCGACAATTAAAAATTTCTTCATACAATCAAAAAATCGAATACAATTTTATTTTCTTCTTTCCGCAAAAAAACGTTTCATCAAGCCGGAAGCTTCATCGGCCAAAACACCACGAAGAACCGTAGTTTTGGGATGAAGCTGACCTCCCATTTTTTCAAATCCGCGATGTTCATCACTGGCTCCAAAAACAATTCGCGAAACCTGACTCCAATACAAAGCTCCTGCGCACATTTGGCAAGGTTCGAGCGTAACATAAAGCGTACAGTTTTTCAGATATTTCCCACCAAGAAAATTGGCAGCAGCAGTAATAGCCTGCATCTCGGCATGAGCCGTTACATCGTTCAGCATTTCTGTCAGATTATGACCACGGGCAATAATTTTATTATCAATAACCACAAGAGCTCCCACCGGAATTTCGCCTTTTTCAAAAGCGATTTCAGCTTCCTGCAAAGCTCTTTTCATAAAATATTCGTCACTGAAAGGATTCATCATAATTTGTTCTGACTCTTTTTAAACTTCAATTTTAAAAATTCGTGATTCTATATTTTGAAGTTTGAATGTTGAACATTGAATTTTCAACTGACAACTTACAACCAACAACTTCATTACATATTGTACAACCAACTTGCCGGGTTATTTGCAGTTGTATTTTGAAGAATCATAAACTTAATAACGGTTTTTCCGGTATCTCCATTAGTTCTGATTTTACCTAAAGTTTGTTTTGTACTTACTTTATCACCTTTGGAAACATTTACACTACTCAAATTTTGATATACTGTAAAATAATCTCCATGCTGAATAAATACCGCTTTGTTTATTGGAGAAAGCGCAATCACTTTGGTTACAGTACCACCAAAAACAGCTCTGGCATTGGCTCCTTCTTCGGTTATAATATCAACTCCGCTATTATGTACTATAAGTGATTTAAACATAGGATGAGGCTGATCTCCATAACCAAGATACAATTGTCCTTTCTCTACCGGCCAAGGTAATTTTCCTTTATTTGCCTTGAAATTATCTGAAATTCCTTTGGCTTCGGGAGTCAAAACAATTTTTGTAGAACTTTCAATTGCTTTAGTATCGGCAACAGTTACCGGTTTTTTATTCGCTATTGCAGCTTTTCTCTTAGCTTCAGCCGCTTTTCTATTTGCTTCAGCAATTGCTTCTCTAATTAATTTATTGATTTGTTTGTCAATATTTTTGGTCTCTTGTTGTTTTTTCTTGATTTCAGCAAGAGTCTTTTTCTTCTCTTTTTTAATTAATTCAACCAGTTTTTCCTTTTCCTGCTTATCTTTCTGTAACTCCAAGCGTTCTTGCTCTTGTTCGGCAATCAATTTTTGTTTTTCTACTTTTTGTATTTCTAACTGTCCGTTTAGTAAATTCAATCGTTCCGTTTTCACCTTTATTTCTTCTCCTTGTGCTTTTCTGAATGCCGCATATTGTTTCATATACTGCGCCCGTTTGTAAGCCTGAAGAAAATTCTCTGACGAAAGTAAAAACATTGCACGGCTTTGTTGTGAACGACTTTTGTATGACTTAACAATCATATCTGCATAATCGGCTTTTAATTTTTTCAAATCGCTGCCAAGTCTATTCATTTCCAACTGATTCAGATACATATTGTCTTTCAATATTTTTGCCTGCTTCTCGGTTGTATTGATTAACTTTTCTCTCAATTTTATTTTCTCGGTTTGTTCTTCAATAATAACCGTAACCGATTTTTGTTCTTTATTTTGCTTATCCAACAATTGTTGTTTCGCTCTGATTTCTTCCTGCAATTGCGCCTTGCGTTGCTCCAGTTTTTCCTGATTCAATTGACTCCAGGAAAATGAAGTAACCATAAAAAACAAAACACTTAAAATATATCTGTACATATCGAGAAAAGTTTGTGCAAATCTAATCAATTAATATTCTTGTATAACCTTGAGGAACTTTATACGGAAAAGTGAGTTCTTCATTGATGGTTACATTGGTATTGGCAATGCTTATACTGGTTTTCTTTGTATTTTCAGTTGCCTGAATTTCTAAACTGGTTGGCAATCTAAAATCAGTATAAGTCTTAAAATCAGGATAAACTACTTGTAATTTTCTATTTTTTGAAAGTTGGGAAATTTCCTGTTTTTTCACCAAAAAACTAAGATCTTCTATAAAATAGGTCTTTTGAATATCTGAAGAAGAGGTACTATTAAGCCTAAAAGTAGTATCTTCAAAAGTCACATTGTATTCTCCTTTTTTCAAATCTTCCATGGCTTCGCCCAAAAGGATATTTTGAATTTTAAAAAAATCCAAATCGGTTCCCAACCATTTGCTCAAAGTCGAAAAATCTCCTTCAAAATAATTACTGTTTATTTTTTCATAATAGCTTACTTCTTGTGGCGTAATCAGTGCTTTTGCCATAGTAATTCCCAAAAAACGAATACTTACAAGTATTTTTTCATCTTTCAAAATCTTTATTTCAGCAGTTACATTTTGAGTCTGATATTCGCCACTATATCTTACACCTGATCTTAAATACAAAGTTTTAAAATCATTCTTCACATTGTAATGATTGGCAATAACCGTTTCGGCAGACATTTTATTGATTGGCATTTTCTTTACTGCAATTGTTTTTTTGGCAGTACAAGACATCAATAAAATCATAAAAACCAACCCAAATACTTTCTTCATTCCCTAATTTACTTTAATAATTCGTTGGCTTTTTTGAAATAATATTCTTTCTTTTTATTATCTCCTAAACCATTATAAGCCTCGCCCAACTGAATGTAAAAATTTGTTTCTAATCTCTTATCTTCTACCAGATAATCCAATCCCTGCTCCAAAATTTGCAGCGCTTTCTTGTAATTTTTCAACTGATTATTTGCCAAACCGGAATAATAATAAAATTCGGGTTGCATCGGAAAAAGCTCAATCGAAGCATCGGCATTTTTCAAAACAGCATCATACTGTTCTTTTACCACATAACATTCAATCAATAAACCCTGAGTTTCTATGTCGTTTGGATTATTCGTTTTATCCAATTCATAATAGCGAATAGCATTGTCCCATTCTTTTTTACTTTGAAAAAACTTTCCAACCTCTTTGGCAACTTTTACCTCTTTATCGTCTTTGAGATAACCAATAGCACGTTCTAAATCGGAATTGTATTGCGGATTGTTTTTTACAAAAATCAAAAATTCATTGAATAATTTGTGCTTTACTTTTCGATCAATTTTTGAACTGGCAAGAGCTTTGTTTAAAGAAGAAATTGCCAAATCATTTTGACCGTTTTTAAGATATGTACGAAACAAATCAACCTGTGCCCAATCGGAAGCAGGAATTGCCTTTTCCAGTTTTTTAGCAATTTCCAATGCTTTATCGTCTTGATTATTGCTGTTGTAAAGATTAATCAATTCGATATAATTGGATTCTTCGGTTGGATTTTTTTTGATTAAATTCTGTAAATTGGTTATTTCAGAACCTTGAAATCTCGAATCTCTCAAAATCTGAGACTTAAACAATTCTCTTTTCTCTGATTTACCAACTTCATCATTCAAAACATTAATCAAATCCAATGCTTTCTGATATTGAGCCGTTTTAATATAAAGAACAACCAAATCTTCTCTATATGCTTTTTCGAATTCAATCAATTTTCCAACGGTTTCAATAGCAGTCTGAAAATCATTCATTCTATAAGCCGCTTCGTATTTTCCGTTCAGATACCAACGGTTTTTTGAATCAAATTTTGAAGCTTTATCATAATATTCAAAAGCTTTTTGATACTCTTTTTGATATTGATGATTTTTGCCCAACTCGTAGAGAACTACTGCATTTTCGGGTTGTATTTTCTCACAAACTTCCAATGCCAGAATCGCTTTATCATAATTCTCAATTGCCTTTTGTTTCAAAGATTCGTAAAACGATTCCTGAAATTTATCATCTACCGTTGCAATATCATCGGGTGCCTTTTGTGCCAAAAGAACTCCGGAAAAGCAATTGAATACCAAAAACGAAAATAGTGCAACGGTTTTTTTCATAATATTTATTCTAAAACTGAATAATCTCCAATGCTGATACTGGTAAAATTCCCATTGAAACAGGCATTATTCCCTATCATTGCATTATCCAGATTGGCATTTTTTATAGTCGAATTATTCTGAACCAAACTGTTTTTGATGGTTGTATTTTCTACCACACAGTTATTTCCCAAAGAAACATTCGGACCAACAGTAGTATTTCTCAAAACCACATTTTCGCCAATAAAACAAGGCTGAATAATGGTAGAATTCTCGTTTACAACAGAATTTGAAACCAAATTAATTCCGTCATTATTCAGGAAATTCAGCATACGTGAATTAGTTTCTACAGTCACATTTTTATTTCCGCAATCCATCCATTCGTCCACTTTTCCGGGAACAAACTTCATTCCTTTTACTTTCATATTTTCTAAAGCATCGGTCAATTGATATTCACCTCCGTTTACAACATTGTTATCCAGCAAATATTGCAATTCCGAACGTAAAGTTTCACCCGATTTGAAATAATAAATTCCGATAATCGCCAAATCAGAAACAAAATCTTTCGGTTTTTCAACGAAATCAATAATCTGATTGTTTTCATTCAATTGTACCACTCCAAAAGCACTTGGATCTTCCACTTGTTTTACCCAAATAACGCTGTCGGCAGTAGTATCTAACGTAAAATCGGCTCTGAAAAGTGTGTCGGCATAAGCAACAACCAACGGTCCTTGCATACTTTCTTTTGCACACATAATGGCATGCGCCGTTCCCAAAGCTTCATTTTGGTAATAAATAGTTCCTTTTGAACCCAATTTTTCTGCAATAGCAATCAAATCGTTTTCAACCTGAGTTCCAAAATCTTTGTGAATGATAAATGCAATTTCATCTATTTTTTGATTTAACACTCCGGCAATATCTTCAACCAAACGGTGAACAATTGGTTTTCCGGCAATCGGGATTAATGGTTTTGGAATTGTTAATGTATGTGGTCTCAATCGGGAACCACGTCCTGCCATTGGTACTATTATTTTCATTACAATATTTTATTAAAAGATTTAAATACTAAAAAATTTAAACATTCGAACCGAATCTTTAAATCTTTCAATCACTGAATTATTAAATTTATTTCACTCCTGTACTCCCAAAACCGCCTTCGCCTCTTGTTGTTTCAGACAATTCCTGAACTTCAACCCAATTGGCTCTTTCGTGTTTGGCAATTATTAGTTGTGCAATTCTTTCTCCGTTTTCAACTGTAAAAGATTCATTCGAAAGATTTACCAGAATAACCCCAATTTCACCACGATAATCGGCATCAACTGTTCCGGGAGAATTCAAAACCGTGATTCCTTTTTTGGCTGCCAAGCCACTTCTTGGTCGCACTTGCGCTTCGTAACCAATTGGCAATTCTATGAAAAGTCCGGTTTTGATAATGGCTCTTTCCAATGGTTTCAATGTAACCGATTCGGTTAAATTTGCTCTCAAATCCATTCCTGCCGAAGCTATGGTTTCATAGTTTGGCAATTCGTGTTGCGATTTGTTTATAATGTTTATGTTCATTTTTATCAAGTTTTTAAGGCGCTCAGATTCTAAGTGCCTCTCTTTATAATTCTCATCAAAGTTTCCTTTTCATTATAATAAATAAAATAAAGGAATATCGCTAGAAGCATAACTCCCACAAAGTAATTTTCTCTGAAACCATAAAAGGAGACAGACGAAAACAGTACTGAAAGCGCAAGATAACCTCCTATTTTCTTTTTCTCATACGGAATTGGATAATATTTATTTCCTAAATAATAAGATATAAACATCATGCTTCCGTAAGCGGCAAGTGTTGCAACAGCCGATCCATAATAACTCATACTCGGAATGAGCAGAAAGTTGAGAACCAAAGTTACCAAAGCCCCAACAATAGAAATATATGCTCCAATATGTGTTTTGTCAATCAATTTGTACCAAACCGAAAGATTAGTATAAATTCCAAGGAAAAAGTTGGCCAAAATAATCAACGGCACTACTTTCATTGCTTCCCAATAAGATGTATCCCGAATCATTAAAATCTTGAAAAGATCGGCAAATACAATTACAACCAACAAAATGAAAGATCCGAATATGACAAAATATTTGGTTATAGTTGCATAAGTTTGAGTTGCATTTTCTTTATCGGCATGACTAAAGAAAAAAGGTTCAATTCCTAACGTATAAGCTGTGCGAAACAACACCATAAAAAGTCCTAATTTATAGCAAGCCGAATAAACACCTACTTCCGATTCGGCAATATCGGCAGGCAAAAGTTTCCCCAAAAGAATTTTGTCAAACTGTTCATTAATAGCAAAAGCGATTCCCGCGACCAAAATAGGCAAACCATATTTCATCATTTGTTTCCAAAGAAGAAAATCAAATTTCCATTTTACCCTTAGATAATCAGGCGAAAGAACAATGAAAGTCAGCAAACTCGCCATTATATTAGAAACAAAAATATATCCTATTTGAAAATCCTCGAAGTAAATGGTATTCCAAAATCCGCTAGGTTGCTCCTGTGCCAACTTTGGCAAAAAGAACAAGAAGAAAATATTCAAAGCCAAATTGACCCCTACATTTCCAATCTTTACCACCGCATAAACCATTGGCTGTTGATTGGCTCGTAATTTTGAAAACGGAATGATTACCAGAGCATCAAGCACCAAAATCCAAATAGTGTAAACAATGTACTCAACATCAATTTCGGACCAGACAGCCAGTTGATTTTTTATTAAAAGTGCACCAAACAAAAAGACTATTGAACTCCAAAATACAGAAACCATTGAAGTACCGATGACATTTTTCTTATCGGTTTCTTTATTATAAAACCTGAAAAACGCCGTTTCCATTCCGTAAGAAAGAATTACGTTGAAGAAAATCATCCACGAAAAAATAATCGAAACCTTACCATATTCGGCCTTTGGCAACAAATTGGTGTATATCGGAACCAGTAAGAAACTGAACATTCTGGGCAAAACGGTTGCGAGACCATATATTGCAGTTTGTTTAAAAAGATTTTTATATAAACTCAAAATGAAAAGGCTTGAAAATTGTGAGGAACAAAAATAACCATTTCTTTGATTTTTTGAAGATGAAGACCAATAATAAAACCAATTGATTTTCAATTTCTAATTATTCAGAAAACAATTGGACTAAACCCACATAAGTGTTAGAAATTTTCAGCCACGAATCACACCAATTGGCTCAAATTAATTCGTAAAATCAATTACACAAATCACTTCGACCGCATAATTCCGTGAAAATTGGTGGGATTTAGGGCTAAATTTATTAAGTTCTAGCTTGCAGTTCTGAGTTAAAAACAAAATTAAGAACAAACAAAAAAGCACCGATCTTAGACCGGTGCTTTTGATAATTTGGATATAGAAAATTATTTTTTCTTTCCTTTTGCAGGAGCTTTTGCTGCTTTTGCTGCCTCTTGAGCCGCTTTCATAGCAGCACGAGAAATCTTCACCTGACAAATTACTGTATTGTCTGGGTGCATGATTTTGAAGTTTGGCGTTGGCACTTTAGTAACATATAATTTGTTACCCATATCAAGTGGAGTAATATCAGCCTCAACAAAATCAGGAAGATTTTTAGGTAAAGCTTTCACTTTCAATTTACGGTTGTTCATACGCAAATCTCCACCTGCCATAACTCCTTTAGAGTTACCGATGATTTTAACAGGAACTTCCATAGTGATTTCTTTATCCTCGTGGATTTGAAAGAAGTCAATGTGCAAAATTCTGTCACTGATAGGGTGAACTTGTAAGTCCTGAAGAACTGCATTGAAAGATTTACCGTTTCCAAGTTCGATCACAACTGTGTGAGCGTTTGGAGTGTAAACCAAGTTTTTAAAAGCAATTTCTTCCGCAGAGAAATGTACTGCCTGATTTCCTCCGTATAATACGCAAGGAACCATTCCAGCATTACGCAAGGCTTTAGTCGCAACTTTACCCACGCTTTCTCTTTCTGATCCTTTAATTGTAATCGATTTCATTGTAAAAAATATAGTTAATAAATAAAAAAATACTTAGTTAAGAAGAATTTTTCGATCACCCGACTGTTCGAAAAACCGAACCATCGAAGAATCGAAATCATCAATTCCTATACGATGAATTTTCCGCTGATAGAATTATTATGCTGAACCATTTGCATTACTTCTGCAAAAAGAGGAGCACAACTCACCACTTTAATTTTATTCGTTTGTTTTTTCAAAGGAATAGAATCAGTAACAATTAATTCTGTCAATTGAGAATTTTCAATTGTTTCGTAAGCTTTTCCTGACAAGATCGCATGAGTGCAAATAGCTCTAACGCTCAATGCCCCTTTTGCCATCATCACATCGGCCGCTTTTGCCAACGTACCTCCTGTATCAATCATATCATCAACAAGAACTACGTGTCTGCCTTCAACATTACCAATCAATTCCATCGTTTCGATAACATTGGCAACTTTTCTTTGCTTGTAGCAAATCACTACTTCTGAACCTAAAAACTTAGAATAAGCGTATGCTCTTTTTGAACCACCCATATCAGGAGAAGCAATCGTTAAGTTCTCAAGACCTAAACTCTTAACATAGGGCACAAAGATAGTGGAAGCAAACAAATGATCAACCGGTTTTTCGAAAAAACCTTGAATTTGATCTGCATGCAAATCCATTGTCATAATACGTGTTGCACCGGCAGATTCTAAAAGTTTAGCAACCAACTTAGCTCCAATCGGAACTCTTGGTTTGTCTTTTCTGTCTTGTCTTGCCCAACCAAAATAAGGAATTACAGCTGTAATATGACGTGCCGAAGCTCTTTTGGCCGCATCAATCATAAGCAACAATTCCATCAAATTGTCTGCACTTGGAAAAGTAGAACAAACGAGAAAAACTCTTAACCCTCTGATAGATTCTTCAAACGAAGGTTGGAATTCACCATCGCTATAAGTTGAAAAAGTTACCTTACCTAACTGAGTTCCGTAGCTTTCAGCTATTTTTTCAGCTAAATATACACTTTGTGAACACGCAAAAATTTTTGCTTCTGGTTCTTGGTGTGACATTTTAATATGTTGTTTTGTAATTAGTTAGTCGTTTTTCGCTTTAACGAGCTGCAAATTTAAGAATAAAATTCAACTCTGAAAGAAAAAAATTTAAGTATTTTATTTGGAAGTTAAATACAAACTCCCTTATATTTGCACCGTGTTAAAGAAATCACAACAACAGTTATGATTTTAATGCGTTTAAGATAAACTTTTGTTTATTTTATGTCTGCTAAGCCCGGATGGCGGAATTGGTAGACGCGCTGGTCTCAAACACCTGTGGGAAACCGTGCCGGTTCGACTCCGGCTCCGGGTACGTTAGCGGAAAAGCTGTCAGAAATGACAGCTTTTCCTTTTTTATAGCTATGCAAACCCTTGTAATTCCTAGTCAAAAGACCGATTACCTCATTCACTTTAGTGGTTCGACAATTTTTATTTCCAAATATTAGTTTTTGCGTAAATAATGAACCCGCCAGAATTCTTTTACCATCATAATCACTTTTCAGAAATAACTGGTCTAAATTAACAAGTAACTCCAACCCTGATTCAACATAACCTTTGACGGAATCGCTTTTACTACCTAGAATTTCGACCTCATCGTTAACCTCCATCAACTCCTTATTTATTCGTCCTGACATCCTACTAAACGCTTCCGAGCTTATTTCTTTATCCAACAACATATCCTCCGCATTCTCTAATTTGGTCTTCAAACTCTTTTGACGTTCCAATAATGCCGAAAGTTTAGTTTTTTTATTACCGTTAATTTCAGATTCAGAATCCTTCAGAATCTCGACAAACAACTCTTTTACATTTTCATTTATTTGCAAACCGCTCAATAAATTAGATATTTTAAAATGCGCATCTACAACAGGAACACGTGTCTTACACTTATTTCTACAATGATAGTAAGCATATTTTTTACTTCTACCCGTTGACAGACTACCCGTTATTTGACCACCACAAACCTCACAAATCAGAAAGTCACGCAACGGAAACTCTTCGTTTTTATGACACGGTTTTATTCCGTGCCACCTTTTCCGCTTAAAAACATCTTGGACATGATTAAACGTTTCTAAATCAACCAAAGCCTCATGCTTACCATCCACAACCATCGCAGGCTCTTTCTTATACCCTGGGACAGCAATTTTACCAACATACACTATATTTTTCAGCATTTCACTAAAAGCACTTTTCTTTAAATCCATTCCCGAACCTTTTAACCTTTTTCTAACAGTCTCGACCGATTCAACACCCATAGCAACCTCAGCAAATGCTTTTCGAACCAAACAAGCATATTTATTAGGTTTTAAAGTCGATTTTTTGAACTCATCTCGAAAATTATCATACCCATACGGAGCTTTACCCGTAAAACACCCCTCACGTTTAGCCTGATAAGTTCCGCTTTTTGTTCTGCTTGAAATCTTATCTCTTTCAACTTCGCCAGCCGTCAGATAAATCGAAAGCACCATCTTATTATCTGAATTTAACATATCTAGGTATTGCTCAGAAGAATTAAGCTCAACACCCATAGAATCAAACTCTCTTATCATGGTTAAAGCTTGCTCCACATTTCTTGAGAATCTATCCCACTTCACAAACAAAACCTTATCTACCCCCCTCTTATTAGCCTTAACATAAGTCTTTAACTTCAACCATTCAGGACGGTTGAAATTTTTAGCCGAATGGTCTTCTCTGTAAACCTTAACTATATTAAACCCACTTCCCTGACAATAACGCCTTAAAGATTCTTCCTGATAATCCAAACTAAAACCTTTTTGCGCCTGTTCATCGGTACTAACCCGACAGTAAATAATTACATTCATATATTCAATATTTTTTTATTTATCATTATTTTCATTATTCTTTTGGCAGACCTCTGCCAATTTATACAGTATATTTCGGATTTGCTCAATCTCTTCATCCGAATAATACAACCCATTTTTATTTAACTTTTTCTTGCATTCAGTATTCGACAACATCATTTAGACTTCCGCACTTTCTCATTTTTTTTATGGCGGGAGAATTATTAAAATCAGGCACGACAAAGCACCCAACCAATCATACGAATAGCATGATTAGCCTATAAGCATATCTCGAATTTTAATCCTGATGAAGAATTAAAAGACAAAGACAAGCTCTGGAACTACAAAAGCCCCATATAAGATTTTGATGATTGTTTTAATTTGATGATTCCACTTTTGTCGAAAGTGGCAAAACTTATTTCGCAAACGGGTTTCCGCCCCAAACGGTTTTCATAGGTATTAACACTTAAAAAGCGCAGAGTTGAAGTAAACCGCTTTTTACCTTTTTAAGGTTCGTTTCCCAAAGTTACTATTTTTTTCTTACCTAGACAACCTCTAAAACAAAAAAGGTGTTTAAATCTATTTCCCTTCCGGGAAATAGATTTAAACACCGTAAATTAAAAATTAAAGAAAGCCAAGGAATTAATCCTAACAACCTAATGCTTTAACGTTTCAAAAGAGACTACCCAATCTTGTATTGCTTGTCGTAACTACTGCTTCCGCAAGTACATTTAGAAAACGAACATTTCTGACAGGTAATATCCCCACATTGTGAACATTTTTTTGCGCTATCCCCTTTTTTACTGTTCCCACAATTTGGGCATTCTGAAATTGTTGCCATAATTTATTATTTTAATACCGATATAAATGTTTTATAAGAACCCGACACAGGGATAGTACTATTATCCGATTTTACAAAAGAACCACTAAAATTCCCAGTTACCACGTAAATCTTTTGTTGCGAATCTTCTTTAAAAACAGAAACACTAGTTATATTATTTAAACGACCTGAATTACTCAAATTATAATACTTTTTATTATTAGCTATGTCTTCATAAGAAATAACAAGCTCGAAATTCTTACGACAGTCCTCTAAAAAACTCCCCGTATTAATATCTACAGAAGAAATATAAGCTAAATTTTTATTATAATTTTGAAATTCAGCTAAATTTTTATCATGACACAAATACACATCCATAAAGAAATTTGCCACATCTATTTGCCCCGCATTTTGACCTGTAATCTTGCCAGAAGAATCACAATTATCAACAAATCCTTCTAAAGAAAAACTATAACCTTCCTTATAATCATCTCTATAATGTTGCCCACCAACAGTCACATCTAAATAACCATCATTTGATGCTGTTGAATTCTTATCAGCATTAGAACTATCACTTGAACACCCAACAAAAGACATAAGTGCCAAACCTGTAAAAATAACCAAAAAACTTTTTTTCATCTATTTAAAAATTTAAAATTAACACTTTTACTGCAAAATAATCTTTTTCACATTGACCTCATTATTAGAAGCATCGTAAACCTTCACAAGATAAAGTCCCTTTCCTGACCAAGTATTTAACGGCACGTTATATTGTTGCGTATTCATTGCCCCCGTAAAAACCGCCTGACCTAATTCATTGAAGATTTTTATCTGATAACCTGTTATATTAGCAAGATTCCCGCAATCAATTGTAATATGGTCATTGGCAGGATTTGGATAGATAGTAACCGTACTATTATATGTCACAGGATTATAACTTAAAATCCCTATATTAATCACAAGCGTATCCGTTACGGTTATATTTTGATAACAAATATTCGCATTGTATAAATTGTTGATTTCATCTACCGTCAAGGCTCGATTCCAAATACCAATATCGTCAATTTTTCCTTTAAAATAATTGTTATTTACACCAGTACCTTGACCACCAGCATATCTACCAATTTCCAATCCTTGAACTAACGAAGAAATTGACCCCGTTTGAGCAACAGTAGAAACCAATACCCCATCCCTAAATAACTTCATCGTAGAGCCATCCCAAACCCCAATATAATTATGCCAACTACCATTATTGTATAGAGAATTTGTCTCCTGAGCAAGCACACTACTGTTTGTTTGAATATAAAAACCGACACCTGTATTCCCTGTCGTTATGGTATATTGTTCCCTTCCATTACCAATATTCCCGCCAAAATTATTCCATTTACCTACTATTCCAGCATTTCCCATTTGAGCAGTTGATTCAACCCAAACAGAAATAGACAATTGAGAAGTCGGATTTAAACTATTTGAATTAGCAATTTCTATCCACTGATTTACACCATTAAAGCTATAAGCAGAATTAGGATTTCCAAATCTGTCCGCAACTAAAGTAGCTCCAGTCACAGTACCATTGTTCGCATTTAGACTGGCATCATTGGCATTGTTGTTAAAAGACCACCATCCAGCTAATCCGTTGGCAGGGACATAATCAGGTACTTGTGCCGTAATCATTTGGGTTGCCATTGCAAACCCCATCGTCAGTAAAAGTAATTTTTTCTTCATTTTTTCTGATTTAAGTATTTAGATTTCATAAATATAACAACAATATAAAACAAAATTAGTATTAAAAATCTTATTCGGCAAATATGCCGATGATTTAAAATTCCATTATTCGAATTTTGGTCGATGTCAGAAGATTTTTTAGTAAACCTAGGAAGGATTATAGGCGAAAAAGCCAAAGCAAAATTCAAAACCAACTTGGATTTTGCCTTCGCATGTGATATTGACGAAAAAAGCATCAGGCGTATTTTAAAAGGGGAACAAAACTTATCAATCAATATATTTTTAAAAATCTGCACCGCACTAGATGTTAAAATGTCTGAATTACTATCCGAACTAAACATGTAGTGTTCATTTTAAGGCCATGCCTTAAACATATACCTTTTTTTATCCTAAAAACCTGGATTTCAGTAGTATAATTTTGACACCCTAAAAACATACACTATATTTGTCATGTAAATCATTTCAGTCATGACCAAAGCAAAATACATACGTGTTTCAACTACAGACCAAAACACGGCTCGTCAAGAATTCAACTCACAACAGTTTTCTAAAATCTATACCGACAAGGTTTCGGGGTCGATTAAATTTTCTGACCGAAAAGAAGCATCAAAATTAATTTCAGATATTGAAAACGGTTTGGTTTCAGAAATTCACATTTCAAGCATCGACCGTCTAGGTAGAAATATTTTAGATATTTTGACCATGGTTGAATATTTCAACAACAACGGAATCAATCTATTTGTCGAAAATATTGCTATGTATTCATTAATTGATGGCAAGCCAAATGATTCTTTTAAAATGATTGTAAGTATTTTGGGCAACGTTGCAGAAATGGAACGAAACAATATGCTGGAAAGACAAAAACAAGGTATTGAAATAGCCAAGGCTAAAGGCACATACAAAGGTCGCTTGTACGGCTCTAAAATGACCGATGAAGATTTTCTAAAAAAATACAAAACAGCTGTTCGTGAACTTAAAAACGGAGAATCATTAAGAAGAGCTTCAAAAATTGGTGGTTGCAGTTTGGGTACTGCACAGAAAATCCAAAGATTATTAGCTTCATAACCTTACTAAAAACAACAAAGCTCTTCCCCGTTCCGGGAAGAGCTTTAATAATCTTAAACGATTCACAAACACCTTCGAAGTTATCCACTAAATTGACCTAAAAACGGCATTTTTTTCTAAAACCTTTATAGCTATTACAAGTTCATCTAGTCTATAAAGGGTCTAAATTTAACCTAAAAAAATAGTGCCATACCAAAAATTGATTTGATACCCTTGTTACCCGATAAAGCTAAAAATTCCAATCACAAGGCGGGTAACCGAACCCATAAAAACAACTTTTACCAGGACGGAAGGTCAGTAGACCAGGGTTATTTCAGTTGTTCGATTTTCTTTCTGATTTCCTGAATTTCTTTTTCCAACTGTAACTTTTTAAGTTGCTTTTGCAATTCTTGTTTGTGGGTGGGATTATCTTCCACAGTAATCTGCATCTGTTTAAAACGAATCTTATCCTCGATAGTTCCCATCGTTCAACTGGTTAACCAAACACTCCTCAACAAAGAGGTCATTTAAACGGTTTTCCCGTCTTAGCAAAAGATATTCTTGCCATAGATGCCAATCGTCCAATATAGCATCTCCTTCATAAATCCGAAGGCAGTAATCCACCAATAACTGTCTGAGTATTGGATTGTAATCGAAATTTGTAAAATCTTCCATTTGTGTTTTTTTTCTTAAATTATTGTCGCAGTACCACCCTTTTGAAGGTAAGTGGTAATACTGCTCTTATTATTAATTTTTGCCACTTGGCATTTGAAATCGGTATTTTCTAAATACCTGTGTAGAACCTCATCAACAGCCTGCTCGACATTATTTTTACCTTCGTCAACGATTGCATGAAGATGATTGAATCCTCTTTGGTCTTGCTCAACTACATAAGCAATGTTTGAAGTCGGCAAAATTTCCTTAATTTTCCCAATCAATTCAGTATGATATTTAACCTCATAATTGTTTTTGAAATTCCACGTCACAACCGTTTCCCATGGATGATTATAAAAATTGGTTTGGCTTCTGTGTCGTTTCGGCATAAAATCGTCAAGAATAGTGTAATGAATCATCCATTCTCTACCTTTTTTACTCAATAAACTTGGAACACCATTATACTTCTCTTTTATTACCTTCATCCTGTATTTCAAACTTCTGGGACAAAGCCCCGTTATCTTTTCTAATTCAGTAAGGTTGAAATGCACCTTGATTCTGTTACTGTTAATTTTTTCTAACAGCTCATTGTATTCATCTTTCATATTCTTTGTTTTTAGACATAATTAGGACAAGATGCGTGAGTAAATATCTGCACCTTAATTATAAATATGCACCAAAACAGAAAAGACCGAAAAACTTTGATTTTTTTTAAAGATTTTTAAAATCCGAGCCATTTGTTGCATATAAACCAATTTAAGCTCTAAGATTTAAAAGGAAATAGTTAAAATGGAATTGCACCTATTTTTTTTGATTTTAAAAAAGGCGAAAGCCTAGACCTGTTTGTCCTTCATCAAAAAATTGTAGGCATAGGAGAGTTTCTTCAAATCTTCGATAAAAAGATTCGACAATTCAACGGTAAAGGGTACTTTAAAAGTCCGTAATCACTTGTTTTTCAAGAGTTACGGACTTTTTGCTTTAAGAGTTGCCAAACAATTTGCCCGACAATTTTAAAAACACTCTTTTCAGCCCTTTTTTTTATCGACTCGAATTCAGTCTCGAACTTTTTAAAATTGACTTTATTTGAATAAATGAATATCTATTAAGAACTCATTACCATCAATTTCATTGTCTTTCGAAAGATGTAACGGATAAGACATTTAATTCCTCATTTGGTCACAAAAACAATATTGCTTACCTCATCATAAAAACAACATTCTCTAACTGATAATTGGTAGTATCTCTGTATTCTCAATCTCAACTACTTTGTTAGTGTTTAGGTTTCTGTAAACGGTTCTAAACTTTATATTTTGGTTGCTAAGTAGTCGTGATAAATATCTAAATTTTCTTTCTCCTTTTGAAGTTCCAATGAGTTGTTGCTTTTTTGTCTCAACAACTAATCTCATACAGTTGTAAAGACAATCGCCTATTTCTTTGACAACAAAATCATATTCCATTTTTATAACCGTTTATAAAGAAAAGAAAAACTCATATAATCGATTTTGGTAATACTGTGTTACATCAAATTCCTTTTTTGTGTTTCTAAATTATGCATCTTGATTTATTTCAAGTTCCTGTTTTCTTTGCTCTAAAAAATCTATTCTCTTAAAAGAACTCAAATTATGTTTTTTAGCACATTCTAAAAATTCTTTGTTGTTTTCTTCTCCTATTGTGCGTCTGATGTTTTTACTAAAATCCTGCTATCAGTTCAATCCCCGAAACGTCTATTAATCCATCGTAAAACGTCCCGATGCTTAGCAAGGTTGGGGGATTTTGAAACCGAGTATTTTCGGCTAAACGAATATATAAATAAAAACGGTAATTCCACTAAAGCCCTCAATCTTGCCAAACGGCTGTTACCAGCAGTACAGTTAATCTCTTTGATAAACCACTTTTCCGCTCTTAAAAAAAGGTATCCACTTATCTTTTAATTCAGTTGGAATGGTGTCTTTTTTAACCGCTCTGAAATTTGAGTATAGTGCATGTTTTCCCTGAACAATATACCAAAGCTGAGATTCAGGAGTTTTGTCATCTTTGGAGTTTGTAGTTTCAATTGTGAAAAGAATCCAAGGGTATTCAGCTTTCTCGTCTTTTTCTATAAAAGTCAATTTTGCTTTTGGAGAATCTTTCTCCAATCCTTCAAACATCATATTCATCGCCTTATCCATTGGAATGTTAGTTGTATTCTTATATGCAATACAAGTTCCTATTTCCGTCCAATTTTCAAATGTTTCATTTGAATGAATAAATTCAATCATAGTCATTTGACCATTTTCCTGATTACTTCCGATTTTCCAATTCTCATTTTCTGGCCAATGCAGAGCAAAACTTTCTCCGCCTTGCTGTTTGTTGCCACAAAGTCCACTTAAATATTTATCAGCTCGTTTTTCCCCAATTTCTTTTGCTTGATTAAAATCTTCACAAGCTCCATTTTTATTTCCTGTTTTAAATCTCATTTGACCACGTAGCATTAAAGCATTAGGAAATTTTTGATCGAGTTCTATTGTTTTATCAAGGTCAGGCAAAGATTCTTTATATTTTTCCTGATTTATATAAACCGTTGCACGACTATAAAATGCTTTTACAAATTGTGCGTCAAGTCCAATTGTTTTGTCAAAGTCCTTTTTTGCAGATTTTAAATCATTCAATCCCATCTCACAAACTCCTCGATTAAAATAACCAACTTTTAAATCTTTATCTAACTTGATGGCTTTACTATAATCTTTAATCGCGCCTTCATAATCTTTTGCGTTTTGCTTTTCAATTCCGCTTTTCAGATATTCGTCCGCGGTTTGTCCAAATGAAGTTGTTAAAAATGCGAATGCTAAAATTGTAAAAAGTTGTTTCATATATAGTTTAGGTTTTTTATGTATTGCTGCTAACTGTTTTATTTCTGCATCGACAAACACATATTCATCATTTCTTCATAAGTCGATAAAAATCTTTCCTTTTTTTCACAGTCAATTCGGCTTTAAACTCACAGTTTCATCGTTGAGGTTATTTTATGATTTTTAATTATGTAATTTGAAACGACAACCCCAAAGCGTTGATAATTTGCATAAAGTTTGAGAGCTGCAAATCTGTTTTACCTTGCTCTATTCGGGCAATATATGCTCTGTTTTTCCCTATTTGTTGAGCAAGTTCTTCTTGTGTCAAGTGTTTTTCTTTCCGTTTTTCCTTAATCAATTCACCGTAGTAGAAGGCAATTGCATTTTTATTAAACTCTTCCCTTTCGATCGTTCCTTGTGCTCCGTAATTTTTATCCAAATAATCATTTGCAGTTGGCAACTGTTTGATTTTTTCTAAATTCAGTTTTATTCTTTCCATTGCTCTAAAATTTTGAGTGCCTTTTTTATTTCTTTGTCGTAATCCTTTGTTGATTTTTTCATAAATCCACTTATAAACAAAATGTTTGAACATTGATTTATATTGTCGTGGTCAATTGTAAAAACCATAATTCGGTATTCATTTTTAACCTGCACCCGAACTTCATAAAAATCGGTATTAGTCAATTTCTTGGCTACCTTGGTGTTTATTACCGGCTGCGTTATTAGTATTTCGGACAAATAATCAATTTTTTCTTTAGTTGCAAAATCAACACTTTCCAGAAATTCCGTAAACTCTAAAGTTTTAAATATTATTCTCATTGATTCTTATCTTTTACAAAGGTAACGAATTAGATACGTTTTGATTTATTCAGTACTATTTTTAACACTTTCATTTCAGGTTTTTTGTCTTTATGTACATCGTTGTAAAATTTCATAAACAAATCGGCATTCTCATCTTTATCTTCTGAAGCATTTATGTAAACTCTAAATATTGATTCTTTCGAATGTCCCGATATTCCCATCAATACAGGTGTCGGAATCTTTTTATAGCAGTTGGTACAAAAGGAACGGCGGAAATTATGAATAGTTATAAGTTTATGTTTCTCTCATACATTCCAAACTCTTTACACCCGGTCTTTGAGTCAAATATTTTGCCCTCTTCCAATGTATTTATTTTGGCAATCTCACAAACCTTTTCGATATGGTCATTTAGTTTTTGAAGACTGAGTTTATAAAGAAACCCGTTTTCAATTATATCAATCACATACGGGGCGATTATTCCAATGGTAACGAATTTCTTTGTTTTTTTTACTGCACAAGGTCTAAATACATATTCCCACCCTTCTACCGGATGCTTTCTTTTGTAATACTAAGTAAATCCCCCGCCACGCTGCCCAATCAACAACCATTTGCGAACGTTTATTAATGTCTTACTGCCTATCTCTGCTTTCCGTATTTCGTCCAATTCATCAAATGACAATGTTTGAATATATCGGTTATTGTCCGCCTCTGACACAACCATTATTTCTTTAGTGAACTATGTACCTGAACACCTTTCTTTTCGGCTTCATTACAAATTGTTTTTGATATTTGCAATGTGTTTTGAAGATGTATTTACGGCATACTTTTTAGTCTTAAGTAACCAGCGTTCGAACTCGTCAATAAATACCTGGTTAATATCTATAAAGTAAATTTTCCTTTTTGTCTTCTTCTCATACTCGGCTAGCGTTTGATTTGTCGCAATGAAACTATTTTTACGACTCAATAAAATACCGTGTTTGAAACGAGGCACTGAAAAAGCCCCTAAAATTGAAAAAATAACAAAAACGAAAAAGGAGTAAAAAACACAGTGTTTTTCACTCCTTTTAATTATTATATCCACCTTCTAATCTCACAAAACTAGTTTGAAAAAATCGTAATCGAATAAAATTAAAGCCTTATTTATCTGTAAGTCTTTGTGTGTCTTTGCGAAATAATCTTCAATTATTTAATCCTGATTTATCTCAATTTCCCTTTCTCAAAAATCTCCTTAACAGCCGCTTCGTAATTTCTGATAGTCTTCGCTTTCTTTATTTTTTTATACACTTTTTGAGGATCTGAAAAAGTAACAGAGAAATATTCCCATAGATGATGCATTTTTAAAAGTATATGTGTAGCTCCCGATAATGAACTACTGTAGCCTTCGTACAATGTATCGTGAAAAGCACTAAACAATTCCATTTTGTTTTTAGGATATTCCTGAGCATTGCTTTTTATCATACTCGGCAAAAAAGGATCTGAAATCAATCCTCTCCCAATCATCCAATGATCGATAGTCGGAAAACGCTCCGTCATTTCATTGAATTTAGCAACAGAAGTGATATCTCCGTTATAATACAATTTCAATTTTGTATTATCTACACATTTCTGAAACGCATCCAGATGCACTCCTCCTTTATAAAGTTGTTGTCCAAGACGTGCATGTATGGCAATATTCTTAATCGGATATTTCTCCAAAACAGGTAATACATGAAGGATTTCATCGGTATTTTCATAACCCAAACGCATTTTCATCGACACAATAATATCGGATTCTGAATGTACTCTATCAAGAATAGAATTAATCTTTTCAAATTCCTTGATTAAACCCGAACCCATTCCGCATTTGGTAACCATCGGATACGGACAACCTAAATTCCAGTTCAATTCTTTATAACCAAGTTCCTGAACATATTTTGCCACAAACAAAAACTCATCAGCATCATTGGTTATAATTTGAGGAATTACTTCTAAGCCGACATTGTTTTCAGGAAGCAAATCTCTTTCATAAGAAGACTTAATTACTAACTTTCCGTTTAAACGAATGTAAGGAGAATAATAAGTGTCGATTCCGCCAAAATACTTATTGATAGCATTTCTAAAACGGAAATCGGTAAATCCCTGTAAAGGCGAAGATAATAAGGTGTGATTCATAAAATTTCAGTTACGCAAATATAGTGCTTTATACAACTACAATTTTCTTAAGAAAATCATACTGACGGTCAATCCTTAACTTTTCTAAGAATCTTACTTATTAAAAGTTTGCTAAAATTCTATCATTTAAAATATAATCTGTTTTGTTTTAGTAATTTCGCAATACTTTTCTGAGTAAAAATTAATTTAAAAATACAATTATGAATTTTACCAAATCCTTTTTCACATTAGCCCTAACCGGACTTATATTTGTTGGTTGCAAAAATACCGGCGAAAACACTAAAGAAACAACCACTACAGAAACTGAAAAAACTTCTACTCCTACAGATAAAGTTGTTGGGAAATTAGAAAAAGTCAGTTTTACAATCAAAGGAATGAGTTGCGCTGTAATGTGTGCTGCTAAAATTGAAAAAGATCTTAAAGCAACTGAAGGCGTAAAAACTGCAACAGTAGATTTTGACAAAGAAACTGCTATTGTAGAATTTGACAACGCAAAACTTTCTGCCGAAAACCTAAAAGAAAAAGTAGAAGCTGAAGTTGACGGAAAAACTTATACAGTTTCCAATATTCAGACTTTGAATTAAAACCTTCACTTATTCACAAAAAAAATCGGGCTATCTATTAATTTAGATAGCCCGATTTTTTATAAACTGATTGTACTTATTAAAGTTCCAATGCTTTTTTAGGATTGTTATCCATCAATAATTCCATTGGGTTTTCTAAAGCTTCTTTAACAGCCACTAAGAAACCTACAGACTCACGTCCGTCGATGATTCTGTGATCGTAAGACAAAGCCACATACATCATTGGATGAATTTCTACTTTTCCGTTTACGGCAATCGGACGCTCAATAATGTTGTGCATTCCCAAAATTCCTGATTGCGGAGGATTGATGATTGGAGTTGACAACATACTTCCGAAAACACCACCATTTGTAATAGTAAATGTTCCTCCGGTCATATCGTCAACAGTGATTTGCCCGTCACGAGCTCTCAATGCCAATCTTTTGATTTCAGCTTCAACACCTCTGAAAGTAAGATTTTCAGCATTGCGAACTACAGGAACCATCAAACCTTTTGGTCCTGAAACCGCGATAGAAATATCACAAAAATCAAATGCCAATTTATGATCTCCGTCCATCATAGAATTTACATCAGGATACAATTGCAACGCTCTTGTTACCGCTTTTGTAAAGAATGACATATATCCTAAACTCAAACCACCGTGTTTTGCTTTGAATGCATCTTTGTATTCATTGCGAATCAAATTGATTGGAGTCATGTTAACTTCATTGAAAGTAGTCAACATAGCTGTTTCATTTTTGGCAGCAACCAATCTCTCAGCTACTTTACGACGCAACATAGACAATTTAGTTCTTTCCACACCACGACTTCCGCCTGTTGGAGTTCCCATAGAAGGCACCGCATTTACAGCATCTTCTTTAGTGATTCTTCCGGCTCTTCCTGTTCCATTAACTGAAGCAGCAGGAATGTTTTTTTCGTCTAATATTTTTTTAGCAGCCGGAGAAGGAGTTCCGGTAGCGTAAGTTGCAGCTGGTGCAGGCGCCGCTTTCACTTCTTGTTTTGGAGCTTCAACAGCTGCCGGTGCCGCAGCAACCGGTGCCGAACCTCCTGCTGGTTTTGCAGCAGCAGTATCAATTAAACAAACAACTGCTCCTACAGCAACAGCATCACCTTCTTCTGCTTTCAACGTAATGATTCCGCTCATTTCAGCAGGCAATTCAAGTGTTGCTTTATCAGAGTCAACCTCAGCAATAGCCTGATCTTTCTCTACATAATCTCCGTCTTTTACTAACCAAGTTGCAATTTCAACTTCTTTGATTGATTCTCCCGGTGAAGGGACTTTCATTTCTAAAATCATATCCTATATTCTTTTAAATGATGAATTTTAAACTTTATATTATTTTGTACTTGTTTGCTTTTTTTGTTCTGACGAAACTACTCCATTATGAGATAAATTCTTGTCAAAAACCATTTTGATTGCATCTGCCTGACGTTGTTTAGAACGAACATAACTTCCAGCAGCCGGAGCACTATATGCTTTTGGCGAAGCCAATCTGAATTTAACCAAATCAAAATTCATCAGCATATATCCGTAAGCTCCCATGTTTTTAGGTTCTTCCTGTGCCCAAACGTAATCATCAGCATTTGGATAACTTTCGATAATTGCTTTCAACTGATCGATTGCCAACGGAAACAATTGCTCGATTCTTACCAAAGCAACATCTTCTCTGTTTTGGTTTTCTCTTTCTGCCAACAAATCGTAGTAGATTTTTCCGGTACAGAAAACCAATGTTTTTACTTTCTTTTTATCTATAGTTACATCGTCAATAGTTTCCTGAAATGATCCGGTTGCAAATTCTTCGGCAGAAGAAACTACTCTTGGATCACGCAACAAACTCTTTGGAGTAAACACTACCAACGGTTTTCTGTAAGTCGATTTCATTTGTCTTCTCAACAAGTGGAAGAAGTTAGCCGGAGTTGTACAATCGGCAACAAACATATTTTCGTTGGCACACAATTGCAGGTAACGCTCCATTCTTGCAGATGAATGTTCTGCTCCCTGGTTTTCATATCCGTGAGGCAACAACATTACAATTCCGTTTTGATTGTTCCATTTATCTTCTGCAGCCGAGATATATTGGTCTAACATAATTTGGGCTCCATTACTGAAATCTCCAAATTGTGCTTCCCAAATAGTCAAAGCTCTTGGATTTGCCATAGCATAACCATAATCAAAACCTAAAACTCCGTATTCTGACAACAATGAGTTATAAATTCTCAATTGCCCTTTTTGATCTTTCAATTGATTCAAAAGAGTAATTCTTTCTTCAGTATCTTCTACTTTTACAACCGCATGACGGTGAGAGAAAGTTCCTCTTTCTACGTCCTGACCCGAAATACGAACATCATATCCTTCAACCATCAAAGATCCGTAAGCAAGCAACTCAGCCATAGCCCAGTCAAGCTTATCGGTTTCAAAGTACATTGTCTTTCTGTCGTTGATTAGCTTCTGAATTTTGCTGATAAATTTTTTACCGGCAGGCAATTCAGTAATCACTTTTGCAATTTCAGTCAATCCGTCTTTTGAATAAGTAGTATCTACTTTTTCAAACATTCCTTTTTGATCAACCTGAGTAAATCCTTCCCATTCATCCTGCATAAACGGAGTGATTACCGTTAATGGTTTTTTACGGGATTCTTCAAGATTTTTATCAAGAATTGCTTTGTATTCTGTCTCCAAACCTTTCACATAATCAGCATTAATAACACCTTCGGCAATTAATTTCTGAGCATAAATATCTCTCGGATTAGTGTGTTTAGAAATGATTTTATATAAAACCGGCTGCGTAAAACGAGGCTCATCACCTTCATTATGACCGTATTTTCTGTATCCTAACAAGTCGATGAAAACATCGCTTCCAAATTGCATTCTATAATCCAAAGCAAACAACATAGCGTGAACAACTGCTTCGGCATCGTCTGCATTTACGTGTAAAACCGGTGATGAAGTTACTTTTGCAACATCAGTACAATAAGTAGCTGTACGAGAATCAGTATAATTTGTTGTGAAACCTACTTGGTTATTGATTACAATATGAACTGTTCCTCCGGTTTTATAACCATTCAATTGCGACATTTGAACAATTTCATAAACAATTCCTTGGCCTGAAACCGCTGCGTCACCGTGAATTGCTATTGGCAATACTTTTGAAGCATTGTCCGGATAGTAACGATCTTGTTTTGCTCTGGCAATACCTTCAACCACCGCACCTACAGTTTCAAGGTGAGAAGGATTTGGCACCAAATTGATATTGATATTTTTTCCTGATTTGGTCGATTTATTCGCAGTCAGTCCTAAGTGATATTTCACGTCACCGTCAAACAAATCATCATCATCATAATCTTTTCCGTCAAATTCAGAGAAAATATCCTGAGTTGATTTTCCAAAGATATTAGCCAAAATATTCAAACGACCACGGTGAGCCATTCCAAGAACCAGTTGTTCTACTCCCTGATCGGCAGCAGATTCAATCAATGCGTCTAAAGCAGGAATTACACTTTCGTTTCCTTCTAATGAAAAACGCTTTTGTCCAACGTACTTAGTATGCAAGAAGTTCTCGAAAGAAGTAGCTTCGTTCAGTTTGGCAAGAATATTTTTCTTTTGGTCAGCAGAGAATTGAGGTTTGTTGCTGTTTTGAGCCAGTCTGTTCTCAATCCATTGAGTTACTTCCGGATTCGAAATGTAAGTATATTCAATTGCGATAGAATCACTGAAAACAGATTTCAATGCATTGACAATTTCCTGAAGTGAGCACGGAGCCAACTTCAAAGTTTTGGCAGCATCAAAAACGGTTGTCAAATCAGCATTCGACAATCCAAAGTTTTCAATATCCAAACTCACAACTGCGTTTTTATCGTCTCTGATAGGATTTGTTTTTGCAAACAAATGCCCGTGCTTTCTGTAAGCATCAATCAATCTCAGAACATTAAATTCTTTCTGTACTTTTTCAGAAACCTGACCCGAATTTTGAGAATCAAGTGCATAAGAAGCCATCTGCGCGGCAGGATGCTCTTCGTTGTAAGTTTCCATTCCAAAGTCGAAACCTTGAAAGAAACTTCTCCAACTTGGCTCTACGCTATCTGGATTTTCTAAATATTGATCGTATAAATCGGCAAAAAATTCGGTATGTGCTGCGTTTAAAAAGGAGAACCTATCCATGATGTTTTTTGAATATCCTAATTTGTTAAAAAAATTTCGGCTAAAATACGATAATTACAACAACCTAATAATAATTTTATACATTTATAAACTAAACTTTTCACAATTTCAAATTATGAAATGCTCACACGTCAATTTTAGTAATCTTTTACTTCCTTTTATATTGTTAATATCGTTTTCATCAGATATTTTTTCTCAATATTCAAATCCCTCTAAACCCAAAAGTGACTTCTGGAGTCACGTTCAGTTTGGCGGATCTTTTGTTGCCAATTTTTCAAATAATTATACCGAATTGACACTTGCTCCGGGAGCTTTGTACAATTTCAACCAATTTTTCGCACTCGGAACCGGAATACAGGGAACTTATATTTCTTCCAAAAATAATTTTGACAGTTCTATTTATGGAGTAAACCTGATAGGCCTCGTAAATCCGTTTCCACAATTACAATTTTCGGCAGAAATTGAAGAATTATACGTCCAAAGAACCGAAACAATCAGCCCGGGAATTAGCATAAAAGATGATTTCTGGAACACTGCTTTGTTTTTGGGTGCCGGTTATCGTTCTCAAAACATTACTGTCGGAATGAGATACAATGTGCTTTTCAACGAAAACAAGCAGGTTTATGCTGATGCTTTTATGCCTTTTGTGAGAGCCTATTTTTAAAAAAACATCAAAACCATTATCATATTTCCGTTTTGAGCTTCTGATATTTTAAAAATTCAATTCGTACATTTGCGCCATGACCGGAGAATTACTTAAACATATTCAAAATCCCGCCGATTTGCGCAAACTGAACGAAGCTCAACTTCCGCAGCTTGCCCAGGAATTGCGTGACTTTATTATTGATATTGTTTCGGTAAAAGAAGGTCATTTGGGCGCCAGCCTGGGCGTGGTTGAATTGACCATTGCTTTGCATTATGTTTTCAACACTCCCGAAGATTTACTGGTTTGGGACGTTGGTCACCAAGCTTATGGCCACAAAATACTAACCGAAAGAAGAACCCAGTTCGATACCAACAGACAATTGGGCGGTATTTCGGGTTTTCCAAAGAGAAGTGAAAGCATTTATGACACTTTTGGCGTAGGCCACTCCTCTACTTCTATTTCGGCAGCACTGGGAATGGCAATTGCCTCTAACCTAAAAGGTGATTTCGAAAAACAACACATAGCGGTTATTGGCGATGCTTCTATCGCTTCGGGAATGGCTTTTGAAGGACTAAATCACGCCGGAGTTACAGACGCCAATTTATTGGTTATCCTGAACGACAACGCTATCGGGATTGATCCAAGTGTGGGTGCTTTAAAAAAATATTTCACTTCGGTAAAAGAAGGAAAAAACCCGAGGCAAAATAACATGATCAAATCTTTGAATTTTAATTATTCGGGACCTATTGACGGTCACGATATTTTTCGTCTTATCAAAGAATTGAACCGGCTGAAAAAAGTAAAGGGACCAAAATTCCTTCATATTATCACCACCAAAGGGAAAGGGCTTCAACAAGCCGAAGAAAATCAGGTAAAATATCATGCTCCCGGAAAATTCGACAAAAATACCGGTGAGATAATTCCGAAATCGGAAGAGAATTTACCACCAAAATATCAGGATGTTTTTGGATTAACCTTATTGGATTTAGCCCATCAAAACGAAAAGATTATTGGAATTACTCCTGCCATGCCTACAGGAAGTTCGTTAAAATTCATGATGGACGTATATCCAAAACGCGCTTTTGATGTGGGAATTGCCGAACAACACGCTGTGACTTTATCAGCCGGAATGGCAACTCAGGGCATGATTGTTTTTTGTAATATTTATTCCAGTTTTCTACAAAGAGCTTATGACCAAATAATTCACGATGTGGCTTTGCAGAATTTACCTGTGATTTTCTGTCTCGACAGAGCCGGTCTTGTTGGTGAAGACGGAGCAACTCATCACGGTGTTTTTGATTTGGCTTACCTGAGATGTATTCCGAATTTGATTATTTATGCTCCAAGAAATGAAATTGATTTGCGCAATATTTTATACACAGCGCAATTAGGTTTACCAAATCCGATTGCGATTCGTTATCCTAGAGGTCGCGGAGAGATTATCGACTGGCAAAAACCTTATAAAAAAATTGAAACAGGAAAAGCAAATCTTATTAAAAAAGGTTCTAAAACAGCTATTTTATCAACCGGAACCATTGGAAACAATGTTACTCTGGCTTTGACCAAAACAAACAATCCGGAGGTTTTTGCACATTATGATTTTGGTTTTGTAAAACCTTTGGACGAAAAACTGCTTCATGAAATATTTAATCAATTTGAAACAATTATTACTGTAGAAGACGGAGTAATAAAAGGCGGTTTTGGAAGTGCTGTTACCGAATTTGCTTCCGAAAACAATTATGATTCAAAAATAAATATTCTGGGAGTTCCGGATGAATTTATCGAACAGGGAACTGTCAACGAATTGCAACACTATTGCAAAATAGACGTTGAAAGTCTTTCGGCATTTTTTAATACTTTAGAAAAAACAACTCTGATCTAATGAAAATAAAGATTTCAATCATTGCGTTATTTATACTATTTCTTTCAACTAGCACTTATTCACAAGTTGTCAGAACCAAGAAAAATATGGATGATACTAATTGGAAAAAGAAAAACATTGTAGGATTTGACCTTAACGAAATTCTATTTGTAAACTGGAACGCCGGAGGAAACAGTTCGATTGCAGGAACACTAAAAGGAAACTTCACCCGAATTTACACAATAGACAAAATGATCTGGAACAATGAACTCATTGTGCGCTATGGATTAAATGATCAACAAGGAATCGGGACACGAAAAACCGATGACGTTTTACAATTCAATTCCACTGTGGGATATAGAAATGACACTATTTCAAACTGGTATCATTCGGCCAAATTAAACTTCAACACTCAATTTACCAACGGTTACGCTTATCCGGACACAAGAGAAGCAATTTCGAAACCTTTGGCTCCTGCTTATACACATCTGGGTTTAGGGGCCGAATACAACAATATTAAAGAAAAATTAAATCTTTATATTTCTCCGTTGACATTAAAACACACTATGGTTTTAGACACCCGATTGGCCGACCAAGGGGCTTTTGGTGTAAAACCTGCCAAATATGATGCAAACGGTGTTTTAATCCAGCATGGATTCAACAGCAGAACAGAACTCGGTTTTCTGTTTACCGGAAAATATATTTTTAGAATTATGGAAAATGTCAATCTGGAAAATCGTCTGGCGCTCTATACCGACTACATTAACAAGTTTGGAAACATAGACGTAAACTGGTTTTGTCAGGCCGAAATGACTATAAATAAATATGTAAAAACCACTGTGGGTATTCATACCATTTATGATGATGATATTAAAACCAAAGTGCAGGAAAACGGAGTACAGGTTACCAAAGGAGCTCGGCTTCAACTAAAACAAATACTCGCTTTGGGAGCTGTCTATACTTTCTAAACTCTCTTGGTTCCTTGTATGGTTTCATACAATTCTAAAGCATTGCCGTCGGTAAGCAATGATACATAATGCGAAATATGAAGTAATCTTTCGTATAAATTTTCTTTTTTGGTCAGGAATTTCTCCGGCAACATTTTCAGAATTAATTCATCATAATTGGATGTTTTTCCTTCCGCCTGATTGTTGTATGCCGTAATAAATTTATCTAACAAAATCTGAATGATTTGATAACCTACCAATTCTTTCTCTACCACTTCCCTGCTTTCATAAATATTCTTCACGCTCAAATTGATGATGTCTTTCATTTGAGCTTTGTATTTACTTTTATCCATCAACGAAAACGGGAAATTCCCTTCTAAAATAGCTTCTTCGTTTTCGATAAAAATTTTCACCGCATCATTGATCAAACTACCAATAGCCAAAGCTCTCAGATAACTAATTCGGTCTTCTTTGGTTTTCAAAGACTGATATTTTGCAGTATCAATACTGTCCTGAACTAATTTTATTAAATATTCTAAAGCAAAATCTTCGGAAACCAAACCTAAGTTAATTCCGTCTTCAAAATCAATTATGGTATAACAGATATCATCGGCTGCTTCGACCAAATAAGCCAAAGGATGTCTTTCAAAACCAATGTCTCCTTCTCCTTTATTAGAAATCAAACCTAAATCAGAAGCAATTTCTAAGAATGCTTCTTTATCCGATTGAAAAAAACCATACTTTTTATCGGCAATTTTTTGGGTTGGTTTCTTGGGCAAACTCTCTTTTGGGTATTTCATAAAGGCTCCCAAAGTAGCATACGAAATTCTCAAACCTCCCTGAATTCCGGGACGATTTGCCGTTAGAAGTGAAAAGCCATTGGCATTTCCTTCAAAATCTATTAAGTCCTGCCATTGTTTAGAAGTCAGCGATTCTTTAAAAACCCGACCTTTTCCTATAGAAAAATATTCTCCAATTGCCTTTTCTCCCGAATGACCGAAAGGCGGATTTCCTATATCGTGAGCCAAAGAAGCCGCGGCAACTATAGCTCCGAAATCGTTCATGTGATAACCGTGAATCTCTTTCAATTCCGGATGTTTTTCTATAATTTTTTTCCCAACCGAACGCCCCAAAGAACGTCCTACAACCGAAACTTCCAAACTGTGAGTCAAACGGGTATGAACAAAATCGGTCTTCGACAAAGGAATAACCTGGGTTTTATCCTGCAAACTTCTAAAGGCAGACGAAAAGATAATTCGGTCATAATCGACTTCAAATCCCAAACGGGTATCATCCTGATCAATACGCAATCTTTTTCCTGTATCACCCTGACGTTTCAAAGATAAAAGTTGTTCCCAGTTCATATTTTTCGGTTTTAATGAGGGCAAATGTACGAATAAGTAAGTCGAAAGTTTTAAAGTTATAAAGTCAGAAGTCATTTTACAGCAAAAACCCACTAAAAAATGAAGTTGCTAATCATTATATAAAAAGAACAGCCATCACATTGATGACTGTTTGTAATATAAACTTCTCTTCTCATTTTCTTCTTCATCCATAAAACGGAACATGGCCTTTCTTGCTATTGAACCGATGTTTCTTAACCACATAGGTTTGTGAAAAAGCATCGTGCCAACCTCTGGCATCGGCTCCCAAAAAAGTAAACATATCAAAAGGAATCAACCGGCACAAGGTACGTTTCAAGATGGTGTTTCTGTCCGGTCTGGAACCGTCCTGCATCACAACTACGGTTTTAGTGAGGTATTTGGCCACAGAACGAGACAAATAAAACTCTGTAAACCCATAATAAAACACCATAATCACGATTCCAAAAAACACTTTTGTAGATATGACCATATTTTCAATCCAGGCTGATAAAGAGTAATTATAAGTCATATCGGCAATAATATCAACCGAAGCAGCCGCACTAACTCCCAAAATATAAATAAATAGTAAATCGAGCAGACAATTCAAGAATCGCAATCCGCGGGAAGCCAACAAATCCTGGGTTATAATAAATTTTACAGGTTCCATAGTTTTATCTTTTTAAAAATTAGCTCTGAAAAACAACTACCTCAAATTTAATCATTTAATAACTAAAACGCGTTCTTAGACATTATTATCTAAGAATTACTTTTTATAAAATTAAACTCTCTAAAACGCCATGTCCCAGCCTGACTAGACCATGTCCCTAACTAACACAAAACAATAGAGTTTCCAAAGTTCAATACAGAATAACAAATAACATCAAAATTCAAATCCTCAAACCCTAAAAGTTTGGGGATTAATTTTATATTTATCGTTTTAAGAATTTGAAAAAAAAACCGATTGTGCTGGGCATGAAAAGAATTTCCACGCAGTAGGAAAACTTAATAACAACTGAGCGATTATAAAAAAATCAATGAACGACTTTAAGACACGATTTGATCTTCTATTCTTAATAGGAGGACTTGCTATTATAATATTAAACTATGGGACGTTTGGATATTTAATTTATCCTTTTATTCGGGACTTTAAGACAACTGAATTTGTTCAATACATAGTATTAATACTTTTTTTAGCAATTTTATATTTGAATTTTAAAATATTAATTCAACGAATTATCAAAGCGATAAAAACCTATTCAATCAAGAACGATTCCATTGAAGTTTTTAACATGTTGACTTCTAAAACAAAGTCAATAGATAAAGATGCCATTAAAGGCTTTAGCACTTCGGTAATTGCTTATGGAATTTGGGAAATCGATGAAATAATCATCTATTTAAAAGACGGGGCTAAAATTAGCATTATGCAAATTGCGCAATCTAATTTCAAAGACATTAAGTCGGCATTACTTGACAAAAACTATAATTATCTTGGATCTGAGCTACCATACAATGTTAGTCTTTACAACAGAATTTACAAATATGACAACCATACGATTAATTCAAATTTGGGTGAGAAACGAAACAATACAGTCCGATCTGGTAATTCTGAAGACAATATTAAAAGACCTATTACGAATGACATCAAAACTAAAATCAAACTGATTTATATACCGTATTTGATAATTTCATTGGCAATACTAATTGCATGGACGTTTTTGTATTGGTTGTTGTTTATAAAGCTCAATGTCTTTCAAGTAGACGAGTCACTTATATCGATGATTGCACCAGCAGTCCTATCTTTAATTTCAATTCTTATTTGGCTCAATAAAAGAATAAAATTGCTAAAAATAGATAAAGATCATTTTCCTTTTTATTTAATTGTTGCCTGTATTTCAATGGGCTGTCTAAGTTATTTTACTCACGAATACATCATATTAACCACCAATAAACTGACCGATCTGTCCTCCATCAGTCAAATTGAAAAAAAAGAACCTACAAAATTCTATACGCTCAAAAATTTTTATCTCGACAAAAAGAATTTTAGTATAAAAAAGATTTTTTATGCCGGTGGAAAACATTCTCAAAATTTGGAAATGGAGATATACATTGTGGTTCCCATTTTGAATTCTGCAAGCGATACAATAGGTTCAAATTGTATTGGATGGTATGGAGTTAAGTATGCACATACAGAATACGACTTCATATCTAATCGCTCCTCCTTTTCCCTAATCTATAACTTTAATGACATTAGCATAGATACAATAGAAAATTCAACTGAGGTCAAAAGATTTATCAGTAATCGAATGAGGGTATTTGAAAATCTTGATATAAATCGATTTCTGTACTTGGATCGCATTACAAAAACCGGGAATGAATACAATAATTATGTTTCGGCAATTAAAAACAATGCTAAATACACCAACAAATCTGATGTAGTTCTATTACCTTTTAACGAACCACTGACAGAAAGAGCCGATTATAATTTAAAAGCAGCACTGATAACATTTGGAGCAGGATCTTTATTATTTCTGCTTATGGTAATCAACCCGAATTTGAAATCGGAAGATGAATCATAAAAACTAAATACTTTTAAAAACAAAAACAGCCATCGAATTGATGGCTGTTTTTATATATAATCATATGGTTTTATTAAGACCCACACATTTCGCAATCTTCAGGAGCTGCAGCTTGTGCTTTGAGCAACATTGCCTGAAAATCTTCTACAGCAATTGCTTCGGTTTTTGGAGCTTCTTCTGTCTTTTTATCATTGTTCAAAGTGAACTTGATAGCATCTACAGCCGCTTTTGTTCTTAGGTAATACATTCCTGTTTTCAATCCCGATTGCCAAGCGTAGAAGTGCATAGAAGTCAGTTTTGCATAAGTGGCATCTTGCATAAACAAGTTCAACGATTGCGACTGGTCGATAAAATATCCTCTGTTGCGGGACATATCGATAATGTCTTTCATAGACATTTCCCAAACGGTTTTGTACAATTCTTTCAATTCCTGAGGAATCCCCGGAATGTTTTGAACCGAACCATTATGACGCATAATTTCCTGTTTCATTGTATCGTTCCACAAACCACGTTCTACCAAATCATGCAATAAATGTTTATTAACCACGATAAACTCTCCAGACAATACTCTTCTTGTATAGATGTTTGAAGTGTACGGTTCGAATGCTTCGTTATTTCCAAGAATTTGAGATGTAGAAGCCGTAGGCATAGGAGCAACCAACAATGAGTTTCTTACACCATTTGCCATCACTTCTTTTCTAAGTGAAGCCCAATCCCATCTTCCAGACAATTCTTCGTCTTTAATTCCCCACATATTGTGTTGGAATTCTCCCTGAGAAATAGGCGAACCTGCAAATGTTGAATATGGTCCTTCTTCTTTGGCCATTTCCATAGAAGCGGTAACAGCGGCAAAATAAAGAGTTTCAAAGATTTCCTGATTCAGTTTTTTAGCTTCATCCGAAGTAAAAGGCAAACGCAACATGATAAAAGCATCGGCCAATCCTTGTACTCCAAGACCAATTGGCCTGTGACGCATATTTGAATTCTCGGCTTCTTTTACCGGATAATAGTTTCTGTCAATTACTTTGTTCAGGTTACGGGTTACACGTTTTGTAACATCATACAACAATTGGTGATTGAATGTTCCGTTTTCAACAAACATTGGCAAAGAAATAGAAGCCAAATTACAAACTGCAATTTCGTCTTTTGACGTAAATTCCATAATCTCGGTACATAAGTTCGACGAACGAATGGTTCCCAGATTCTTTTGGTTTGATTTTTTATTGGCAGCATCTTTATACAACATATAAGGAGTTCCTGTCTCGATTTGAGATTCAAGAATTTTCTCCCATAATTCACGTGCTTTGATGGTTTTTCTTCCTTTTCCGGCTACTTCATAAGCAGTGTACATTGCTTCAAATTCGTCTCCGTAAACGTCATACAATCCGGGACATTCGTTTGGACACATTAGTGTCCAATGAGCATCTTCCTGTACACGTTTCATGAACAAATCTGAAGTCCACATAGCAAAGAACAAATCTCTGGCACGCATTTCTTCTTTTCCTGTATTTTTCTTCAAATCAAGGAATTCAAAAATATCGGCATGCCAAGGTTCAATATAAATCGCAAAACTTCCTTTACGTTTTCCTCCACCCTGATCTACATAACGAGCCGTATCATTGAAAACTCTCAACATAGGAACAATTCCGTTTGAAGTTCCATTTGTTCCACGAATGTAAGAACCTGTAGCACGAACATTATGAATAGAAAGCCCGATTCCACCTGCCGATTGAGAGATTTTAGCCGTTTGTTTCAACGTGTCATAAATCCCGTCAATACTATCGTCCTGCATTGCCAAAAGGAAACAAGAAGACATTTGAGGTTTTGGAGTTCCGGCATTGAAAAGCGTTGGAGTTGCGTGAGTAAAGAACTTTTTAGACATTAAGTCGTAAGTTTCAATCACAGAATCCAAATCGTTCAAGTGAATTCCAACAGCCACACGCATTAACATGTGTTGCGGACGTTCAACGATTTTTCCGTTTATTTTCAAAAGATAGGAACGTTCCAAAGTTTTAAACCCGAAATAATCATAATTGAAATCACGGGTATAAATAATATGAGAATCTAAAAATGCAGCATTTTCCTGAATTACCTTGAACACCTCATCAGAAAGCAAAGGTGCTTCCTGACCGTTTCTTGGGTTCACATAATGATACATTTCTGTCATCGTTTCTGAAAACGATTTGGTCGTGTTTTTATGTAAATTGGAAATAGCAATACGGGCAGCCAACTGAGCATAATCCGGATGAGCAATTGTCATAGATGCCGCTGTTTCAGCTGCAAGATTGTCTAGCTCAGAAGTAGAAACTCCATCATACAATCCCTCAATAACTCTCATGGCAACCTTTACAGCATCTACTAAATCATTAAGTCCGTAGCATAATTTCTTAATTCTTTCCGTGATCTTGTCAAACATTACCGGTTCTTTGTGACCGTCTCTTTTTACTACGTACATAATTTTTGTTTTTAAAAAAACCAGAAAATCCCTTTTCTGACTTTGAGTTATTTGTATTAATTGTTTTTGGTGTTTCCAATTTAACCCTTTCAGGGTTTGGAAACCCCGAAAGGGTTAAATATTCTTAAAAATCAGCGTCGAAGCTAATTTTCTGAGAATCACTATCTGTACTCATGACTCCTGCTTTTTGGTATTCAGCTACTTTCTTTTCGAAGAAATTAGTTTTCCCCTGAAGCGAAATCATATCCATAAAATCAAACGGATTTGAAGAATTATAAACTCTCTCACATCCTAATTCTACCAACAATCTGTCGGCTACAAACTCCAGATATTGAATCATTAAATTGGCATTCATTCCAATTAAACTAACCGGAAGTGATTCTGTAATAAATTCTCTTTCAATATCGAGAGCATTTGTAATAATCTCGGTGATTCTCTCTTTTGAAACCTGATTTACCAAGTGGTGATTGTGTAAATGAACTGCAAAATCGCAATGCATTCCTTCGTCACGAGAAATCAATTCGTTTGAGAATGTTAATCCAGGAAGCAATCCTCTTTTTTTCAACCAAAAGATAGCACAGAAAGAACCTGAGAAGAAAATTCCTTCAACAGCAGCAAAAGCAATCAATCTTTCAGCAAAAGAATCCGATTCGATCCATTTCAAAGCCCATTCTGCTTTTTTCATGATTGCCGGAAAAACCTCAATTGCTCTAAACAATTTATCTTTTTCTTCTTCGTCTTTCACATAAGTATCAATCAGCAAAGAATAGGTTTCACTATGAATGTTTTCCATCATAATTTGAAATCCATAAAAGAATTTCGCTTCAGGATACTGAACTTCATTCACAAAATTTTCAGCCAAATTTTCATTCACAATACCGTCAGAAGCAGCAAAGAATGCCAAAATATGCTTAATAAAAAATCTTTCATCAGCATTCAATTTTTCGTTCCAATCTGTCAAATCCTGAGACAAATCAATCTCTTCTGCTGTCCAGATACTTGCCTCCTGTTTTTTATACCATTCCCAAATATCGTGGTGTTTTATCGGGAAAATAACAAAACGGTTTTTATTTTCTTGTAAAATGGGCTCTATTGCTGTCATAATGAAACTATTTTTTTGAATATATACTTGGGTGATTATTTCTTTAATTTAAAGATTACAAAGATTGTAAATTTCGACTGATTCTAACAAGGAAACTTATTCACAAAAAGAGTGAGTTTTTAACAAAACATAAACATATTAACATTCACAACCAAACAAATAAATATTTGATTATCAATGATTTTTAAAATATTCAGTGTTAAAATTCAGATAAATTACAGAATTGTCATAAATTCTATTTTCGCATATCCTGAGCTACTTTTTCAAGTTCCATATACCAATCTTCGCCAAACTTTCTGATCAAAGCTTCTTTGACAAATTTATATACAGGAACTTCCAATTCTTTACCCAGAGAACAGGCATCATCACAAATATCCCATCTATCATAATTGACAGCGGCAAACTCTGTGAAATCTTTTACACGAATTGGATATAAATGACAGGAAACCGGCTTTTTCCAGTTAACAATTCCTTGATTGTAAGCCTGTTCTATACCGCAAAGTGCTGTTTTTCCGTCAAAAATAACGTAAGCACAATCCTTATTGTCTATAAGCGGAGTTTCTAAATCGCCGTCAGTTCCTTTCAGCCAGGTTCCTTGTGCTTCGATAGCAGCAATTCCTTCGGGACGCAAAAAGGGTTTAACCTTTGGGTAAATTTCTTCTAAAATTGTAGTTTCTTCCTGACTTAACGGAGCTCCGGCATCGCCATCGACACAACAAGCCCCCTTGCAAGCAGAGAGATTACACACAAATTCTTTTTCTAATATGTCTTCAGAGACAATGGTTTTTCCTAGTTGAAACATGGCGCAAAGATACTTTGCAAAACCGAATATTGGATGTTAATTTTTATTTTTTTAAGATTTAAAACTCCAAAACCTGATTCCAAAAATCAACATCAAAAACAACCTAAAAAAATGCAAATTCCTTCAAATTTTCTCCAAAAAACTCAATGTTTTCTTAATTCATGTTAAAAAACAGAAGCTCAATGTTAAAGGTAAATCCTATTAAATATTTTTATTTATTTTTACTCAAAATTTTGAAGTAAGTAAAAGAATCTTTTTCCAGAAAAAAGCAATCGATAAAACTTCATAAAACAATAAAAACGAACACATGAAAATCTTTACGTACACCCTAATCTTTATTGCCATCTCCCTGATAATCCTTAACACTACTTTGTTGGATTTCAATGATCTTAGCTCAGGAGATAACATCAGTAAAATAATAGGAATTGTAGCTTCCATTTGTGCAATTTGCATCCTTTTGATTTTCAGAACTTCAAAAATGATCGAAGAAAAAACAAAAAATCAATAACCTATGTATGACGTTCTTATCATAGGGGGAGGCGTTTCCGGAATTTCCTGCGCTCTTGTCTTGGGTTCTGCTCAAAACAAAGCTTTTATGTCTGATAAAAAAATCGGACTGATTGCACATCAAAAAAACTCATCACTAAACAATGCCTTAATAAACAACTGCTTCGGGATTGCTCCCGAAACTCCGGGCGCCGATTTACTTTCAAATGAAATAAACCGTCTAACCAACTTTTTTCCTCATATTGACCAAATAAATGATGAAAAAGTACTGATAGTTGAAGGTAAATATCCTGAATTTGAAGTTTTTACTAACAAAAATTCATACAAAACAAAAAATATTGTAATTGGAATCGGTTCTTCAAACACATTTGCAATTGAAGGTTTGACACAATTTGTAGAACCGCACAAAAAATCATTACCCGAAAAATTACAAATACAACTTAAAAACACAGATTACAAAGTTGCCGAAGGAATTTATGTTTCAGGAACTTTGTCAGGACACCGAAGCCAGGTCGCAATTGCAGTGGGAAGTGGAGCAGCCGTAGCAACAGAACTTCTTACAGTCTGGAATGGTGGAAATTCAACTCACGTACACGATTCAGTTAAAAAATAAGCATCAAAACCGTTTGGATTCTTTCAGACGGTTTTCTTTTTTAACTTCACCCTTTTCATTAAGAACTGTCAACGACAGAATATAATGACCCATTTTCTACTTCTCCATTTTCTTTTATCAAAACCCCGGAACTACGGCAAATATTGAATCGGGAATCCAATAGTTCATCGAACAATATGTTTATTCTTAATTTGTATCATTCGCAATGAAAAATACAAACTCGCTGATTTAGTAGATTTGCACAGATTAGAATCTGTATTGAACTTTGTGAATCTCTGTGTATTCTCTGTGATACTTTGCGAAATAATTTTCTAATAATCTAAAAATCAAAGAAGTTATTTTAGTTAGTAACTATCAATTTAACTAACTTTATAAATTCCGAGAAGAAGCCCTTTTTTTATGGCACAATCATTCAAAAAATATCTTAGTTATCTATTTTTGACCCTAATAGCGTCAATGTCTATTTTTTGCAACACAAAAGAAAACAGTATTAAACCTTTTTCTTTTGTTATTCTTCCTTCTCAAAACACCCAACCGGAAGACAGTCTTTTTTTATCTCCCGAATTAATAAAAACTTTTTTTGTTGATTATCCGAAATTCGGAAAATACCACAAAAGAATTCAGGACAAATACCAGACAATAAATTACCATTATTTATGGCTTAGTTCAAAAGGAGAATTAAACAGCTTTGCCAATAATCTCTCAGACAAAGCCGATAATTTAGAAATTGAAGGATTACACGTTAAAGTTCCTTACAAAAAAGAACTCGACTCCTTACTTCTTCATAATATTCCAAAAAAAGCAATACAAAATCATACTACCGAGTTATTACTTACATCTTTGTACTATTTCTATATCGATAATGTTTTTAACGGAATCGATCCATCCGAAACCACAAAAATGGGATGGTTTTTACCCCGAAAAGACAAAACAGAAACTATTGCAATCGATTCGGTTTTACAAAATCCGGAACTATTTGAAAAATTTGAAACTGCTACATTCAGTCAATACAACAAACTAAAAACAGCATTGGCCAACTATAAAAAAATCAAGAAAAAAGGAGGTTGGAAAAAAATTGCTTTGCCCGAAAATTTCACTTATTTAAAACCCGGAGATACTTCTAAACTAATACCGCAAATCAGAAAAAGGCTTTTGCATTCAAAATATTTGGATTCTGATTCAAAATCAAATATTTATGATAATGAACTAGTTAAAGGAATTGTGAAATATCAAGAAAGAAATTCACTCAAAACCGATGGAATTATCAGAAAAAGACTTATTCACTCGATGAATATTTCTGTAAATGAAAGAATACAAACCATTGAAGTAAATATGGAACGTTGTCGTTGGATTTCTGACGATTTAACTCAATCTAATGGTTTCATTTTTATAAATATTCCTGCCTATAAACTAACTTTTTTTAGAAATAAAAAAACAGAACTAACATCAAAAGTGGTAGTAGGAAAAGAAATGAATCAAACGGTAATTTTTAGCGGAGAAATGAATCAAATTGTTTTCAGTCCGTATTGGTATATCCCGAACAGCATTATTCAAAATGAAATAATCCCACTAATAGCAAAAGACAGCAGCTATTTAACAAGAAATGATATGGAATGGTTTGAAGAAGGAAGGCTTCGTCAGAAACCGGGTCCTAAAAACGCTCTTGGTAAGGTTAAATTTATATTCCCAAACACCAACAGCATTTACCTGCACGACACTCCGGCAAAAGAACTCTTTAATGAAGACCGAAGAGCATTTAGTCATGGTTGTATCAGGGTAGAATCACCAAAAAAGCTGGCTCTCGCTGTATTAAAAAACGATCCAAATTGGGATTCAAAAAAAATTGATGCCGCAATGAACGCAGGAATTCAAAAAACTTATACTCTCAAAACCAAAATCCCCGTTTATATTGGTTATTTCACAAGTTGGGTTGATGATTATGGAAACGTACTTTTTTTTGACGACATCTATAATCAGGATAAACTGCTCCTGAAAATTCTGGAGAAAGATTAAAATTTACTTTTTCTTTTTCAAATCATCTATAATAGAAAAAATGATTCCACCCATAAAAGTGCCATACAAAGCACTTTTCACAGGATCAGAAGTAATAGCACAACCATTTGTACATCCATAATATCTGTAATACAAATATCCGCAAACAGCTCCTACAACAGCTCCGGTTACCCAAAATAAAATAGTTTTTGTCTTCATTTAATTCTGATGTGTTTTGATAATTTTAACAAGATCAGAAGAAGAAACTACTCCCGATTGTCTCCATAATTGGTTTCCATTTTTGAACAAAATCATGGTAGGAACTCCTCTTACCTGATATTGAGATGACAAAAGTTGGTTTTTATCAACATCAATTTTTATTATAGAAACAGAATCTCCCAGTGTTGTTTTGACATCTTTCAAAATAGGAGCCAATGTTTGACAAGGACCACACCAGGTTGCAAAAAAATCGACCAAAACAAGTTTATCCTGATTTATAATTTCTGAAAAAGAACTCATAATTTATTAATTAGCAATTTTTATTTCTTTTAGAAGAAACATTACAACTATTTGTAGAACAGCAACCAATATTAAACAATGCCTGAACATAAAAAAGCAAAGCAAAAACCGCTAAAAACCATTGTCTTGTAGCAACAACCTCAAACGTGAGATAAATGGCAAAAGCAAGCCGAACAAACCGCATAAAGTTCCATTGAGAAAAATAATTTTTCATCTCTTTATTTTTTTTTGCAAAAGTACAAAAGACCGGTTAGGTATTTACTCCCCGATTTTCACAAACAAGAGTTAAAAAAAGCCTTTAGAAAACTAAAGGCTTACTGTATTTTTTGCAGTTTTTAGAATTGGAAAGCTGCACCAATTTGAACAACCTGACTTTTTGAATCTGCATTTTTTACAACATCATTAAAACCTCCAATGTATCTTGCATTAATAGAAAATCCTAAAGGCATATTAAACGATGCACCAGCTACCCAAGAAGTACTATAAGTATTATAATCTAAATAATCAGCCCCTGAATCCCCAACATTAAAACCAAATTGAGGTCCTGCCTCAAAACTTAAAAGTTTTAATGCATATACCTTTGCAAGAACCGGAACATTTAGATAACTTAAATCTATATCGGCAGTATCTGTACTAAATCCCTGCTTTGAATACTGAAGTTCAGGCTGTATAAAGAATACTTTTGACACAATACTAAATTCTTTATAAGCACCAATGTAATATCCGGTTCTTGTATCGGCATCCGTTACCGTAGCAATATTAACCCCGGCACGAACTCCCAATGCCTGAGAATTTGCTTTTGGACAAAAAGCAACAAACAATAAACCTAAAAGACTGTATTTTAATAGTTTCATAATAATATTTTTTTAATTAAACCTTAATAATTCTTATAATTATCCAAATATAATTATAATTGTTAAATAATTTAACAAGAAAAAGATGCTTTTCGAAAACTTTAAAAAAATTAAGTCCAACAATAAATCAAAAATGGAATCCGTAAGCCATTTTAAACCCATAATTTCGGGTTTCATGGCTAATATAATTTCCTCTCCAACTGAATTCTACCCTGAATAATCTAAAAATATTCCCAATTCCTACATTATATTCCCAATAGGCTTTTTCGGGCGAATTATAAACCAGACCTGATGCGTTTATCGCTTTATTTTCATCTGAAACCGAGGCTATTATTCCGTTTACCCCAATTGTTTCCCTCCAATTAAGTTTACGCATTAATGGAATTCTTGATAATATCCTGCCTCCAAAATTATGTTGTAACTGTATTGTGGCATATTGATCGGCAACAAACTCATAATAATTCAAAAGATTAAATGTATTCATTGCCGCAAAATAAGTCTGGTTACCCGGAGCAATACTCAATAAACCCAAAGGCACGGTGCCAAAAATTTTTCCTGCCTCGGTTATCATATCCAATCGTCCTAAACCGCCAATTATAAAAGGTTTTTTTAAATACAACTGCAACTTACTATAACTGAAATCACTTCCTAAAATCCCCTGAAATCCCCTATTATAATTAACAAAAAACCTCGGATGCGGACTATCAACATAAGATCGCTCTACACCGTGACCTACATTTGCTCTTTTAGGCGTGAAATCGAGTTGAAAATTTATCTCCGACTGAACAACATCTGATTTTACCACTCCACCGTTTCCGTTAGAATCAGGCAAAGTTGTATAATAATTCAGACTAAACTCAGGAGATGCCGAAACTAATTTCTTTCGGGTAAGCCCTCCCAACAATCTGAAATTCACAAAAGGTTCAAACTCCAATGAAAACACAGATAAATCTACATTTGTAAGTCTATTATTACTTCCAATTGTAAACAAAGAAGCCGAAGCAAAACTTCTGCCCAGCACGTCGTTTGAATAAGTGAGACTTGCCCCCATTTGTTCAATATCCCGTTTATGACCAGCAGAAATAATTACCCTTTTACTGTTCTCAATCATCCATTTTCCCGAGACACCAAACTTAAACTTATCGTCTCTAAAACCATAAGCCAAATAACTTTCCAATCGCCAGGGATCATCTTTTCCAAAATAGGTTCGACCTCCCGTTCTTACACGCAATCCTTCAACATCATTATACCCGAAAGTAGAGAAAATAGGACCATAATCAAAACTGGTATTCTTTACATTTATATAACCACTACTCAGAATTTCTATTCCCTTGGCAACTTTGACAAAACTTCTGGTCGTTTTTAATGTATCCAGTAATTTATAAACTTTGGTTTCATCCTTATTGAGTTTTTCAAAACGATTTTCTTCCCAAAATTCCTCTGTTTTACGAAAGACCGATTCATCAGGAATTTCATTTTGGTTTCTATAAAATCGTTGTGGCTTTTCGATATTAAACTGATGATTTCTGTAAAGAGTAGTACGCTTGCCATAAACCCCTTTTGATTTATCTTTTTTATTTAACACAAAATCGCTCATCATGTGATCTCGAGTCAGTAAAAAAACAGAATCGTTCAAAACCTCAAATTCCTGTTCTACATAAATATCTTTTACCCAGTTAATATTAGCGCTTTTTGAAACAGCCATATTAATCTTCTTGATTGCCCAAGTGGTATCATTCACCCAAAAATCTCCTTTGAAGGTTAGTTCATTTTTTCGTCGAGGGTAAAAAACGATATTATAACATTTCTTCTTATCTATGTAAGCACTATCGGCCAAAACATAGTTATAGACATCAATACCTGTGCGTGAAAGCGGACTGGTAAAGGTTTTATCATAAAACTGAAGATAATTATTGTAAATATCAAAATCACTGTACAAGTCTTTGATAAAAGCAGTAATCTGATCATTGTTCCCATATCCAATATTTTTATTGGCTACCAAAACTTCTTTCAGCTTTGCTGTTTTATTATCGGCATAAACCTTATAAAGAGATTCATTTATAAAAACAGGCAAATAGTTTTTTCCTGTTATATTTGAAGTATCCAAATCCTTAAACACAAACTCCATCCCTTTAAAAACAGGGTTTTTCATAAAGTTACTATCGATAGAATTAAGGTCGAATTCAACTTTTTCATATTTATCGAGTTCATATTGACGAAACTGACGGAGTCCGTTTTTGCGTTTTCTGGCCCATATTTTCCTCAAAATTACCAACGCCGGATTGTCTTTTTTTGAAGTTTTACCAACATATATTTTTACTTCATCCAGCGGGCCGCTGTCTTTAAGAACAATAGTTGTATTGTAATTAATTGCTTTTTCCAGAACAATTTCTCTTGAAATATATCCTATAAAAGATACAACTAGGATTTTTACATTTTTATTTGATTCTAAATAAAACCTACCGTTTTCATCTGTTATCACACCAGCCGAAGTCCCTTTAAGCGCAACGGTTGCATACGCAATCGGACTGTAGTTTTCATCCACAACAACTCCGCTCACTTTTGTCTGGGCAAATAATTGAATGGTTAAAAAAAAGAAAAACAGAAAGGAATAAAATTTTTTCATAAATAAAAAAAGCTTCATCAGAAAAATACTGATGAAGCCTCAAATATAATGCTTTTTTAAAATTCCGATTAAATACTTTTAACCCGAAAAATCAAAATCTATTTGTACATTACTTTTTTCACTGCCTTAATAACGTCATTTGCGTTTGGCAACCATTCTTTCAACAAAGTTGGAGAATATGGAGCCGGAGTATCGGCAGTTGTGATTCTTTGAATTGGAGCATCTAAATGATCGAATGCTTTTTCCTGAACCATATAAGTAATTTCTGAAGCAACGCTGGCAAATGGCCAAGCTTCTTCAAGAACTACCAATCTGTTTGTTTTCTTAACAGAATTCAAAATGGTATCATAATCCAAAGGACGAACTGTTCTCAAGTCGATAATTTCACAAGAAATTCCTTCTTTTGCCAATTCTTCGGCAGCGTGGTACGCTTCTTTGATAATTTTACCAAAAGATACGATAGTAACATCTGTACCTTCACGTTTAATATCGGCAACTCCAAGCGGAATAATGTAATCTCCTTCCGGAACTTCTCCTTTGTCTCCATACATTTGCTCAGACTCCATGAAGATTACAGGATCGTTGTCACGAATAGCCGCTTTCAACAAACCTTTTGCATCATAAACTGTAGATGGGACTACTACTTTCAAACCAGGACAGTTTGCGTACCAGCTTTCAAAAGCTTGCGAGTGTGTTGCTGCCAATTGTCCGGCAGAAGCTGTTGGACCTCTGAATACCATTGGCATTGGGAATTGTCCGGCAGACATTTGACGCATTTTTGCAGCGTTATTAATAATTTGGTCAATACCAACCAATGAGAAGTTGAATGTCATGAATTCTACAATCGGACGACATCCGTTCATAGCAGAACCTACTGCAATCCCGGCAAAACCAAGTTCAGCGATTGGCGTATCGATAACTCTTTTTGAACCAAATTCGTCAAGCATTCCTTTAGAAGCTTTGTAAGCTCCATTGTATTCTGCTACTTCTTCACCCATCAAATAAATAGACTCATCGCGACGCATTTCTTCGCTCATCGCTTCGCATATAGCTTCTCTAAATTGTATAGTTCTCATATTATATATTGTATAACTGTATTTTATTTTAAAAGGCAAAAATAATTATTTTATATTACCAAAAAGCAAAAACACTTTAAAATAACACTCTTCGTTTTTTAATTCAGGGAAAACAGGTTAGCAGATTTAACAAAGAGGAAATTCGTAATTCTAACCTCATGGACTTTGTATTAAATAATTTTACTATTTTAGTGCCCTAAAAATTGACAATTTAAATCATATAAATAATGAAAATATTGGTTTGCATCAGCCACGTGCCTGATACTACTTCAAAAATTAACTTCACCAATGGTGATTCAGAATTTGACACTAATGGAGTTCAGTTCGTAATCAATCCAAATGACGAATTTGGTTTAACCAGAGCTATTTGGTTTCAAGAACAACAAGGTGCAACAGTTACTGTTGTAAATGTAGGAGGACCTGAAACAGAACCAACTTTAAGAAAAGCTTTGGCAATTGGCGCAAATGAAGCAATTCGTGTGAACGCAAACCCAACTGACGGTTTCTTCGTAGCGAAACAATTGGCAGAAGTAATTAAAAACGGAGGTTATGACTTAGTTATTGCAGGAAAAGAATCTCTTGATTACAATGGAGGAATGGTTCCTGGTATGTTAGCCGGCCTTTTAGGTTACAACTTTGTTAACTCTTGTATCGATTTGAAAGTTGAAGGAAACAACGTTACTGCGGCAAGAGAAATTGACGGAGGAAGAGAAATTCTTTCTACCACTTTACCTTTAATTGTTGGAGGACAAAAAGGAATCGTTGAAGAAAAAGACTTAAAAATCCCGAACATGAGAGGAATCATGACAGCCAGAACAAAAGCTTTGACTATTTTGGAGCCTGTTGCTGCTGAAAACAATACAAAAGCAGTAAAATTTGAAAGACCAGCTCCAAAATCAGCCGTGAAATTAGTTTCTCCGGACAATTTGGACGAATTAATCAATTTATTACACAACGAAGCTAAGGTGATTTAAGAATTGAGATTAAGGATTGAAAAAATCAGAAATCCATCTCACAAATCTTTAAATCTAAAATCGTAAATCTAAAATCGTAAATCATCATGTCTATATTAATATATGCAGAATCTGCTCCCGACGCTTCGGAAGGAAAATTCAAAAAAGTAGCTTTAGAATTGGCTTCTTACGCAAAAAAAGTAGCCGAATCTTTAGGAACTACAGTAACCGCAGTAACTTTTAACACTGAGAACGCAGCTGAACTTTCTAAATACGGTGTTGACAAAGTTTTGAAAGTAAACAACGACAAATTGCAAAACTTTTCAGCAAAAGCTTACTCTAATGTAATCAATCAGGCTATTCAAAAAGAAGGATCAAAATTAGTATTATTTTCTTCTACAACCGACAGTTTATCTTTGGCTCCTCAGGTTTCTGTTTTAGCAGGAGCAGGATTTGCTTCAAACGTAATCGGACTTCCGGTAAGCACTTCTCCTTTTCAGGTAAAAAGAAATGCATTTTCAAACAAAGCTTTCAATATTACTGAAATCACTACAGATGCAAAAGTATTGTGTATTGCAAAAAACTCTTACGGAGTTTTCGAAAACACATCTTCTCTTACAGAAGAAACTTTCACTCCTGAATTAACCGACAGTGATTTTGGTGTAAGCGTAACTTCTGTAGAAAAAACTTCAGGAAAAATAACTATTGCTGATGCTGATATTGTAGTTTCTGGTGGTCGTGGATTGAAAGGTCCTGAAAACTGGGGAATGATTGAAGAATTAGCTTCTGTTTTGGGAGCTGCAACCGCTTGTTCAAAACCAGTTTCTGATTTAGATTGGAGACCTCACAGTGAGCACGTTGGTCAAACAGGAAAACCTGTTGCTACTAACTTATATATTGCAGTTGGAATTTCGGGAGCAATCCAGCACATTGCCGGAATCAGCGCATCAAAAGTAAAAGTTGTAATCAACTCAGATCCTGAAGCACCTTTCTTTAAAGTTGCCGATTACGGAGTAGTTGGAGATGCTTTTGAAATAGTACCTCAATTAATCGAAAAATTGAAAGTATTCAAATCACAAAATTCTTAATCATTAAGAATTTCATAAACCATAACAAGGGTTGGTTGAGCCTCACAAAGCTTTACCAGCCCTTAATTATTATTAAACAGTATTTGATTTATATCTAATACTTTGTACTTTTGTAGCTATGAGCTTAGTTAGATTAACCATAAAAGGAATTTCATACAGTCAGACGCAAAATGGCGCCTACGCTTTAATATTAAACGAAGTTGAAGGCGACCGAAAACTACCTATTGTAATTGGAGCTTTTGAAGCACAATCTATTGCAATCGCGTTAGAAAAAGAAATAAAACCTCCACGTCCTTTGACGCATGATTTATTCAAAAATTTTGCTGACCGTTTCGATATTTTCATCAAACAAGTCATCATTCATAAATTGGTAGATGGCGTATTTTATTCAAGTATTATTTGCGAAAGAGACAAAATTGAAGAAATTATAGATGCCAGAACTTCTGATGCAATTGCATTGGCTTTGCGTTTCAACGCACCTATCTTTACATACAAAAACATTCTTGATAAGGCCGGAATTTACCTAAGACCTGTAGATTCAGAAACCGGTGAATCGAGCGATGTTCTAACACCTCCGGAAACTTTTGGCACGGAAAATGATTCTCAAACAATCGAAAATACTTATTCAAAACACAGTTTGAGTGAATTGAGTGAAATGCTCGATAACGCAGTTCAAAACGAAGACTACGAAAAAGCAATCAAAATCAGAGATGAAATCTCTAAAAGACAGTAGCCAAAAGTGAATAGTGATTAGCAATAATCATTAGCGAAATGTGTACAACTTACAACAAACAACCTACAACCTACAACAGCAGCGCATGAAGCAATATCTTGATTTAGTAAAACACGTTATAGAAAACGGAACTCAAAAAGGAGACAGAACCGGAACGGGAACAAAAAGTGTTTTCGGATACCAAATGCGGTTTGACTTAGCTGAAGGTTTCCCGATGGTTACTACCAAGAAATTGCATTTAAAATCAATTATTCACGAATTACTTTGGTTTCTAAAGGGCGACACCAATATTACTTATTTGAATGAAAACGGAGTTCGAATCTGGAATGAATGGGCAAATGAAGAAGGCGAATTAGGCCCCGTTTACGGTCACCAGTGGCGCAACTGGAATAGCGAAGAAATTGACCAAATAACAGAGTTAATTGAAACACTAAAAACAAACCCAAACAGCCGAAGAATGTTGATTTCTGCGTGGAATCCATCTGTTTTGCCTGATACCACAAAATCATTTGCAGAAAACGTAGCCAATGGAAAAGTGGCGCTACCTCCTTGTCACGCATTCTTTCAGTTTTATGTAGCCGACGGAAAATTATCTTGTCAATTATATCAGAGAAGTGCCGATGTATTCTTGGGAGTTCCTTTCAATATTGCATCTTATGCCCTTTTCACAATGATGATTGCTCAGGTTTGCAATTTAGAACCGGGAGAATTTATACATACTTTTGGAGACGCTCACATTTATAATAATCATATTGAACAATTAGAATTACAACTTTCAAGAGATCCCAAACCTCTTCCAAAGATGATTCTGAATCCGAATATAAAAAACATATTCGACTTTACTTTTGAAGATTTTAAACTAAAAGATTACGATTCTCACCCTCATATCAAAGGACAAGTGGCAATCTAAAATCAAATTTCACTAGTTTATTCATATAAATCCTGAATTTGTTATGATGAATATGGAAGATCACGAGCAATATGAATATGCTCGAAAAAGAGTTAAACAAAAGAAGAGATTCTATTACCACACTATTCTGTTTATAGTTGGAAGTTTAGCTATGTTTACTTCCAACACCTTATTTGATGTTGGCGGAACAACAATTTGGTATCCCTGGGCAATTTCAACTTGGTTTTTTCTATTGGTTTTACATTTTATCAAAGTTTTTATTACCGATAGATTTATGGGAAAAGATTGGGAAAGAGAAGAAATAAACAAACTGATCTTAAAACAAGAACAAAGATTAAAACAACTTCAGGACAAACTGGAAGACAACAAAAACAACTCCTAATGATTACAATGATAGCTGCGGCAGCAGAAAACAATGCACTGGGAAAAAACAATGAACTGATTTGGCATTTGCCGGATGATTTCAAACGGTTTAAACAAATCACAACCGGGCATCATATTATTATGGGCAGAAAAACATTTGAAAGTTTCCCAAAACCTCTCCCAAACAGAACACACGTTATTATCACTCGTCAGGAAAGTTACATAGAATGCGTTGGGGACAACTGCATTGTAGTGAGCTCTATGGAAGAAGCAATTGCTGTTTGTCCACCGGAGAAAGACATTTTCATTATTGGAGGTGGCGAAATCTATAAATTAGGCATTAAAATAGCTCATAAAATAGAACTTACAAGAGTTCATGAACATTTTGAAGCGGATGCTTTTTTCCCTGAAATCAGTCAGGAAATATGGGAATTAGTCGAAAAAGATTTTCGAAAAAATGATGAAAAACACAAACACGATTTCACATTTCAGACATTTATCAGAAAAGATTTACTTTAAAAAATTCTGTTAAAAACCATTTTTAACAACCATTCTAAATTACATTTGCACAAACTCTAAAAAAATGTCAAAAACCATTACTCCATACAAAGATTCCGAACTTGGAAAAAAAGAACAAGTTACCCAAATGTTCAACACTATTTCCGGCAATTACGATGGTTTGAATCGCGTAATTTCTTTTGGAATCGATATAAAATGGCGTAAAAAAGTTTTAAAAATAGTTTCAAAATGCAATCCCGAAACCGTTCTTGATATTGCTACCGGAACCGGAGATTTGGCAATATTGATGACACAAACCAAAGCAAAAAAAGTCATTGGTTTAGATATTTCGGCCGGAATGCTTGAGGTAGGCCGTAAAAAAATTCAGGATAAAAACTTATCTGACATTATTGAAATGGTATTGGGAGATTCGGAAAACATTCCTTATCCTGACAATAGTTTTGATGCAATTACAGTTGCTTTTGGTGTCAGAAATTTCGAAAATCTTGAAAAAGGTTTAAGTGAAATTTTAAGAGTTTTAAAACCAAACGGAACATTTGTTATTTTAGAAACATCGGTTCCTGAAAAAACACCTTTTAAACAAGGTTATAAATTTTATTCGAAAAATATTTTACCGCTTATTGGAAAAATATTTTCAAACGACAATTCTGCATACCAATATTTATCAGATTCTGCTTCCGTTTTTCCTTATGGCGAAGCGCTAAACAATATTTTACGAAAAGTTGGGTTTATAGAAGTAAAAGCAATGCCTCAAACATTTGGCGTAGCCACCATTTATTCAGCTTCTAAAAAATAAAATGAAAAAAATTATATTCTTTTTATTTATTACGCTCTCAACAATTGGTCGAGCTCAACACAAATCGCCGGTAATAAACCTTGAAAACTTTGACAAACAAAGACTTTATTGGGGATATTTCTTGGGATTCAATTCTTATGAATTTAAATTTGCTTACAAAAATCCGACTGAAGATGTTGCACAATCAAAAACAACAGGATTCAATGTTGGGTTAGTTGGAGATCTTCGTTTGATGGAATATTTAAATATGAGATTTGAACCGGGATTGTACTTTAATCAAAGAAATTTATCTTTTCCGGGGCTTTTAACTCAATATGACAGGCAAAGAGAAGTTCGTTCTACTTACATCCATCTTCCGCTTTTATTAAAATTTTCATCCAAACGGATTGATAATTTCAGACCTTATTTACTTGGCGGAGCTGCTACAGCACTGAACTTATCAAGCAATTCAAAAGTTACTGACGACAACAAACAAGGTGTTTTCAGAATGAGTAAATGGACCAATTTCTATGAAGTAGGATTTGGAGTCGATTTTTATCTGGAATATTTTAAATTTTCGCCTTCTATCAGAGGGGTTTTCAGCATCAACAATGAATTGATATACGACAAGGATCCAAACAGTCCGTGGACTGCAAATATTGACAATTTGTTATCGAGAGGTATTTTTATCAATTTTACCTTTCACTAAAAAATCACTCATTTCTCCTAAATTCACTAAGAATTATCGCCGTTGCGGTTGCTACATTCAAACTTTCTGTTTGTTGTAATTTGCCAAATCTTGGAATCGTAATTCTATTCTTCGTTTTAGCTTCAATTTGAGTCGAAATTCCATTAGCTTCATTACCCATTACAATAATTCCTTCATTTGGTAAATTTGTTTTGTAGATATTTTCTCCATCCATAAAAGTTCCAAAAACAGGAAGATTTGTATTATTTAAAAAAGAATTCAAATCTAAATAACTCACATTTACACGAGCTATAGAACCCATGGTAGCCTGAACAACTTTTGGATTATATAAATCGACTGTTTGTTCAGAACAAACTAATTGCTCTACTCCATACCAATCGCAAAGTCGCAAAATAGTTCCCAAATTTCCGGGATCGCGCACATCATCAAGAGCCAAAATAAGTCCGGTTTCTACAATCGGTTTAGCTTCAGGTATTTTAAAAACAGCCAAACAATTATTAGGAACAGCCAACGCACTTAGCTTCTTTAACTCCTGATCTGAAATAAGATTTCGTTTATTTGGAGCTATATTCTGAAAAATATCTTCGGTAACAAATAAATTTTCCAATTCAATGTTTGAATTCAGCAATTCATTGATGACTTTTGTACCTTCGGCAATGAACAAATTATGTTGCTGACGGAATTTTTTCTGATGAAGACTCGCGATTAACTTTATTTGGTTTTTAGTAACCATGTAAATAATGTACTTTTGAATTAAATTTTAAAAAACCTTTGAGAAAGATTCTTGCAAAAATATCACTATTTATTCTAATTGGAATCATCTATTCCGCTTGTAATTCAGTAAAAAGAGTTCCTGAAAACAGACATCTGCTTGAAAAAGTCGAAATTTTTATAGACGGAAAAAAAACAAACGATGAGGCAATAGAACAACTTCTTTATCAAAACAGTAATACCCGCATAGCAGGAAACCGTTTAAGCCTGCATATTTACAATTTGGCCAAGCCAAAACACGATTCGTTATATAAAGCGCAGTTTATTAATAATCCTAAAAAATACCACCGACAAGTTCGGTTACTATCGGCTAAGCAAGTAAAACGCAAAGGAGAATCTTTCTTATATTCGGGAATACACAACTTTTTTAAAAAAATAGGTGAAGAACCTGTACTTATAGATAAAAAAAAGACCGAGAAATCAGTCATTAATTTCAAATCTTACTTTTTCAATTTAGGATATTATAAAGCTGAAGCTAAATATACTATTGACACTTTAGACAAAAAAAAGGCTAAAATCAGATATTTTGTAACCAAAGGTCCTGTTTCACTTTTAGACAGCATCAAACTCAATATAAAATCGCCCGAACTAGACACATTATATAAAGCAACTCAAAAAAGATCCTTAATCAAAAAAGGAAATCCTTACAGAAGCGAAGATTTTATTGACGAAAGAGACCGATTAACTACCTATTTCAGAAATCGCGGGATCTATTATTTTCAGCAAAATGACATTACATTTGACATTGATACTGTAAAAACAGGAGGAAAATCGAATGTAAAGATAAACATCAATGATTATAATTTTGGTAAAGGAGACAGCATCCAAACCAAACATTTCGAAAAATATAATATAAGTGAAGTAAATATTTTTACCGAAAGTAATAACAGTAAAGACAAATCTTCTTCTATTGACAGCGTTAGTTATAACAATTTCAACTTATACAGCTCTACTAAACTTAGATACAAACCAAAAGCAATTACAAATGCCATCTTTATTTCGAAGGGAAGTTTGTATTCAGACGAAAATGTAAATCTTACCAAAAGATATTTATCAAATCTAAAAATCTTTAACTACCCAATTATTGAATTCAAAGAAGACACGAGAGATACCACAAAAAACAACCTGATATCAAATATCTATCTAAAACCACTTGACAAAAGACATTTTAGTACTGCACTTGATTTAACTCATTCCAATATTCAGGATTTTGGTATTGTGGGAACCGCATCAATTTTAGCACGAAATGTTTTCAAAGGTGCCGAAACATTTGAAATTTCGGGCAGAGGAAATATTGGTAGCTCAAAATCGAGTGCCAATCCTCTCAATAAATTTTTTAATGTATCAGAATATGGTGTAGATACCCGATTGAATTTCCCGAGAGTTTTATTTCCGGTAGAAACAGACAAAATCATACCAAAAAGCATGATTCCTACTACCAGCGTAAATTTTGGATATTCTAAACAAATAAATCTCGGTTTGGATAAAACCAGTCTTACCAGTGCATTTCGTTACAATTGGAAACCAAAACAAAGTATAAACACCCGATTTGACCTATTGAATATTCAATATATCAACAACCTTAATACTTCAAATTACTATAATGTATATAAATCTTCTTACGATGAATTAAATGCAATTGCACAAAACCCTTCTTACAATGTAAACCCTTCTTATTTTGACAGTGAGCATAATTTAATTGTCGAATCAGGGACTACGGGATTTACAAATGATGTTTTGTCACCAAATTCAACTGTAGGAACATCGCAGGAAGATTATGATGAAGTAAAAAGTCTGGAAGAAAAAAGAATCCGATTAGTTGAAAACAATCTGATCTTCTCAACTAGTTTTGGAATTGAAAAAACAACCCAGAGAAACCCGCAAGACAACTCTTTTTATACTGTGAGAGCCAAATTTGAATCAGCAGGAAATTTCATGTCTCTGGTAGCTCAAGCTTCACAAAAATTAAACACACAAGAGAAAAACAACACCATTTTTGGAGTAATCTATTCGCAATATTTCAAAACCGACTTAGAATATATCAAACACTGGGATTTGAGTCATAAGAAAATACTTGCTGTTCGTAGTTTCCTCGGTATTGCAATACCTTACGGAAATTCAGACAACATTCCGTTTTCACGAAGTTATTTTGCCGGAGGTTCCAATGACATCAGAGCCTGGCAACCCTACAGTTTAGGTCCCGGAAGCAGTGGTTCTATAAATGACTTTAACGAAGCCAACTTAAAAATTACTCTTAATGCCGAATTCAGATTCAATATTGTAAGAGCATTTCACGGAGCTCTTTTTGTCGATTCCGGAAATATTTGGAACATTTGGGACAATGTTACCGATAAAAAATTTATTTTCTCGGGACCTGAATCTCTAAAAAACATGGCAGTAGGAACCGGAGCAGGTCTAAGATATGACTTTGACTTCTTTGTTGTTAGAGTAGATTATGGAGTAAAAACTTACAATCCTGCCTTGCCGGAAGGCCAAAAATGGTTCTCAAATTTAAATAACAATGACTCGGTCTTAAATTTTGGTATAAATTATCCATTCTAATGGTAGAATTGTTATTTTTGCGCACAAACTTAAATTAAACATAAATGGCTCATAATATTAAACCCGGAGTAGCAACTGGAGATGAGGTTCAGGAAATTTTTAGATATGCAAAAGAAAAAGGTTTTGCATTACCTGCAGTAAATGTTACTGGTTCCAGCACTGTAAATGCGGTTATGGAAACTGCAGCAAAATTAAATTCACCCGTAATTGTTCAATTTTCAAACGGTGGATGTTTGTTTAATGCAGGAAAAGGTTTGTCTAACGAAAATGAAAAAGCGGCTATCTTAGGCGGAATTGCCGGTGCAAAACATGTACATACTTTGGCAGAAGCTTACGGAGCAACCGTAATTTTACATACTGACCACTGTGCAAAAAAACTTTTGCCTTGGATTGACGGTTTACTTGAGGCAAGTGAAAAACATTTTGCCGAAACAGGAAAACCTCTTTACAGTTCTCACATGATTGATCTTTCGGAAGAGCCAATTACAGAAAATATTGAACTTTGCAAAGAATACCTTGCCCGTATGAGCAAAATAGGTATGACTTTGGAAATTGAATTAGGAATTACCGGAGGTGAAGAAGACGGAGTTGACAATACTCACGTTGACAGCACTAAATTATACACTCAACCATCAGAAGTAGCGTATGCTTATGAAGAATTGATGAAAATCAGTCCTCGTTTTACAATCGCAGCTTCTTTCGGAAACGTTCACGGAGTTTACAAACCAGGAAACGTGAAATTGACTCCTGTAATCCTGAAAAATTCTCAGGAATATGTTCAGGAAAAATTCAACACAGGACACAATCCGGTTGATTTTGTATTCCACGGAGGTTCTGGTTCTACAGTTGAAGAAATCAGAGAAGCTATTGGATACGGAGTTATCAAAATGAACATTGATACCGATTTGCAATTTGCTTATACTGAAGGTATTCGCGATTATATTACAAACAATGTTGAATATTTGAAAACCCAGATCGGAAACCCGGAAGGCGACGAACTTCCAAATAAAAAATATTACGACCCTAGAAAATTCCTACGTGACGGTGAAAAGACATTCATCAAGAGACTTGAACAATCTTTTGCCGATTTGAATAACGTAAACACATTGTAATTTTTGATTTCAGATTTAAGAATTTTGATTCTCAGAAATCTTAAATCTTAAATCTGAATTCATAAATCTTAAATTAAAAAATATGGCTTGGTTTAAAAGAACAGAGAAAGGAATTACAACCGCAACAGAAGACAAAAAAGACGTTCCTAAAGGTCTTTGGTACAAATCTCCAACAGGTAAAATTGTTGACGCAGATGAATTGGCTAAAAATCTATGGGTTAGCCCGGAAGACGGTTTTCACGTTAGAATAGGAAGTAAAGAATATTTTGAAATCCTTTTCGATGACAACAAATTCACAGAATTAGACACCAATATGACTTCAAAGGATCCTTTGAA
>PNRO01000026.1_pt1 | contig 112488 bp, 91 predicted proteins | sample 7248581 | NCBI WGS metagenome assembly PNRO01 (sample SAMN08278401, study PRJNA427962) | Gut metagenome, whole genome shotgun sequencing project. | isolation source: gut content | host: Eisenia fetida | place: India:Sub Himalayan Terai region of Darjeeling | collected 2013-11-18 | reverse complement strand
GTATATGTTGGCGTTTACTCACGACAATTCCAATCGAAAATGCCGATATGGCAAGAGCATGCCTTGAATGGTACAGTTGGCGCTGGACAGTAGAAGAAGTCTTTAAGATACTGAAGAAGGAGGGGTATAATATTGAGGCTTCGGAACTAGAATACGCTTGCTCTATAAGAAAGATGAGTTTGATGATTATGGAGGTGGTCATCAAGTTGTTTTTAATGAGATTAGCTTATGCCGAACCTGAACTCGAAATCGACGCAGGAAGTTGTTTTGACTCTGAAGAACAAGAATTACTGGAACTCCATATCGCCAAATTGGAAGGAAAAACTGAAAAACAGAAAAACCACTTCAAAAGAAAAGATTTGAAGCGGTATGTTTGGGCAATTGCTCGTATGGGGGGATGGAAAGGATATGAAAGTAAACGTCATCCGGGAATCACAACTCTATGGCTAGGACTTAAGTTTTTCAGGGCCTCTTATGAAGGTTGGTGTATCCAGAAAGATGTGTCCACACGATAGGATGCTTCGGGACTGGAGGTACCACTAAAACCCGAACAGCTTTGTTCGGGTTTTTTATTTTTTAGAACCTTTTCAAATGCATTACTTATACATAATCTATAGCAAGACAGCAGACAAATTCTATATAGGAGAAACCCAAAATTTAGAAGAACGCTTACAAAAACACAACGAGCACTTATATAATAATTCTTTTACCAAAATAGCATCCGATTGGAAATTAGTCTTGTAATTTAACTGTATTAGCAGAGACAATGCTTTATTCCTTGAACAATTCATCAAAAGAATGAAAAACCGAAAATTCATTGAAAAGATAATTTCTCAACCAAATATTCTCAATGAAATTTTAACAAAACTATAAATATGTCCCTGGTTCTCCCGATGCTTCGGGACTGGAGGTACCACTAAAACCCGAACAATTTTGTTCGGGTTTTTTATTTTATACTATTTTTAAAAATATTTTCAACCCAAAAAAATATTTAATATTTTAAATTTCAACACTCTAACAAAAAGATTGACAATTAAAATCAAAATATAATCACACGGAAGTAAAGAATGTTTTGGTTTTCTAAAAAACAGTTCTATATTTGCACTCGAAATAAGGACGGTACCTTAGCTCAGTTGGTAGAGCAATGGACTGAAAATCCATGTGTCCCTGGTTCGATTCCTGGAGGTACCACTAAAACCCGAACAATTTTGTTCGGGTTTTTTATTTTTATCTGGAATTCCACATTATTAAAGATTATTTCACAAAACAAACATTATCCATAAGTTCCGACACAAAAAGTTCAATCTCTTTCTACTGATTTACAAATACTTTGCACTACTCTGCGAATATTTAGCGTGTCTTTGTCTAACACCTCCTAATACTGATTCCGGGTTTTATACATTTCCAAAATATACTTATTCCAAAAAAACAACGTTATTCTATTTCTTAAGTTCGTTTTAATTCAAAAAAAACTATTTTTGCGAACCTTGTTTAAACAAGTCTATTTTTAACAAAAACTGAAATAACTTTATATTATGATGTTTCCAAATTTCCTTTTTCAAGCAGCTGTCGTAACCGACACCACTGTTGGCAACACTACCGCAACCATAGCGACCAATGCCGCTACAACTGAAAACGTCTCTTATTTATCGTTTTTACTTAAAGGAGGAGTTCTTATTATACCAATTATTCTGCTTTTATTTTTCTGTATTTATGTTATCATAGAACGATATATGACGATCAAGAAAATGGGCAAACAAAACGTAAACCTGCTTGCTGACGTCAAACTACAACTGAAATCAGGAAAAATCGATCAGGCTGTAATGCTTTGCGAACGCGAAAACACCTCTTCTGCCCACATCATGAAAAGTGGAATTTCTATTATTGGAAGACCTATAAACGAAATCGAATCGGTAATGGAAAAAACTGCCAACATAGAAATTGCACACATGGAAAAAGGATTGGGATACTTGGGATTAATTTCGGGTATCGCTCCTATTCTTGGTTTTATCGGAACAATTTCGGGAGTTATCAAGATCTTCTACAGCATTTCGGTAACCGAAAATATCAGCATCGGGAATATTTCCGGAGGTTTATATGAAAAAATGATCAGTAGTGGTGCCGGACTTGTTGTGGGAGTGGTTGCTTATTCGGCTTACCATTTATTCAACATGATGATTGACCATTTTTCACTAAAAGCACAAAAACAAATTCTGGAAGTCATTAACACTATTCAAGAACCATAAGATGGCACTAAAAAGAAACAAGCGTTTTCACGCAGAAATTCCGACCGCTTCTTTGAGCGACATCATGTTCTTTTTATTGTTGTTTTTCCTGATTATTTCTACTTTGGCCAACCCTAACGTAATTAAGTTAATGTTGCCAAAAGCACAAACAACAGAAACAACCAAAAAGAACCATATTACATTATCGGTTACTGAAGAAAAAAGATATTTTCTTGACAAACAAGAAGTAAGTTATAATGATTTGAAAGCATCACTGCTGAAAATCACAACAGAACGAAACGACAAAACCGTAATTGTAAGAATTCCTCGCGATTTGCAAGTACAGGATTTGGTAAATGTACTTCAAATTGGTTCCGATTTAAAACTGAACTTTTCTATCGCAACTGCTAAATAAAATATTGGATTATAAATTAAAATCCGGACTTCGGTTCGGATTTTTTATTAAATTCAACTCAAAAAATATCCATTTTAACCAATGAACAAATTATTAATCATCGGACATCGTGGTGCCAAAGGCTATGAACCCGAAAATACTTTAATCTCATTCCGGAAAGCAATCGATATGAAAGTTGACGGAATTGAACTCGATGTTCATTTAAGTTCTGACGGAGAAATCATAGTTTTTCACAACAATACCCTTGACGGAATGACCAACGGAAAAGGGAATATTAGCCAATATTCTCTTTCTGAATTAAAAGATTTTCGAATAGAAAACAAACATCAAATCCCAACTTTGAAAGAAGTTTTTGATTTGGTTGACAAAAAATGTTTCATCAATATTGAACTTAAAGTAAATACGGCAACAAAACCGGTATTAGATTTAATCGAAGATTATATTTTAAACAAAAACTGGAATTATGAGCATTTTCAAATTTCGAGTTTCGATTGGAATTTGCTTGAAGAAGTTTCCAAAATAAATCCTGATATTTTCATCGGAGTACTTACACAAAACGATTTGGATTCTGCATTTGAATTTGCAAAAACCATAAACGCAAAATCCATCAATCCTTATTTTAAATTACTTTCGGCTGAAAATTCTAAAAAAATAAAAACCGAAGGATTGCAGATTTTCCCTTGGACAGTCAACGAAACATCGGATATTGAAAAAATAAAATCATTTAAAGTAAACGGTATTATTACCGATTTTCCTGACAGAGTATGAACCAAAATTACGACCTGATTATTGTTGGTGGAGGTGCAGCCGGATTTTTTACAGCAATCAATATTGCCGAGAAAAATCCGAAACTAAAAATTGCAATTCTGGAACGTGGCAAAGAAGTACTCACAAAAGTGCGCATTTCCGGTGGCGGAAGATGCAATGTAACCCACGCCTGCTTTGAACCAAATGAATTAGTCAAATTTTATCCAAGAGGCGAAAAAGAATTAAGAGGTCCTTTTCATCAATTCTGTTCGGGAGATACCATAGAATGGTTTGAAAAACACGGTGTAGAACTCAAAATTGAAGAAGACGGACGAATGTTTCCCGTATCTAACTCTTCGCAAACCATTATTGACTGCTTTTTGAAAGCAACACAAAAATTAGGAATTTCGGTATTAACCGGGCAAAGTGTTCAATCTATTTTTCAAAAAGATAATTTTTGGAAAATAGAAACCCAAAACGAAACTTATCTATCCGAAAAACTGGTTTTAGCCACCGGAAGTAACCCTAAAATTTGGGAAATGCTACAAACTTTTGGTCATGCAATTGTTAGTCCGGTACCCTCATTATTTACTTTCAACATCAAAGATCCAAGAATTAAAGAATTACCGGGAGTTTCGGCTCAGGTTGCCTTAAAAATAAAAGATACCAAACTAGAATCGACAGGACCATTATTGGTTACTCACTGGGGAATGAGCGGACCGGCAATTTTAAAATTATCGGCTTGGGGAGCCAGAACATTACACGACAAAAATTATCAGTTTACTTTAATTGTAAACTGGCTGAATGATATTGATTCAGAAGATGCTGAAAAAATACTGAAAGAACTTAAACAGGAACATTCTAAAAAAGCGGTTTCCAAAAAATCTCCTTTTGATATTCCAAACCGTTTGTGGGAAAGTTTAGTTTTGGCTTCCGGAATTGAAAGTGAAGTAAAATGGGCTGATTTAAACAAAAATCAACTACAAAATCTTGTACAACAACTTACCAATTCAAAATTTCAGGTAAACGGAAAAAGCACTTTCAAAGATGAATTTGTTACTGCCGGCGGAATTGATCTAAAAGAAATAAATTTCAAAACCATGGAAAGCAAACTCTTTGAAAACCTTTATTTTGCCGGAGAAATAGCCAACATCGATGCCATTACAGGAGGATTCAATTTTCAGAATGCTTGGACAAGCGGATTTATTGTTGCGAATTCGATAGCTTTAAAATAAATAACCCTACATTAGAATAAAAAACCAATATACTTAAATCTACATTCATGATTTTTTTAGAAAAATTTAGATTAGGCAACGAGAGAGAAGATTTTCAAACAGTTTATAAAAATATTCATAGCGGGATTGAATTTAAAGGAACCAATCTTTGGATTTTGATTTTCGCCATTTTCATAGCTTCGCTAGGACTCAATGTAAACTCTCCTGCCGTAATTATTGGAGCTATGTTGGTTTCGCCATTAATGGGGCCTATTACCGGCATGGGTTTTGGAATGGCGATAAATGACCTGACTATTTTGAAAAAATCGCTCTCTTCTTTTCTTTTTGCCACCTGTGTAAGTTTAGCAACTTCTACCCTGTTTTTCTTACTTTCACCTATAAACGATGCCCATTCGGAGATTCTTGCCAGAACTTCCCCTAATATTTACGACGTTCTTATAGCTCTATTTGGAGGGCTTGCCGGAATTTTGGCTATCTCAAGCAAACTCAAAGGAAATGTAATTCCCGGAGTTGCCATTGCCACCGCATTGATGCCACCTCTTTGTACTGCCGGGTATGGATTGGCTACATTACAAATGTATTTTTTCTTTGGAGCACTTTATTTATTTCTTATAAACACTGTTTTTATTGCCTTGGCAACAGTTCTTACGACTCGGTTTTTGAAATATCCTTTTACACATCTACCTGAAAAAAAAGACGAAATAAGAGCTCAAAGAATTATTGGTTTTATGGTCTCTATCACTTTAGTTCCCAGCATTTATTTTGGCTATGATTTGGTGAAACAAAATGATTTCACCAAAAAAGCAGAAAGATATATTAACTATGAAGCCAATTTCCCGAATAATTATTTGTTAAAGAAAAACATTAACCCAAAAAACCAAACCATCACTTTGGTTTATGGAGGGCAATCGATCGATTCAAGTGAAATTAAAAAACTAAGAAGTCAATTACACAAATACCAACTTGAAGGAACAACCCTTAAAATAAAAGAAGGTTTTACTTATTTGAAAAACGAAAAAAGCAACAAGCAATTCTCTGAATTTAGCAAAGCGCTTCAAGTAAAAGAAAACGAAATAATATCACTTAAAAACGAGCTACGTTCTTACACAACGCAAAAATCGTTTGGAAATCAAATTTTTAAAGAATTGAAAATACAATATCCATCAATTGAATCATGTTCCTTGCAGAATGTTACATTCTATAGCGAGAAATCAAATCAACAAACATGGATTGCTATTATCAATTCAAAAAATGATCTAAATACTCAGAATAGAATAAAAATTAAAAATTGGCTAAAGGTCAGACTGAATGTCAACACAGTGCAAGTATATTTTGAATAAAAAACACCTATTCATATCGCAACGATTCCACCGGATCGAGACGAGCGGCTTTTACTGAAGGATACAAACCTGAAACAATTGCTACAATAAAGCTTACGCCAAAAGCCCAAATAATAGCAAGCCAGGGAATAGCGAATTCAAAACCAATAGCCGATGATATTCCGTAGCCAATAGAAACTCCAAGCAAAATCCCAATCAAACCGCCCATTTGACCAATAAGCAAGGTTTCCATAAAAAACTGAAAGGCAATAGTGGTTCTCTTTGCTCCCAACGATTTACGAAGTCCCACTTCTCTGGTTCTGTCGGTTACTGAAACAATCATAATATTCATCAAGGCAATTGACGAACCTAAAATGGTAATTATACTTATCATAATCGCCGCAATGTTGAGATACTTGGTTAAATCCCTGATTTTATTTATCAGATCATCACTTCTCACAATACCGAAATTGTCTTTTTCCAACGGGCTGAGTTCTCTCACTTTTCTCATAGTTGCGACAGCGACATCAATAGCCTCGTTCAACAATTCATTTTTAGCAACCAAAACACTCAGATTATAATTGATATTTGGCATTGAAAACATGGAACGCGCCACCTGAATAGGAATCAAAACCCTTAAATCCTGATTGTTTCCAAAAGTGGAACCTTTTTCTTTCAACACTCCAAGTACTTTGAATTTAGCTCCTCTTATGACAATAGTTTTGCCAATAGGCTGAATATTTTTGAACAATCCTTTCATAAAATCGGAACCCAAAACACAAACGTAATTATTGTTCTGAATGTCAAACGGAGTAAAATTTCGCCCTAAAGCGGTCTCTAAACCGGCATTTTCTATGAAATAATTATCAACTCCCAAAACTGAAATTTCAGGATCTGTTTTCTCAGATTCAAATTTAACTTCTGCTTTTGAAGTAGCTGTAAAAGAAAGCGAACACTGAGTTAGCGGATAATCGTACTGACTAATAAATTTTTTGGCTTCGACATAAGAAATAATCGGATTAATTTTTTCATGTTCCAACCTGCCGTGTCTTTGGGTTTTAAATTCATACTGACTAAGGTTAAAAGTATTGGAACCCATAGAAGTAAAATTGGAAGACAATGTATTATCCAATGCCGAAATAACCGTTAGGATTCCCACCAAAGCGGTAATACCAATGGCAATTATCATCACGGTAAGAATGGTACGCAAAAATTGCGATTTTATAGAGCCAAGGGCTATTCGGATATTTTCTTTAAAAAGGTTCAGCATGGTATTACTTTGACACGAAATTACACTTTTTGTTACAAGTTTGCTGTGGCATATTCCGTATTTTGTTTTAAAAATATGATATTTGCAGGGCAAAATTATGAATTACGATTTACGAATTGGGATTTTAAATCCTAAATCCTAAATCCCAAATCAACAATAAAAATGGCAAAACCAAGTATTCCAAAAGGAACCCGAGATTTTTCACCTGTTGAAGTCGCAAAACGTCAATATATTATCAATACAATTAAGACCAATTTTGAGAAATTCGGTTTCCAGCCAATAGAAACTCCTTCGTTTGAAAACTCAGAAACCTTAATGGGGAAATATGGAGAAGAAGGCGATCGTTTGATTTTTAAAATCCTGAATTCGGGTGATTATTTGGCAAAAGCCAATGAAACTCATTTGCAAAATAAAGACAGTAATAAATTAACATCTAGCATTTGCGAAAAAGCTTTACGTTATGACTTAACTGTTCCGTTTGCGAGATATGTAGTTCAACACCAAAATGACATTGAATTTCCATTTAAAAGATACCAAATACAACCCGTTTGGCGTGCCGACCGTCCGCAAAAAGGACGTTTCAGAGAATTTTACCAATGTGATGCCGATGTGGTAGGTTCTACTTCACTTTGGCAGGAAGTAGAATTGGTACAATTGTACGATTCGGTTTTTAGTGAGTTGGGGTTAGAAGGTGTAACCATCAAAATCAATAATCGTAAAATTTTATCAGGAATTGCCGAAGTTATCGGAGCTTCGGACAAATTGATTGATTTCACAGTTGCCCTTGACAAGCTGGATAAAATTGGCGAAGATGGTGTAAAAAAAGAAATGATTGAAAAAGGAATTTCGCCTGAAGCCATTGAAAAAGTACAGCCCTTGTTCAATTTTGACGGAAGCATTTCTGAAAAAATAAACAAACTTTCTCAATTGCTTTCTGCTTCCGAAGAAGGAATGAAAGGAATTGAAGAATTGCAGTTTATTTGCGACAATGTGATCAATTTAGGTATGAACAAATCAATTTTAGATTTGGATGTCACTTTGGCAAGAGGGCTGAATTATTATACGGGAGCTATTTTTGAAGTAGCACCTCCAAAATCGGTTTCTATGGGATCTATCGGAGGTGGCGGAAGATATGATGATTTGACCGGAATCTTTGGTTTGAAAAACATGAGCGGTGTCGGAATCTCTTTTGGTTTAGACCGAATCTATTTGGTTATTGAAGAATTGAATCTTTTCCCTGAAACCGTGATTGCATCATCAAGAGCTTTGTTCCTTAACTTTGGAGAGCAAGAATGTTTTTATGCAATGAAAGCCATTAAAGAATTGAGAAACGCCGGAATAAAAGTAGAATTGTACCCTGACAAAGCCAAAGTAGGAAAGCAATTTCAGCATGCCGACAAACGTCAGATTCCTTTTGCAGTAATTGTGGGAACAAAAGAAATGGAAGAAAACAAATATGCTTTGAAAAACCTGATTTCAGGAGAACAAACTATATTGGATTTTGAAGGATTGAAAGCAGCTTTGCTTTAAACCTGAATTCAGACATAAACAAAGAAGGCTACCTTTACGGGTAGCCTTTATTTTTTTTAGAATACAAATTCCAGAGTTGCATAGAAAGATCTTCCGTCAGAAGGAATGATTCCCGGACCGGGATAACCTGTGGCACGACGGGTAAAATAACTGTGATTTGCCAAATTACTCACACCGGCTTCCAACTTAAATCTTTTCCATTTATAAGAAGACGAAAAATCGGCTACATAATATGTGGGGATTTCTCCAAAAATACCATACGTATTGTCGTTTGGATCGCTCTTGCTGTTATTGGCTTCTGTGTATTGAGAAGTCACATAAGTCAATTGCAGGCTGGTCATAAAATTCTTATATCCCAAACCTGTTCCTGATTTAAGATTCAAAAAAGGAACAAATTCTACCTTATTTCCCTGAATGTTCGGCGCATCCGATTTCAGATATTCCGAACCGGTAACGGCAGTATTCGAAAACAGATTCCAAATGAAATTTTGATGATCTTCAAAGAATGTTTTGCTGATGCTCCAATCAAACATAGTTTCAAGACCGTAAGTTACAGCTGTACCAATGTTGCTTCGGTAACGCACTACAGCAGCCGTTCCGTTTGGATTTCTGGTTTGATATTCTCCAATTTTGTCATCATAATACAAACCAAAAACACTCGCATCAAAAGTAATTTTTGTTCCTATTTGACCTCTAACCCCAAAATCGGAAGTAAAACCTTTCTCATCACTTATATTCGGGTCAATTACCTGACTCGGACTTGCTGTTCTTATATCATTGAAAGTTACCGAACGGTAGTTTTGAGAAACATTTCCGTAAATCTCTATTTTGTGTATAGGTTTGTATCCAAATCCAACTCCCATCAATACAAAATGCCTGTCTTTTACATTGTCTTCATTGATAGTTTGGTCAAGAATGACATTTCCGGCTAAGTCAACATTTACTTGTTTATAGAAACCAGTTGCCTGAGTTTTGATTTTTTCGAATCTAAATCCGGGTGTTATAGATAATTTATCATTTATTTTAAAGATGTTTTCACCAAAAACAGAAATATTCAGATTTGGAAAAGTGTAATCTGATTGATTTGGATAATGCGGAAACTCTTGATTTCTAAAACTAAAGTCTGCATCGTTTCCGGTGCTTCCGGGACCTTGCGTACTTCCGTTTTTAGATTGATAATATTTGGCTCCAATCAAAAATGCACTGGTATTATCATTAATCTTATATCGTTGCAAAAAACGAGTTTCGGCACCCCAATTGACAAAATTTCCCACAATTAAATCTCGCACCGTTCCCGGTATATCAGGACTTGAAACACGGTTTGAACGATAGCCAATTGCTTTTCTGTTGGCATCAAGTCCGAAAAACTGAACCGATAAATCTCCATCTTTTGAAACTTTGTGTTTCAGTCTTAAAGCATAAAGATTCCAATTTACCTCAAACCAGTTTCTACTTCTGTTACTTTGTCTTGGGTTTTCATTAAACATCACATCGGTCAAACCTCCGGCTTGTTGTGCCAAATAATCAAAATAAGTGTAATCAAAATGCAAAGAAGTTTTATCTGTAAACTGATAATTCAAATTTGCGAAATAGTTATTGCTGTTGAAATCGGAATTCGGTCTGTAACCATTTCCCTTTTTGTAATTATAAAAAGTATAATAGCTAAACTTTCCGTTTGTTCCGCTAAGCGAAGTAAAATTGGTAAACAAACCAAAAGAACCTGCTGTATTTCTGGTGGTAAATTCTAAGGCTTTTTTGCTGGGTGATTTGATTTTGAAATTGACCAATCCGCCAAACTGAGTTCCGTATTGTAGTGAAGCAGCTCCACGAATCACCTGAATTTCTTCCAATGCTTCTGTTGGTGTGGCATAATAACTTTCGGGATATCCCAAAACGTCGGCACTGATATCGTAACCATTTTGACGTGTATTGAAATTTGAAGTTCGATTCGGATCAAGACCGCGACCTCCAATACTTAATTGCAATCCTCCATCAGAACCTTCATTGATGGTAAGACCTGCGACTTGCGAAAATATTTGTCGTGCATTATTGGTTGCTTTGTTTGCTGTCAATTTATCAAGAGAAACTACCTCTGTCTTTTTTCCCGCATAAATCGCCGTCTCGTCTATGTCTTTCATCTTGTTGAGAGCAAAAACTTTCTCTTTTTGCTTACGAATTACCACTTCCGAAAGATTGCTTATTTTTTCTAAAACAACCTTGATGTTTTTATCTTCGGCAGAAAGTGTTGTTTCTAAAAGGATGTAACTCTCCTTATAAAAAGCCAACTCATAATTTCCTGAACTGCTTACCGGAATTGAAAAAAAACCTTTGTTGTTTGAGTAATATTTGGCTCCCAAAACTTTATCGTAAATCTCAACATTCGGCAATTTATTTCCGTTTTCAGAAACAATTACACCTGTAATTTTATATTGTGCCCTAACTCCAATTGATAAGAATAAAAAGAGTACTACAAGGAAATTTGTAAGCTTCAATATGTTTTGGCAACATTCAGATTCTATAGTTTGGAATTTCATTGCTTTGGTAGTTTCAAAGAAAGTAAATTGAGGTGGTAATGGTAACCTTTTAAATCAAACGCTAGTCTTTTTTGGACTAGCGTTGAAACTTATATTATTTAAATCAAAAAAATTAATCGCCATCACTATCAACGTAATCGATATTAATTTTCAATGCCTGCATCATGTCGATTTTGGTAAATACTACCAATTGTTGCAAGGAGTCGTATGAATTCAACATTTTTGAGTTATCTGAATTTACTTGTTGCGACAAACTGTTGCTCAACGCATCATTTGTAGTAAAAATAGACGAATATTGATTATTAATAATATCGCTTAATTTTTGGCCGTTTTTAGTTGCATTCAGATGATCCAAATATGATTTTAAACTTTCTCCCGAAGTGGTTTTACCAAAATGCTTCCCGTTAAAGAAGTCCATATTTGCCTGAACTGACACATTCAACAACTCTTTTGAAATATCATTTTTATAATATGCTTCTACTTTTTCAGGAAATAATGTTCCTGTCGAAAAGATTCCGCAAGGGATACCTACTTTTCCGGCGCGAATATCTTTTTCAATTGATTTTATAAAATTATTAATCGTAACATTTACTGATCCGCTGGTAGTATTGTCTTTGTTACTGATATAAGTGTTTCTATAACCCGAATTCCAATCTGTTACTACTAAATCAATTGTACTTTTCAAGTTGTTTGATAAGTCGGTAATATATTTTTTATAATTTGCAGCTTGAGCATTTGTAGTATAAAACTCCAAAATTTCACCGTCCGAATTCCCTAAACCGTTAATTAAATAATCTAATGCAGGAAAACCTTGTTTGCTAAATTGAGAAAGCAACGCAAAATTATATGTTCCCGAAGCAATATTAGTATTAATCCCTGCGATGTCCGTAGGATATGTGTTCGCTTTTTCCCTTATATAAATTTGTTCTGCTTTACCAAAATTGTACATCATAACAGTCTGAAAAGCTTTATAGGCTTCGGCCCATGAAGCTCTCATAATTTGTAGATTGCTCTCTGTTGGTGTAGTAGTAAAAGTATTTGTACTTTCTACCAATACCTGAGTTTTTGATTGATAATTAGTATATGCAGGGATAATAATATTATCGGCCCAATTTGTCAAAAGAGTAGTTCTATCGTAACTATCAGCTGCATTATCAGAATTATTGTTGTTCGAAGTACATCCCACCAACGTCAAAACTATGATTAAAAGGGAAACTATTTTTTTCATCTTATTGCTTTTATGTACAAATACAATCGTTTTAATTTTTTTGATATATTAAACAACTGTATCAAATTAAATTTTCGGCAAAAGTACAAAAAGCAAGAAAGTTTTAACTCCCTTGCTTTTTATTTAATTTTACTAGTTAACTGTGGCAGCCTGTGCTACTGTAAACCCGAATCTTGTTGCTATTTTTTCAGACAGAACATCTAGTTTTTCATTAAGGTAATCGATATCCCAAAGACCATTATTTCCGGCTGTTAGTGTATTTAATATTTCATCAACTTCTGTTTTTGAAAAATAAGGTGCATTTGTACCGGGTTTGTTAGTATAACGCAATGACATGATAAAACCATAACCTTCAGACAAAGCATGGAATGCCTTTGCACCATTGTCTGTAGTCAATTTCCCTTTTCCTTCCTGAAGGTAAAATACAGCTCTTACCGCAGAAACCAAAGCTAATTTAGTTTTGATAACATCAATTTGTTTATCACGGGTAGCATAATCGTTTGCTGTAATGGCCGCTCTACCTTTACGAAAAGCCATTTCGAGATCTTCTTTCAAAGTTCCAAAATCAGAATCAGCATCTACCTGATTAATATAAGAACTCCAAAATTTGAACACAGGAGTCGCAGCTGTTGGATTATCTGCACCATAGATGTAACCATAAGCTTCATCCCAGGCATGCTCCATAGTAGTGTATTTTTTTCCTGATTCGTAAACTTTATTGGTATTGTTTTCTTTAGCCGAATTCAGTTTATTCACACTTAAATAGTGGTTTAATACCTGATCCATAAGACAAGCCCCCATCATTCCTTTCAAGAAAATTTGTTGAGGTTCCAAACCATTTGCATCAAAAAGACGTTTGCTGGTTCCATCCATATAATATCCTGCAACTCCAGCAGAAGCAACATTTCCTTGACTTGCTGCTTTTGCATTATCAAATTGAACTTCAAATAAATTACGAACACTTAACTGTTCTGTAGAAGAACCTCCTCCATATTGCAAATTAAAATAATCATAAGATGCAGCCGTTTTATCTTTTAATTGTTTTCCTGACTCATTCAATCCGGCATCTGAAAAACGATTATTTATATTCATGTACATTTCTTTCAACGTCTCATCATTCACTCCTGTAGTCGCATTGTTTTTAATGTAATTCCCTATTTCGTCCATCATCAACAAACGACTGGTTTGACCGGAAAAATCTACTGAAGAAACACCTTCTCTTTCAAAAGTATAAGTATCCGGAGTAGAATAATTGAATGTTTCAGTAACCACATCTGTGGTATCATCATTAGAACAAGACACAAGATTCAGCATTACTACAGGAAAAGCTGCTAAAAGTACATTTTTGAATTTCATTATATTTCTTTATTTAGATTTAATTAAAATAATGCAGCAAAAGTATGAGTCGAATTCGAAAAAACAAAATATTATTTATAAATATTCTAAACAATTTAATTTCTTAAAATTAAATTGTTTAAATTCAGCTGTTTACAGTTTTTATTTTTGAAAACAATTTCAGAATATTATAAAATGGAAGCAATAAATTATTTTTAAAAGATTCATATTTACGACTTTGATTCTCTTCTTTACTGATTCCAAAAATAATTTTATTTACTTGCCTGGAACGAAGAAGAGTTCCAAACATCCAATCCCAAATTGCCAGTTTTGAACCCATATTTCTATCAAAATGTTCCGGATTAATGCTATGATGAATCTGATGTTGATACGGACTTATAAATATGTATTCCAAAAAGTCAAAATATTTCAATTTTACACTTGAATGACGCAAATTGGCTCCCAAAAACATAAAAAGAAAAGAAAAAAGATTGATTCCTAAAAAACTGATAGCCTCTACACTTCCTGATGAGAGATAACTGAAAACCCCCATCAAAAAACCAAAAACCAAGGTTTCTTTTACATTTACCAAAATCAATTCTACAGGATGAATCCTGTATTGAGTTACCGGATTCATCGTTGTAGCCGAATGGTGAACTTTATGAAATTCCCATAAAAAAGGAATACGATGCAACAAATAATGAATGATATAAGTAGTAAAATCACTCAGCAAAGTTAGAGATACAGTATAAAAGACAAGCGTTTGAGTTACTCCCATTGCAAATCGTTCATAACCAAAAGTTCTGGCCAAATAATCTTCGGTATAAAAAGCAAGATAAAGCCCAAATGCCAAATAAGGACCTATCAAAACTACTTTAATAATACTGTTAAAAACCAAAATAGAATAATCAATTTTTGCCGATTTGCTCAACCAGGTTTTCTTATTGAAAATATATTTCAGGAATGAACTTTTCTGATTGGTTTTGAAATAAACCCAGAAAGCGATGAAGCCGGAAGAAAACAGATAGAGTAAATAAAGTCGATTATCCGGATTAGAAAAATTATCAAAAATAACTTTGACAATTTCATTTATAGTTTTCATCACCTCGTTCATAAAGACTTTCCTGCTTTTGGATTAAACATTCAACAAACTGATAATAAACTCGTTAATTGAAAATTTTTGCAAATATACAAATCCATTCAAAACACAGAATGATTTTATTTTAAATAATTCTAAATAAAAAACAAAGGCTGTCTTTACCAGACAGCCTTATTAAAATAATCTTTAGATTTTATTAATTCAAAACAGAATCAATTGTTTGGTTAATATCCGGATCAGAAGGTCTTGGCGCATCAGCATTGACAACTTTTCCGTTTGGATCTAACAAAATAAAACGCGGAATACCGGTAATTTGAAAAAAGGAACTCATTGCTTTGTGAGTTTCAACCGTGGTAATCAATTGTTCCCCACCCATTTCTTTGGTTTTTACCATATTTTTCCATTTCTCCACATCTTTAGGATTGTCAAAAGAAATACTCACAAACTCAATATTTTTACCGTGGTATTTCTCTTCCAGTTTTTTCAAATGAGGAATCTCCGCTCGACATGGTCCGCACCAGGTAGCCCAAACATCGATATAAACATATTTACCTCTGTAATCTTCCAACTTTGCAGTTCCTCCTTTATAATTATCAAAGCTAAAAGTAGGAGGTGTCGTATTATTTAGTTTCTTTAATGCAGCTTTTTGAGCATAATAACTCTCTAATCCTTTTGCAGATTCCTCAATTTCCTTGGTTTGCAAAGCCACAAAATTTGGATCAAGCTTTGTTGCTTTCAATCTTTTTAAATCGGCCGTTTTCTTTGCCTCCAATCCTTTTTTGAATTCGGCTTCATCAGCAGTTATCAACTTCATAAGAGTTGGTTCATATTCATGTTCCAAAACTGTCGATTTGGCCAAATAATTATTCTCTGCCGCTCCTACCCCTTCATAAACAATTGATGCGTCAAAGTTTTTGGCATCCATTTTCAATTTCAGGTCATAACCGTTTTTCAAATACATTTGAGTATATTCAACTCCGTCATACATCATATACATCCCGTCTTTTTTTACACTCAAAGTATCTTTGAAGAAACCGTCTTTATTGACACGGATTTCTTTCAAAATATTTCTGTTCTCTTTAATAAAGATCACATCTCCATTTCTGTTAGCAATATCTGCTCTCAGAGTTACAAATTTCTTAGCCTGAGCAAAACCGGTTCCCGATAAAGCCAAGCTTAAAGTGATTAAAAATGCTTTTTTCATAGTTTAAATTGGTTATTAAAAAACCAAATATAACTTATTTCTCAATTCACAAAAGAGTTCTAACATAAATTTGATTTTTGTTTTACTTTTGCAATCTAAAATTTTGAATATGTACAGAAGTCATAACTGTGGAGAATTGAACGCTTCACATATTAATACAGAAGTTACCCTTGCGGGATGGGTTCAAAAATCACGCGACAAAGGATTTATGAATTGGGTCGATTTGCGCGACCGTTACGGTATTACGCAGTTGATTTTTGACGAAAGCCGTACCGAAAAATCAGTTTTTGAATTGGCAAAAACTTTGGGACGCGAGTTCGTAATTCAGGTAAAAGGAACTGTTATTGAGCGTGAAGCCAAAAACAAGAACATTCCTACGGGAGACATCGAAATTTTAGTATCAGAATTAAACATATTGAATACTGCCTTGACTCCGCCTTTCACAATTGAAGATGAGACCGACGGAGGTGAAGACATCAGAATGAAATACCGTTACCTGGATATTCGTAGAAATCCGGTAAAGAACAGCTTGCTTTTCCGTCACAAAGTAGCGATGGAAGTTCGCAAGTACCTTTCTGATTTGGATTTCTGTGAAGTGGAAACTCCTTACTTAATCAAATCCACTCCGGAAGGAGCAAGGGATTTCGTAGTTCCGAGCAGAATGAACGAAGGACAGTTTTACGCTTTGCCGCAATCGCCACAAACTTTCAAGCAATTGTTGATGGTTGGGGGAATGGACAAATATTTCCAAATCGTGAAATGTTTCCGCGACGAAGATTTGCGTGCCGACCGCCAGCCGGAGTTCACACAAATCGATTGCGAAATGGCTTTTGTGGATCAGGAAGATGTCTTGAACATTTTTGAAGGTTTGACCCGTCATTTATTGAAAGAATTGAAAGGTGTTGAAGTAGATAAATTCCCAAGAATGACCTACGAACACGCCATGAAAACATACGGAAACGACAAACCGGACATCCGTTTCGGGATGGAGTTTTGCCCCCTAACCCCCGAAAGGGGAACTTTCGAACCGAAAGGATTCCCTGTTTTTGATGCGGCAGAATTAGTGGTGGGTATTAATGTTGAAGGTTGTGCGAATTACACCAGAAAGCAAATAGACGAATTGATTGATTGGGTAAAACGTCCGCAAGTAGGTGCTACTGGAATGGTTTATTGTAAATATGAAGCCGATGGAGGTTTCAAATCATCGGTTGATAAATTTTATTCTCAAGACGTTCTAAGAGTTTGGGCAGAAAAAATGAATTCAAAACCAGGAGATCTGATGCTTGTACTTTCAGGACCAGCCAACAAAACACGTGCTCAGCTTTCGGCACTTCGTATGGAATTGGCAACCCGTTTAGGTTTGAGAAAACCGGATGAGTTTGCTCCTTTGTGGGTAGTTGATTTCCCATTGTTGGAATTCGACGAAGAAAGCAATCGTTACCACGCGATGCACCACCCGTTTACATCTCCAAAACCGGAAGACATGGCATTGTTGGAAACAGAACCCGGAAAAGTTCGTGCCAATGCTTATGATATGGTTTTAAATGGAAACGAAATTGGCGGTGGTTCTATCCGTATCCACGACAAAGAAACACAACAGTTAATGTTTAAATATTTAGGATTTACCGAAGAAGAGGCTCGCAATCAGTTTGGTTTCCTTATGGACGCTTTCCAATTTGGAGCACCGCCACACGGAGGATTGGCTTTCGGATTAGATAGATTGGTAGCTATTTTGGGCGGACAGGAAACTATCAGAGATTTCATCGCTTTCCCTAAAAACAACTCGGGAAGAGACGTGATGATCGATGCACCTTCGACTATTGACGATGCCCAATTGAACGAATTGCACATCAAGTTAGATCTGGTACAATAGCCCGAAATCACTGAGAGTCAATAAATTTTTCTTAAATTATTAACTCTAAAAGTATTTCGTATCGCATTAAAGTTTATATTTGACGAATTATTAATTATTATTACTATTACAATGCGCACAGGTACAGTTAAATTTTTCAATGAATCAAAAGGTTACGGATTCATTACAGACGAAGAAACAGGAAAAGACATCTTCGTTCACGCTTCAGGGATCAGAGCTGAAGAACTACGCGAAGGTGATAGAGTAAGCTACGAAGAAGAAGAAGGAAGAAAAGGTAAAGTTGCTGCACAAGTTGCAGTAATCGAAGACTAATATATATTATTTTTTGGTTACCTAGAATGGTTAAACGCCCCGACTATGTCGGGGCGTTTTTTTATACATCCTTTTTTGTTTTTAGACTACCAAAAGATTAAACTTAAGAATATTTATTAATGCTAATGTTATTTGATTTCACATCAGAGATCTCTAATAAGCATATAAAAAACTAAGGCATGAAAATAAATTCCATGCCTTAGTGCAATCAAAAACATCAACACAATTATTTTTCTAAATAAAGCTTTTTCATTTTAGCTCTATCAACTTTAATTTTCTTTAGGAAATTATCCATACTTCCGTACTTAGCATCTATAGCATCAAAAAACGTAGTCATATAAATTTCTTCTACTCCTAAAAGCGGAAGCAGTTTTTCTCCATTTCCTGCACCATAATGCGAATTTATCTGATTAATTGTTGCTTGATTTGAAGCATGCAAATAATCATTTGAAGCCATAAAATCCTTAATAATGGTAGTTTTATCAACACCCAGTGACGAAAGTATCAACGCAGTAGTCATACCCGCTCTGTCTTTACCGGCAGTACAATGATATAATGTAACATTCCCTGTTTCGAGTAAGTCAAAGATTTTTTCCCAATTGGTTTCTTTCAATTCATCGATTTGGCTGTAAAGAGGAATCATAGTATCCAATGGATTTATAGTTCCCGCAATAATTTGTCCCATAAAAGCAGCCTGACTAGAAGCACTTCCCGGAACATCCGCAATCAATGGCAATTGATAATTTGCTATACCATTTGGAACTTTGTCAGCTTTCTCATTTCTTTCTGATTCAGTTCTAAGATCAATAATCTGAAATATTCCTCTTGCTGTCAAACTATCCTTATCAGCAGCTGTCAACCCGGATAACTCTCCTGATCTGTATAATTTACGGTAAAGTATGCGTTTGTTGTTCTCTCCAACAAACCCTCCTAAATCTCTCATATTGTCTTCACCACTTACTTTTACTTGTCTTGAAGAAATTCGGTAAGACTCAGCAGATGGATTTGACGGAGCATCTTCATTACCTGAGCACGAAGTTGTTAATGCTGCAATACCTAACGAAGCAACATAAAATAAACTTAATAATTGATTTTTCATTGTTTTATTTTTTACATTCATATTTGAAGCAAAAATATATTCTAGCCCTTTTAATGAAGTTAAACCAGAATTAACAAAACTTAATCAAACAATTAAGTAATTACGACTAAATTGTAAACATACAACCACAGTTAAACTAATGCTTCACCAATATACTATACGCAGGAATCATTCTTCCTAAGTTCAATCTCTTATTGATAGCAAAACAATTCTTTTATAAAATTCAAAACAATAAAAAAACCGCCAAAACATTAAGCTTTGGCGGTTTTGAAACTTTATATAATAAAAAGAATTATTTCAATAAATCTAAAATAAATGATGGGTAAATACCGATGATCAAATTCAGGAACATGGCCGAAATCGCAACCAAATTAACCACAAAAGGCACTTTTGCAGGAACTTCGTTCGCTTCTTTAGTGTACATCGCCAAGATCAGCTTGAAGTAGTAGCCAACGCTGATGATAGAGTTAATTACCGCAGCGATTACAAGCACTAACCATCCGGCTTGAATAGTTTGATTGAACAAAACTAATTTGGCAAAGAATCCCGCGAATATCGGAATACCGGCCATAGAAATCAAAGCCCCTGTAAGGATAGCCGCCAATAACGGATTAGTTTTTCCTAATCCGTGGAAGTTTACAATATCTTCATTCCCTTTGTTTTTAGTAGCATATAAAATTACGCTGAACGCTGCTATACCTGCAAGAGCGTAAGCTGTTGTGTAGTACAATAAATTACTACCCGCAGTAGAAAGACTCAACAAAGCCATCAGCATAAAACCTGCATGAGAGATACCTGAGAAAGCCAACATACGTTTCACATTTGCCTGTCTCAATGCCATGATGTTTCCAACGGTCATAGACGCAATCGACAATACCACGATTACGATTTCGAAATTATAACTCATATCGGCATTCAATACAGTCAATAATTTGAACAAGGTAGCCATAGCCACCACTTTTGCCAAAGTGCTCATTACAGTTGTAGTCAAAGTTGGTGAACCTTCATAAACATCCGGAGCCCAGAAGTGGAAAGGAACAGCTGCCACTTTGAAAAGCATACCGATTGTCAGTAATGTAATCCCGATTGGGAACCACACAGGCAGTTCGGCAGAACGAGACATTTCGCTTATTTCAACAATATCGAAACTTCCCATAGCGCCGTAAATCAAACAGATTCCGAATAACAGGATTCCTGAAGCAAATGATCCCATAAGGAAATATTTCATTCCCGCTTCGTTACTCTTTAAACTCTTACGGTCGCTTGCCGCCAGGATGTAAAGTGAAATCGATAAAATCTCGATTCCCAAGAAAAACATTGCCAGGTTTCCGAAAGAAACCATTGCAACCGCTCCCGACAAAAGAAATACTTTTATCGCAACGAAATCGGAGATTTTAGATTGTTTGCTTTCGTAAAAATCATGGCTCAAAGCAACCAAAAAAGCTGTCAAAACAATGAATAAACTTGAGAAAGCAACTGAAAATTTACTCACAACAATCATGTTGTTGTAGTAACTCATCGGAGAATTGAATTCAGACACATTAAGACCCAAAACGGCCAATAAACCGATAATTGTAAAAGGAATAATTCCTTTTCTAAAATTTAAGATTTCAAATAAAAGGCATAAAACACCTAATCCTATTATAGCTATTAATGTATTCATCTTGATTTATGATTTAGGATTTGGGATTTAAGAATTGAGATTTACGATTTGGGATTTCCAAAAAAAGAGAGCATAAATCTAAATGATTATTTCCTGAGTCCTAATTTTTAATATTATTTTTTTCTTTTATTGTCTTTATACCAGCTGAAAAAATCGCTACCAACTCGTCAGCTTCTTTTATTAATTTGTCAAGGATGATAGCTTTATAAAATCCAAATTCCTAAATCTTAAATTCTATTAATTTGATTTAAAATCCCTTGAAGACTTGGCGTAATCAAATCTGTGATTGGTTTTGGATACATCCCGAAGAAGAACAACACAGCAATGATAAGCACTAAAGCCAATCCTTCGTTGAAAGTCACATCTGCAAATGGTTTCTTGTTTGTTTCTCCCAACATAGCGTGTTGGAACATTTTCAACATATAGTAAGCTCCTAAGATAATCGTAAGTCCACCCAAAATTGCATAAGTCATTTGAACCTGAGAAAGCGCATACAATACTGTAAATTCACCAATGAAGTTGAATGTCGTTGGCAAAGCCACAGAAGCCAATACCAAAATCATAAACATGGAAGTGAATTTTGGAGATTGCGTTCTGATGCCTCCCATTTCTGAGATAATTCTTGTCTCATAACGTCTGTAAATAATTTCAGCAGCGAAGAACAAACCTACTACTACAAATCCGTGAGCAATCATTTGCATAACCGCACCTCTCAATCCGTCTAAAGTAAGTGTATAAGCTCCGGCAGCAATCAAACCAACGTGAGCCAATGAAGAATAAGCCAATAGTTTTTTAAGATCTCTTTGTCTCAATGCTAAGATTGAACCGTAGATTACTCCTGCTATTCCCAAACCAAGCATCCAAGGCATCACACATTTTGCGGCCATCGGTGCGATTGGTAACTGCCAACGGATAACACTGTACAATCCCATTTTTAACATGATCCCTGAAAGTAACATGGTTCCGGCTGTCGGCGCCAATTGGTACACTTTTGCCTGCCATGTGTGGAAAGGTATAATTGGAATTTTAATAGCGTAAGCCAGGAAGAATCCGGCAAAAATCCATGTTTGTTCTGTACAAGACAAATTCAGTTTGTATAAATCCTCAATCAACAAGCTTCCTGCTTTTGTGTACAAATAAACAAAAGCTGTCAACATGAACAATGAACCTGCCAATGTGTAAATAAAGAATTTAACAACTGCTTTCTTGCGGTCTTCTAAATCTCCGTTACCCCAGATCAAAGCGATGAAATAAATCGGAATCAAAGACAATTCCCAGAAAATGTAGTACAAAAGTCCATCAGCTGCCAGGAAAGTTCCCGCCATAGCGAAAGCCATGAATAAGATTAAGGCATAAAACGATTTAGCATTTTTAAATTCATTCCCAAAAGAAGAATAAATGATAATCGGAGTTAAAGCCGTAGTCAATAAAAGCATTGCCAATGAAAGACCGTCGGCTTTTAAAGCGAAAGAAATATTCGGTTGAGCTATCCAAGCCGAAATAAAATCTATGTTTTGCCCACCATTAAACAAATCTAACAAACAGATTGAAAGTGCTAATGAACCCAATCCGAAGAACAAGGCCACTTTTGAAGCCAACTTATCTCCTGAAAGAAAAGTTGCAAGTGCTCCAACTAAAAGTGTAATTAATATGTAAGATACATCCATTATGTAAAAATTATTGAGCTAAAAATAAATAAGAAATAATGGCACAAACGCCTAAAACAAAAACAAGAAAGTATAATCCGATATTTCCGTTTTGCACTCTTCTGCCTATTGCAGAAAGACCGTTTGCTGTCGATCCCAATCCGAAAACCATTGCAGACAGTGTAGTTTCAAAATAATCTCTAAACAATCTTGACATCGCATTGATAGGATTTACGATTACAGCCATATAAATTTCATCAACATAGTATTTGTCGTAAAGTACTTTTGAGAAACCAGTAATTTGAGTGTCTTCTGCCGGAACCTGATTTTGTTTGATGTATTTGGCAAAAGCCCAAACGATACCAACAAAAGCTCCAATTAAAGCAATTCCCATCAACATATATTCATTACTTCCAAGTTCATGAACTTCGTGTCTATTAACAACAATCGATTCCATAAAATGATTCAACCAATGGCTTCCCGGCAAATTGATTAAACCACCAACAGTTGCCAAAGCAGCTAAAATGATTAACGGGAAAGTTATCAAAGATGGGCTTTCATGCAAATGAGCTTTTTGTTCTGCAGTTCCTCTGAATTCTTTGAAGAAAGTCAAATACATCAAACGGAACATGTAGAAAGCGGTCATGATAGAAGCAACAGAACCGATAATCCACAGCACTTTATTGTGTTCGAAAGCTACCATCAAGATTTCGTCCTTAGACCAGAATCCTGCGAATGGAAAGATTCCTGAGATAGCCAATGTTGAAATCATCATTGTAATGAATGTAACAGGCATGACTTTTTTCAAACCTCCCATATTTCTCATATCCTGCTCTCCATGCAAAGCGTGAATTACAGAACCTGAACCCAAGAACAAACAAGCTTTGAAGAAAGCGTGAGTGATTACGTGGAAAACAGCTACTTCATAAGCTCCTAAACCTAAAGCCAGGAACATTAATCCTAACTGAGAAACTGTAGAATAAGCCAAAACTTTTTTAATATCGTTTTGAACTAATCCGATAGTTGCAGCTATTAAGGCTGTTACAGCCCCAACTATTGCAATAATATTCTGAACATCCGGAGCAATATCGAACAAGAAGTTCAAACGAGTTACCATAAAAATACCGGCAGTAACCATAGTCGCAGCGTGAATCAAAGCCGAAACCGGCGTAGGACCCGCCATCGCATCAGGCAACCAAGTGTATAATGGAATTTGTGCTGATTTACCGCAAGCTCCGATGAACAAAGCCAAAGCAGCAGCAGAAACCCAATACATATCCAGATTTTTTGAAGTAGCGATTGCTGTTTTAAGATCTAGGAAATCGACAGTCGAGAACAAATATCCTAAGATGAAGATTCCGATTAACAAACCTAAATCCCCGATTCTGTTCATGATAAAAGCCTTTTTAGCCGCATCATTGTATTCTTGATTTTTATGCCAGAATCCGATAAGCAGGTAAGAACAAAGTCCTACTCCTTCCCATCCGATGAACATTACCAATAAATTACTTCCAACAACCAAAGTGATCATAAAGAATATGAAAAGATTCAGATAAGCAAAGAACTTGTGCATATTCTCGTCATCATGCATATAACTGATAGAATAAACATGAATCAAAGAACCGATTCCGGTAACGAACAACAACCACAAAACAGACAATTGGTCTAAAAGAAAACCAAAGTTGATTTTGATGTTGCTGATTTGAATCCAATCAAATAAATCAATACTGATTGGACGTTGGGTTTCGTTGATTTGAAGAAAAAAGGAAACCGAAACAATAAATGAAACCACTACTGTGAGCGTCCCAAAAATTCCGGAAGAAGATTTTCCCAGACCCTTTCCAAAGAAAACATTAAATAAGAACCCAAAAAAGGGCATCAATAGTAAGACTAAAGCTAAATTGGTATCCATCGAAAATTATCCTTTTAATTTTTTTAAATTATCTATGTCTATCGAACCTAAATTTCTGAATATCGAAACTAAGATTGCCAGTCCAACAGCTACTTCGGCCGCAGCCACCGCCATGGAGAAGAATACGAAAACCTGTCCCTGTGCATCCTGATGATACGTTGAAAAAGCCACAAACAAAAGATTAACGGCATTCAACATAATTTCGATCGACATAAAAACGATAATGGCATTTCTTCTGTACAAAACCCCGAAAACACCAATACAAAATAGTATTACTGAAAGGAAAATGTAATTTTCAATTCCTATTTGATTTAAAATATTGTTCATATTATTTTGTTGATTTTTGTTTTTTAGACAATAATACTGTACCAATCATTGCCACCAAAAGCAAAACGGAAGCAAATTCAAATGGAACCATATATTCATTCAAAAGCACTTTCCCTAAAACTCTGATAGATTGATAATCATCGCCTGTTACTTCATAAGTTCCGTCGGCAATAGGTTTTGAATTGATAAAAATCGCAATTAAAACCAAAGAAATCAAACAAAAAGAAACAATAGCTCCTAATCTTGTAATTCTTGGTTTGTGAACTTCGTTTTCTTTGTTCAAATTCATCAACATCACCGTAAACAGAAACAAAATCATAATGGCTCCCGAATATACAATTACGTGTACAATTGCCAAAAACTGAGAATTCAACAACAAATAGTGTCCGGCAATTGAGAAAAAGCAAATCACTAAATAAATGGCACTATGAATAGGATTTTTCGAAAAAATGGTCAAAAATGCCGTCGCTAATGTGATGGCAGATAACACACAAAATAAAATAAGTATCGCTGACATTTATTGATCGTTTTTAAGTTGAGTATTCTTAATAGCCATTTCTAAAGGCATAACTAATTTGTCTTTTCCGTAGATAAAGTCTTCTCTGCTATATTCAGAATCGACTAATTTTTTTGAAACAGTCAAATAAATAGCATCTTTTGGACAGGCTTCTTCACATAAACCGCAAAAAATACAACGCAACATATTGATTTCGTATATTTCGGCATATTTTTCTTCACGGTACAAATGCTCTTCTCCCGGTTTGCGTTCGGCAGCTTTCATAGTAATTGCCTCAGCCGGACAAGTCAAAGCACACAAACCACAAGCTGTACAATTTTCACGCCCCTGCTCATCGCGTTTCAGAATGTGTTGACCACGATACACCGGACTCATTTCTCTTACTTGTTCCGGATATTGAATCGTTGCCTTTTTTCTGAAGAAATGCTTTACAGTAATCATCAATCCCTTGATAATTGCTACAAGATATAATCGCTCAGTAAAAGTCATTTCCTTATTGGAAACCTGCTTTTTTCTGCCCGATAATGATATAGTTTCTATTGACATTTTAATTTATTTTTATTGGAAAGCCAAAATACAAATTCCGGTAATAATGATATTTACAATTGACAGTGGTATTAATATTTTCCAACCTAAATTCATCAATTGATCGTATCTGAATCTTGGTATTGTCCATCTTACCCACATATAGAAAAAGATAAAGAAACATATTTTAGCAAACAATACTGCAATTCCCATTACGTTTGCCAAGTTTACCCCAACATTTTCTACAACCCAACTCATTCCCGGATAATTATATCCTCCGAAAAATAGAATTGAAATAATAGTTGAAGATATAAACATATTGGCATATTCAGCAAAAAGATAGAATCCCATTTTCATAGAAGAATATTCTGTATGATATCCTCCGATAAGTTCACTCTCACATTCAGGTAAGTCAAAAGGAGTTCTGTTTGTTTCTGCAAACGAACAAATAAGGAAAATAAGGAAAGACAAAGGCTGATAAAAAACATTCCAATTCATTCCCGATTGTTGAGCAGAAATTTCTCTCAAACTCAAACTTCCAGTCATCATCAATAGAGCGATTATCGAAAGTCCCATAGCCACTTCATAAGAAACCATTTGAGAAGCCGCACGAACCGCTCCCATCAACGAAAACTTATTATTTGAAGCCCAACCTCCAATCATGATTCCGTAAATTCCTACAGAAATAACACCAAAAACATACAACAAAGCCACATCTATATCGGTAGCCTGAAGAAGAATATCTCTCCCAAATAAGTGCAATTTATCTCCCCAGGGAATCACAGCACTCGTCATAAGAGCAGTACTCATGGCAATTGCCGGACCTACAAAAAATAAAAATTTGTTTGGTGTATTAGGTTCAAATTCTTCTTTGGCAAACAATTTCCCACCATCGGCAAGAGGCTGCAGCAAACCACCCCAACCGGCACGGTTTGGCCCTACCCTGTCCTGAAGAAAAGCAGCAACTTTACGCTCTGCCCAAGTAGAATACAATGCCATTAACATTGTAATTGCAAAAACAACTACAATAATTACGCTCTTTTCAATTATAATCGTACTATCCATTATGACCCAGTTTTTTTTGATTATTAATATCTTCTTCGGTCAAAGGAATTGCCGGCATACTGATTTTTTTACGATCAATTTCACGTCCTAACAAAATATTTTCTTCTGTATTGATTTCAACCTTGTTAAGATTGTCTTCAAAACTATTTCTTGTCATAACAGATTTCTTTTCAAAATGTCTTGGACCTTCAATTACCCAGTCGCTAACCTCTTTATGGTCAAAACGACAACTGTTGCAGATAAATTCTTCCACTTCGTGGTATTCGTCTTTTCTTCCGGTAACTCTTTGAATTTCGTTTCCAAACATCCAAACAGTCGTTTTTCCACAACATTTATCACAATCTCTGTGAGCATTGTAAGGTTTGTTGAACCAAACTCTCGATTTGAATCTAAAAGTTTTATCAGTCAAAGCCCCAACAGGACAAACATCAATCATATTTCCGGAAAAATCGTTATCGATTGCTTTAGAAATACAAGTTGAAATATTGGCATGATCTCCGCGATCCAAAACTCCGTGAACACGATTATCTGTCAATTGCTCCGCAACCTGTACACATCTTTGGCACAAAATACAACGATTCATGTGCAGTTGAATGTAAGGTCCGATATCTTCGGGTTCAAACGTTCTTTTCTCTTCAATAAAACGAGTGGCCGATTTTCCGTGTTCGAAACTTAAATTCTGCAAATCGCACTCTCCAGCTTGGTCACAAACAGGACAATCTAATGGGTGATTGATAAGCAAAAATTCAGTTACTGATTTTCTTGCTTCCTCTACTCTTGGAGAAGTTTTGCTGGCTACTTCCATCCCGTCCATACATCCTGTTACGCATGAAGCTACCAATTTAGGCATTGGTCTTGGATCAGCATCACTTCCTTTGGTAACATCAACCAGGCAACAACGGCATTTACCGCCTGTCTTTTCCAGTTTTGAATAATAACACATGGCTGGCGGAACTGATTCTCCACCAATCATACGAGCAGCTTGCAGGATTGTTGTCCCTGCTTCTACTTCAATTTCTTGACCGTCTATGGTTACTTTCATATTTGTGTCTTAATATCTAAAATCGAAAGAATATTGGATTCAGTGACTTTATGTCTTTTTAACTTTTGACTATATCTCTTGTTTCGCTACTAAATGCCTTACTTTTTCAAATGGTTCAGCAACAAAGTGATCTCTATTTTTGATTTTTTCCGGAAAACGAACATGGTATTCAAACTCATCTCTAAAGTGACGAATTGCCGCAGCCACAGGCCATGAAGCAGCATCACCTAACGGACAAATAGTGTTTCCTTCTATCTTAGATTGGATGCTCCACAACAAATCAATATCTTCCTCGCGACCCTGACCGTTTTCAATTCTCCACAAAACTTTTTCCAACCATCCTGTTCCTTCACGGCATGGGGTACATTGACCGCAACTTTCGTGGTGATAGAATCTTGAGAAATTCCAGGTATTTCGAACTATACAAGCTCTGTCATCGTAAACGATAAATCCTCCTGAACCCAACATAGAACCGGTAGCAAAACCTCCGTCAGACAAACTTTCGTATGTCATCAAACGATCTTCTCCCGCAGCGGTTTTATAGATTAAATTAGCCGGCAAAATTGGCACAGAAGAACCTCCCGGAACCAATGCTTTCAACGGACGATCTGTTTGCATTCCACCAAGATATTCGTCAGAATTCATGAATTCATATACCGAAAGTCCCAATTCTATTTCATAAACTCCAGGATTTTTAATATTACCGGAAGCAGAAATCAATTTGGTTCCTGTTGAACGTCCAATTCCAATAGAAGCATATTCTGCTCCTGAATTGTTTACAATCCAAGGCACAGTAGCAATACTTTCAACATTATTTACAACTGTTGGATTTTGCCAAAGACCTTTCACAGCAGGAAATGGTGGTTTCAATCTCGGATTCCCGCGTTTCCCTTCTAAACTTTCAATCAAGGCAGTTTCTTCTCCACAGATATAAGCTCCTCCTCCAATCTGAACGTGTAATTCCAAATCGAAACCGGAGCCTAAGATATTTTTTCCTAACCAACCGGCAGCTTTTGCCTCAGCTATAGCTCTTTCTAAAATTTTGTAAACCCACATATACTCTCCACGGATGTAGATATATGAAAGGTTTGCTCCCAAAGCATAGCTCGATGTAATCATTCCCTCAATCAACAAGTGAGGAATATATTCCATCAGGTAGCGGTCTTTGAAAGTACCCGGCTCAGACTCATCGGCATTACAAACCAAATGACGAGGATTTCCTGATTTTTTATCAATAAAACTCCATTTCATTCCCACAGGAAAACCTGCACCACCACGACCACGAAGACCAGAAGTTTTTACCTCTTCGGTAACTTCATCCGGAGTTAAGGTTTTCAAAGCTTTTTCTACAGAAGCATAACCCCCGTTTGCACGATATACCTCATAGGTCTTAATGCCCGGAATGTTTATTTTATCTAATAATATTTTTCTTCCCATAATATTATTTATCGTGTAAAGTGATTTTTCCCTCTTTACAATCAGATATTAATTGATCTATTTTCTCTTTTGTTAGGTGTTCCTGATAGAAATCACCCAACTGCATCATTGGCGCATATCCACAAGCTCCTAAACATTCCACACCGCGAATTTCAAACATACCATCCGCTGTAGGTTCGCCAACTTTCACACCCAACTTTTCAGAAGTGTAATCCATCAAATCCTCTACACCTCTCTGGCAACATGGTGAAGTCTGACAGAATTCGAACATATATTTCCCGATTGGCCTTCTGTTAAACATAGTGTAAAACGAAACCACCTCATAAACCTCGATTGGCTTAATGCTGAGAATTTCGGCAACTTTATCCTGTAGTTCAATGCTCAACCAATTATCGTGAGCATCTTGAACTTCGTGCAAAACCGGTAATAAAGCCGACTTTTGCTTTCCTTCAGGATAATGACTAATCAATTCATTGATGCGATTCATCAATGTTTCAGTCATATTTATTTCTTGTTTATAATGTGTACGTTCCATTTATATTTTAGATTTTAGATTTAGGATTTAGGATTTTTGTTCTAAATTCTTAAATCTTCATTCGTTAATCTTAAATCTTCATTTTTAAGCGTCTAATTCTCCTGCAATTACATTCAAACTCGACAAAATAACAATTGCATCCGAAAGCATTGATCCTTTAATCATTTCAGGATAAGCCTGATAATAGATAAAACAAGGTCTGCGGAAATGCAATCTGTATGGAGTACGGCTTCCGTCGGTTTGCAAATAGAATCCTAATTCTCCATTAGCACCTTCAACCGCATGGTAAACCTCAGCCACCGGAACAGGAACTTCTCCCATTACAATCTTGAAATGGTAAATCAAAGATTCCATATCGTTGTAAACATTTTCTTTTGGAGGCAGATAATATTCAGGTACATCGGCATGGAATGGCCCTTCCGGCATTTTATCCAATGCCTGACGGATGATACTTAAACTTTCCCAAATCTCAGCATTTCTCACACAGAATCTGTCATAAGTATCTCCCGATTTTCCTACAGGAACAGAGAATTCAAAATCTTCGTAAGAACAATATGGAGCTGCCACACGAACATCATAATCAACACCCGCAGCACGCAAATTTGGACCTGTAAATCCGTAAGAAATTGCTTTTTCGGCAGAAATAGCACCTACATTAATAGTTCTGTCCATGAAAATTCTGTTTCTCTCAAAAAGATTTTCGAATTCTTTCCATGCAGCAGGAAATTCTTCTAAAAACACATCCAATTTACGGAAAGCTTCATCAGACCATTCTCTTTCAAAACCACCTATTCTTCCCATATTGGTTGTTAAACGAGCTCCACAAATTTCTTCGTAGATTTCATATACTTTTTCCCTAAATTGGAAAACATATAAAAATCCGGTATAAGCACCGGTATCAACACCAAGAATAGAGTTACAAATCAAGTGGTCAGTAATTCTGGCCAACTCCATCACGATTACTCTCAGGTACTGAACTCTTTTAGGAATTTCAATTCCAAGAGTCTTCTCTACAGTCATCCACCAACCCATATTATTGATTGGCGCAGAACAATAGTTCATCCTGTCTGTAAGTGGTGTTATTTGGTAAAACGCACGATTTTCGGCAATTTTCTCGAATGCTCTGTGAATATATCCAACAGTAGGTTCTGCATCAAGGATTCTTTCTCCGTCCATTAAAAGAATGTTCTGGAAAATACCGTGAGTTGCAGGGTGTGTTGGACCTAAATTCAGGATCGAAAGCTCACTTCCGTCTTCATTTAATCTTTCCTGAATCATTTTAGCATATCGATGCTCCGGTGGTAATAATAGTTCTGACATTTATATAATGTGAAAAATTATAGTTCTTTTTAGCTATTCAAAGACGTTCTTCCAAAGAATCTGTCGTCTTTATCGGTTCTTCCGCTGTCTTCCATCGGAAACTCTTTTCTCATAGGAAATGAAACCATTTCATCCATATTCAAAATACGTTTCAACTGCGGATGTCCAATGAAATTAATTCCGTAGAAATCATACGTCTCTCTTTCCATCCAATTGGCAGACAAAAATATATTTGTAAGCGTCTTGATTTCGGGATTAGTTCCGTTTAGATACGATTTAATTCTTATTCGTTTATTATCATACCAATTATGCATATGATAAACCATTGCAAACTGACGATTTTCTTCATTATCCGGATAATGAACACCGCATAAATCTGTTAAGAAATTAAAGCGAAGTGTTGGATCATTTTTCAAAAACAAAATAACTGCTGTGATATTTTCAGCAGTTACTTCAAAAGAAAAAACATCTTTATCTTGTTTAAAATCAGAAACAATTGAACCAAAAGTTTCTGTTAATTTTTCTTGAATATAGATTGATTCTAAAGCCATTATCTATTTAATGTTATATGAAGCCAATAATTCTTTGTATTCAGGAGAACTTCTTCTTCTTACTGACTCATTTTTTACAATTTCCTGCAATTTCATCACTCCGTCAACAATTTGCTCCGGTCTTGGAGGACAACCCGGAACATAAACATCTACAGGAATTACCTTATCAATTCCTTGTAAAACAGAATAAGTATCAAATATGCCTCCGGAAGTAGCACAAGCTCCAACAGCGATTACCCAACGAGGTTCTGACATTTGCTCATAAACCTGACGTAAGATAGGCGCCATTTTCTTAGAAATTGTACCCATAACCAACAACATATCGGCCTGACGAGGAGAAAAACTCACACGCTCTGAACCAAAACGCGCTAAATCATAATGAGAAGCCATTGTTGCCATGAATTCAATACCGCAGCAAGAAGTTGCGAAAGGCAATGGCCAAAGTGAATTAGCACGAGCCAAACCTACTACAGCATCTAGTTTTGTAGCGAAGAATCCCTCTCCGGAAAATCCTTCAGGTGGCTCCACCATATTTATTTTTGAATCACTCATTTTATTTTAGATTTTAGATTTTAGATTTTGGATTTATTAAAATCTCAAAACACAAATCTCATTTTTAAAATCATTTAAACACAATTCAAGAAATCGAATATCTCAAATCGTAAATCAATTTATTCCCACTCTAATGCTTTCTTCTTGATGATGTAAAAGAAACCAACCAAAAGCAAAAGCATAAAAATTACCATTTTAATCATCCCTTCCATACCCAATTCCTTGAAGTTTATAGCCCAAGGATAAAGAAAAATCACCTCCACATCAAACAAAACAAACAAAATGGCAACCAAAAAGTATTTTACCGAAAAAGGAATACGGGCATTTCCTACCGACTCAATTCCACATTCAAAGTTTTCATCTTTTTTTACAGAATGTCTCTTTGGCCCTAACTTTCCTGAAATGAAAATAGTTCCCGCAACAAATCCGACTGCTAAAAGCAACTGCATAAATATAGGCAAATAATCTAACTGTGTTGATTGCATATTTTACTGTTTAAATATCGAAAAATTAAAAGCAAAGATAGGTTTCATGTTATTAAGACACAACCTAAATTATAAAATTAGTGCTTTTTACAAATTCTTTACAATTTAACCCATATACACTCTAAATTTCGACCTCTTTTTTTACAAAAGAAACAAAATTATTGCTCAAAAATTATCAATTCAACTACCAAGTATCACATTCAAAACCGAAACAAAACCAACTCTTAACCAAAACACAATCAGACGCCACTACAATGTTATCAAACTTAAAAAAGGTTTCATAAATGATTAATCAAAAAAAGTATCTTTGTCAAAATTTTGCACAATGATTTCTGAAACAAATTTCATTCCATCTTCTTACACTCACACTATTAAAAGCGGGCGTTTTTCCTGGAGCGCACCAAGCAATATCGCCCTTGTAAAATACTGGGGAAAAAGAGCCAATCAAATTCCGGCTAACCCATCAATAAGTTTTACATTAAACAATTGTAAAACCATTACCGAACTGACTTTTCTCAAAAAAGAAAACGACGGTAATTTTTCGTTCGATTTATTATTTGAAGGAAAACCAAAAGAAGATTTCAAACCAAAAATTCAGAAGTTTTTCGAGAGAATCGAAACCTATTGTCCTTTTCTAAAAGAATATCATTTCACTATAAACACTCAAAATACTTTTCCACACAGTTCGGGAATTGCATCTTCGGCCTCAGGAATGGCTGCTTTGTCAATGAATATTATGAATTTGGAAAAAGCTTTGAATCCCGAAATGACCGAAGAATATTTTCTTCAAAAAGCTTCTTTTTTAGCGAGACTCGGTTCCGGAAGTGCTTGCAGAAGCATTAAAGGAAATGTGGTTGTTTGGGGAAACCACAAAGAAATTCAAAATAGTTCCGATTTGTTTGGAGTTGAATTCCCAAATAATATTCACGATAATTTCAAAAATTACCAAGACACAATTCTGTTGGTCGATAAAGGAGAGAAACAAGTTTCAAGTACTGTTGGCCACGATTTAATGCACAATCATCCATTTGCCGAGCAACGTTTTGCACAGGCTCACGAAAATTTGAGCAAACTGAAACTTGTTTTAGAAAACGGAAATTTAGACGAATTTATCAAAATAACAGAAAGCGAAGCATTGACTTTACACGCAATGATGATGACTTCTATGCCTTATTTCATCCTGATGAAATCGAATACTCTTGAAATAATCAATGCGATTTGGAAATTCAGAAACGAAACAAAAATTCCGGTTTGTTTTACACTCGATGCCGGAGCCAATGTGCATATTTTATATCCCGAAAATGTTAAAGATTCAGTTTTACAATTTATTAAAAACGAATTAGTTGACTTTTGTCAAAACTCACAATATATTTGCGACCGAATTGGATTTGGCGCAACTGAATTATAATTTTTGTACATTAGCTGTCATTATTCCCAATTCACTAAAAACACAAACAATATTCATCCCTTGTCAATTATATGAAATCTCCTCTATTTTACTCAAAAATTTTACTTTTCGGAGAATACGGAATCATTCAGGACTCAAAAGGATTATCTATTCCCTATAATTTTTACAACGGAGCTTTAAAAACCGACAACAATCCGTCGGAAGAAGCTATAAAATCAAACAATAGTTTAAAAAAATACGTTATCTATCTGGAAACTTTACAAAACGAGCAACCTGAATTGGTAACATTTGATATAGATTTACTTAAAAAAGATACCGAAGCCGGAATGTATTTCGATTCCAGTATTCCGCAAGGTTACGGAGTAGGAAGCAGTGGCGCTTTGGTCGCAGCTATTTATTACAAATATGCTCAAAACAAAATTACCGTTTTAGAGAATTTGACTCGTGAAAAGTTACTTCAACTGAAAGCTATTTTCTCTCAAATGGAATCTTTTTTCCACGGAAAAAGCTCAGGACTGGATCCTCTGAACAGTTATTTAAGCATTCCAATCTTAATCAATTCAAAAGACAATATTGAAGCTACCGGAATCCCGAATCAAAGTATTGAAGGAAAAGGAGCTGTATTTTTACTGGATTCAGGAATTATAGGAGAAACGGCTCCTATGGTTAGCATCTTTATGGAAAACCTGAAAGATCAAGGTTTCAGAACCATGCTGAAAACCCAATTTGTGAAATACACCGATGCTTGCGTAGAAAACTTCCTGGGAGGAGATATAAAATCTCTTTTTGCCAACACTAAACAATTATCAAAAGTTGTTCTGAATCACTTTAAACCAATGATTCCTGAAGAATTTCACGGAATCTGGAAAAAAGGAATCGACACAAATGATTATTATTTAAAATTATGTGGTTCCGGTGGCGGAGGTTACATTCTTGGTTTTACCGAAGACTTAGAAAAAGCCAAATTAGCCTTAAAAGACTACAAAATGGAAGTGGTTTATCAGTTCTAACTAATATTTTTTAAAGAATTTATCTATCAGTAATCAAAAAATGCTCAGCCGACAACAGAAAATTTTATTGCTTAAAATATTCAGTTTATTCTCTGTTGTCAGAGGCTACAATATTCCGATTATTGTTATAGCTCAATATCTTTCTACCATTTTTATACTTTCGCCTGAAAAAAGTGCTTTATCAATTTTACTTGATTTCAATCTGTTTTTGATTGTTCTGGCTTCCTCGCTCACAATTGCTTCAGGTTACATCATCAACAATTTCTACGACAGTCAAAAAGATTTAATCAACCGTCCCAACAAATCCATGTTGGATCGATTGGTAAGCCAAAAGACGAAACTCACTGTTTACTTTTCGCTCAATTTTATCGTTGTTTTCCTTGCGTTTATTATGTCGTGGCGGGCTGCTTTGTTCTTTTCGGTTTACATTTTTTTAATTTGGTATTACTCGCATCGAATAAAAAAATATCCTATTATCGGAAATCTCCTTTCTGCATTGATGGCGATTCTTCCTTTTTTCGGAATCATGCTTTATTATTATTCAAAACTTCCTTTTGAAGAAATTGAAAACAACAAAAACAAACTCGAAGTCATTTTTACCCACGCAAACTTCCTTTATCTTTTACTGCTTATCCGTGAAATGGTGAAAGATCTTGAAAACATAAAAGGAGATTTGGCTAATAATTACAAAACAATCCCTATTATTTACGGCGAAAAATTCTCTAAAAAAGTCATCACTTTCTTAGTTATTTTGACCATTATTCCAATTTATCTGCTGATTGAAATCTATGACGTAGGCTATATGGATTCGTTTTTTTACGGCTGCTTAATTGTAATGATCTTCTTCCTGAACTTTCTTTGGAAATCAAACTCAAAAGAACAATTCCTAAAATTGCACAACATATTAAAATTCCTCATTGTGGCAGGCGTTTTCAGCATTATACTAATTAAACCTTCTTTATTATTTCATTAAGTCGAAAGTTATAAAATCAAAAGTCACAAAACAGAACTTTCGACTTTATAACTCTTATTGATTTAAATACTATCTTTGCACAAATTATTGATGATTATGAACAACCGAAGCAATAGCAGCAGAGGAGGTTCCGGAAGACCAGCTGGTTCCGGAAGACCAAATTCCAACAAGCCAAAGCCACCAATGCAAAAACGTGCGCAAGGGCCTAAAAAAGTAAAACCTAACACTAAAGTTCCCGATACAACTCCAAAAAAAGCGGAGAAAAAACCAAATCCTACAGCAAAAAGACCTAAAGTAGCAGACGAAATTCGTTTGAATAAATACATTGCCAATTCAGGTGCTTGTTCACGTCGTGATGCAGACATTTATATTTCGTCCGGTAATGTTAAAGTAAACGGAATTCCGGTTACCGAAATGGGTTATATGGTAAAACCGGGTGATGTAGTAAACTTTGACGGGAACATTCTTACTCCCGAGAAAAAGGTTTATATCTTACTTAATAAACCTAAAAACTTCACAACAGCTCTTGACGAAGGTCAGGAATACCGCAATGTTTTAGAATTGGTAAAAGGTTCTACTACTGCAAAAATCGGCGCTGTGGGACGAATGGACAAAAACACTACAGGTTTATTATTATTTACAAACGACACGGATATGATTCGTAAGTTTACTTTGCCAAATCAAAAATCTTCTAAAATTTACCAGATTTCTTTAGACAAGAATCTTAAATATGAAGATTTAGAAAAAATAAACAAAGGAGTTGTTGTTGACGGTCACCGCGTTTTTGTTGAAGATGTAAGTTACATTGAGGGCGAACCAAAAAGTGAAATTGGCCTTAAACTGAAAACATCTAATGTAAAAGTAGTACGTTCTATTTTTGAACAATTCGAATACGATGTTTTAAAAATTGACAGAGTTGCCTTTGCCGGTTTGACAAAGAAAAATCTTCCTCGCGGAAACTGGCGTTTCCTTACCGATCAGGAAATAATCAATCTGAAAAACGTTTAAAAATACACTTATTCAAAATATAAAACCTGCTTTGTAAAAGAGCAGGTTTTTAGATTTAAAAACACTTTTATGTCAGCTGAAAAACTACAATCAATTGCTTACAGATGGTTTGATGCCTTCAACAACCATAACTTAGAACAACTTTTATCGCTTTATGATGATGAAGCAGAACATTTTAGTCCAAAACTAAAAATCAGAAAACCGGAAACCAACGGATTGGTTACAGGAAAAGACGCACTTCGCGAATGGTGGAGAGATGCTTTTGACCGATTGCCTACTCTAAACTATCAGGTAACTTCTCTTACTGCCAATGAAGAACGTGTTTTTATGGAATACATCCGAAAAGTAGAAGGAGAAGAAGATATGCTTGTTGCCGAAGTTTTGGTTGTAAAAGACGGAGCTATCATTGCTTCACGCGTTTATCATGGCTAAAAAGGTTTAAAGTCAAAAGTCTTAAAGTCGAAAAACATTTGAACTTCTGACTTTAAGACTTTAATCTTTTAGACCTATATGCATGATGTCTCCATCGCCATATTGTTTTACCTCTTTCAAACGCGCATTTCCGCGATAATGCACATAACCTTCTCCCATGTGTCTTATAGAAATTTCCTTTTCGGCAAAAAGATCTATATTTCCCTCAGACATATTTTTGATACTCAAAATTTCAGCTATTAAGCCCGAAGCATCAAAATTTCCTTCGCTTTGATTCTTAATTTCAACCATACCGGCTTTCCCTTTAATTTCAACATTGCCTATACATTGACTCACAATTTTAAGAGATGGCACATTCAAAGCGAGTTCGGTATTCCCGATAGACTGGATTTTGATAGTCAAAGGAGTTGAAAGCACAATTTCATTCGGGCAAACCACATTTCCTTTATCATTTCTGATAAGTAATGTATCCAACTGTCTCAAATACACTTTTAGCGTACAGACTGTATAAACCGGTTTTCTCAATTTAGCCTCCGCACTCACATAAAGCGTCCTGCCTGAATTTGCAATTTCGAAATGCTCCTGCAAATTTTCGTCTGTTTCTACAATTACTTTTTCTTCGTCAGACTTATGTAACTCAACCGTGCAATTTACCGCCAGATGAAGCCGAAGAAACGAACTCACCTTTACTTCTCTCGCAACTATATTTCCGTTGCCCTGAACTTCAATCATTTGTCTTAATTTTTTAAAAGATACCATATTAATTAATTTGTTAATTTAAAAATCCAAACCTCTGAATCTTTTAATTATTACATTTACATATTGACTAATTATTTTGATACTACAAAAATAATTTCGGTCTGGCTCATCAACTTACATTAAAAGGAACAAAAGTTATATTTAAAGGAATAATGTCATTTGAGATAAAAAATCCGGCTGACGGCAGTGTTTTAAACAAACACGATTTTACTGCAAAAGATTTTGATGTAGCCCAATTGCATGAAAACTCTTTTACACAATCATTGCCTTTTGGGGAAACCAAAGTCAGGCAATGGATTTTTGACGGCATAAGAATCAATTATTCAGAAACAGAAATCAACGAGTTGACCGAATTTAACTGGAAAGGCGACACCGAAATGGTTACGATGCACTTTAATTTGCAGGGAAGTATTTCTATAAATGATAAAAATTCAGCTTATAACTACGAATTATCGGGCAACGAGCACAATATCTTTTACGGAAAGGAAGCCGAAGGAACCATCAAATTTGATGAATTAAAAATGAAATTATTTATGATTCAGCTTTCAAAAGATGCTTTTTTGAAAATAGCAGAAAAGGGAAATGATTCTATTAAAAGATTTTCTGAAAATGTGATTTCGGGCAAATCGGTTGCTTTTTCTGAGAAAAACGGAAATATCGATTTAAACCTTCAACAAAGTATCAACTCAATTTTGAACTGTCGTTTATCCGATTCGCTCAAAAGAATGTTTTTCTATTCAAAAGTAATAGAAATCCTTGCATTACAGGCAGAATCTCTCGACAAGGCAACCAACCAGAAAACACTTTACATCAAAAAAGAATACGACAAGGAACGCATCCTTTTTGCCCGCAATTATTTACTGCAACATATAGATTTACCTCCTACTATTCCCGAACTGTCGATGATTGCCGGCATCAACGAATACAAACTGAAGAGAGGTTTTAAAGAAACCTTTGGTCAAACCATTTTCGAATATCTTTCGGAAGTGCGACTCGAACTTGCCAAAAACGATTTATTAGAAAAACATAAAACCGTAACTCAAATAGCCTTTGAATTGGGATATTCTTCCCCACAGCATTTCAGTTCCGCTTTCAAAAAGAAGTTTGACATTAGCCCCGGCAAAGCTAAATAACACATTCTAACCGTTGTAAAACCGAGATTTGCAAACACCATATATTTCTTTAAGACCCTCAATACTTATGAAAAATCACGCTATCTTACTATTCCTGCTTTTATTTCCAAAAGTTTTTTGGGCACAAACTACAAATGAGAAAACAATCGAAAAGAGATCTCAAATCTGGACTTCATTTGTCTCAACAACAAAATTAAACCAACATTGGGATCTCGTTGCCGATGCAGGTATGAGATGGAATAATTTTTTTGAAAGTGGTTATTTCTCTTACATGAGAGGTGCGCTAAACTACAAAATAAACCCGGGCGTTTTCGTAGGCGGAGGTTATATGCACGGATGGAGCGCTCCGGCGAACCCTGATTGGGAAACTCTTGCCAACGAGAACAGGATATTTGAACAAGTACAATTGACATCTAAATTGGGAAATTCAACGGTTGTTCAACGATTAAGAAATGAACAGCGCTGGCAGGAAAAACTCGTAAATGATGAAGTTGCTGAAACCCTCCGCTTTACCAACAGAATCCGCTATCAACTGAATTTCAACATCCCTATATTTAACGATAAGAAACTACCAACAATAGTGACTTTTGATGAAATTATGGTTCATTATGGCAAAGAAGTAGTGTTTAACACATTTGATCAGAATCGCTTTTTCATTGGAATCAGACAAAACATAAACCCGAAATGGAGTTACGATATTGGCTATCTCAATATCTATCAGCAAAAATATTCCGGATATCAGTATGAAATGACCCACCTACTGAGACTTTTCGTTTATTTGAACACTGAATTGAAAGAAAAAAAATAATCTGACCAATTTAACTCCTGCTTAAATTGGAGAAGATTTCATTGTTCTATATCTTCAAAAAACACAGCAGTCGTCTAAATTTAGGTTTAATTACTGTTTGCTATTTCTGCATTCATAAAAATATTGGCAAACATCTATTAGGAATCAATTCTTCTTTTTGGAATCCACAATTAGGTCAGGTAATTGCAGATTAATTCAATATTATCCCATTATTAAATATTATGAGAACCACAACAGTTTCCATGCAATTTATTTCTTTGATAATTCCAGATTGTCCCTGCCAAAAGTCCAAACATTCCTGTGCACAAGAAATAGCTCATATTATCACTGTCGCCAAAATAATAGCCGTAAAAAAACAATAGTCCGCCGGGAATTGCGGTCAACAAAGGATACATACAGCGATGTTTATAATGCGAAATAAAAAGTCCGCCAATGACAACGAAAACCATCGCCTGAAAAACCCATATAGTCCAACTTCCAAAAAGTTCAAAACCGTTGAACCCGAGAGCTGATGCTGCAAGTGCAAAAAGCCCAAAAATTCCCAATTTGTCTATGTTGTTAATTAATTTCATATTCAAGTATAATCAAAATATTTTTAAAACACGATTTTCAAAATCCTATAACAAAGCAACCGTATTTCTAAATCGCAAAATCGAACAATCTCAAGTCCTAAATCCCCAATTTATATTGGGTAGATAATTATAATTTTATGTTAATTTTTCTATTTGGGCTTTCGTTAAAAATAAGGAAACCTATTTTTACAAAAATCGATATTTTATGGAATTATATTACACCTTTTCAATTTTAATTGTACTAGCCTCATTTTTTGCCTATCTGAATTTAAGATTTTTAAAATTACCCGGAACCATAGGAATAATGATTATTGCCATGTTGGTTTCACTTGGAATTCGTTTACTGGGAGATTCGTATTTTCCTGACACAACAAAACATTTTTTTGGACTCATAAAAGAATTTGATTTCAACGAAATATTAATGGGTGCCATGCTGAACTTTCTCTTGTTTGCCGGAGCTTTACATGTTAATATTTCCGATTTGAAAAAGCAAAAAGTTCCCATAATAATGTACTCTACCATTAGTGTGGTTTGTTCTGCTTTTATCATTTCGTCTTTGTTGTATTATGTTGCACCACTTTTAGGAGTTAGTATTCCGTATATATTTTGCCTGCTTTTTGGTACGCTGATTTCTCCAACCGATCCGATTGTGGTTTTAGGAGTTTTAAAGCAAGCTAAAGTTCCTAAGAAACTCGAAACCAAAATCGTGGGAGAATCTTTGTTCAACGATGGTGTTGCGGTAGTAATGTTTGCGGTAGTTTTAAAAATGGCAACCGACCCAACATTTGACGTAAGTTTTGCTTCGGTTTCATGGTTATTTATCAAAGAGGGAGTAGGTGGCGTAATTTTAGGAGGATTACTCGGATTTACGGCTTCAAATGTTATTAAGAAAATTGATGATTACAACGTTTCGGTACTCATTACGCTTTCTATAGTAATGGGAGGATTTTTGATCGCAAAAAGTTTGCACGTATCCAGTCCGCTGGCTATGGTAATTGCCGGATTGATTATTGGCAATTATGGTAAAAAAGTTGCCATGGGAGACGTAACAAAAGATTATCTGGAGAAATTCTGGGAACTTATTGATGAAATTCTAAACGCTATTTTATTTTTGTTTATAGGATTTGAATTGCTGCTGCTTCCAGATTTGTCAGAGCGGTTGGTAATTGGTTTTGTAACTATTTTCATCGTATTGTTTGCCAGAGTATCGTCAATTGTTTTACCGTGGAAATTTTTCGATGTTTTTAAATTTTTCGGAGTAAAATCAGCCTATACCAAAGGTTCATTGATGGTAATGGTTTGGGGCGGAATCCGGGGCGGAGTTTCCATAGCGTTAGTACTTTCGTTACCCGATGGAGGATATAAAGATTTGCTTTTAGAAATTACTTATATTGTAGTATTGTTCTCTATTTTGGTACAAGGATTAACCGTTGGAAAACTGGCAAATAAGGTTTTGAAAAAAGAATAAAAACAATTCTGATTTAATCCAAATCAGAATTAGTTTTGCCACGATTTACACGAATTAATTTTTGGCAATTAGTAAAATTACTTCGTCAGTTCGCATCGAGGTCTAAAAAAATCTAACCCTTAATTTGAGTTAAGTTTTATCGGGACTTATTTAAAACAAAAAACCGAAGTTTGTACTTCGGTTTTTTTATCTTCAACCCTATCAGGGTTCAAAACCCTGATAGGGTTAATATTATTTACTCGACTTCGTTACCACAAAATCCTTCAGATAATAAGGCTCGAAATAAGCCACATCAACAAAATCGTTGTTTTGGAATTTAGCATAACTCAAAGCGCTCATTTCTTTTGCAGATGGAAACACTACATTTTCCAGGAAATAAAAATTACTTTTAGTCAAAACAGGCTTTAGTTTTTCCTGACAGTCACCCACGAAACACATAGGCTCCTGATAATCTACATAAGACTCTTCGGTTATAATTTCGGCTTCAACTTCTTTTGTTTTTTCAAGCTTAGAGTTAAAAACTGCGCTATACACTTCCATTCTGCGGGCATCAAGCATCGGAACAATAAATCCGTTATCAACTTTAACCTGTGAAGCTAAAATCTGCAAAGTATCAACAGCAATCAACGGAATATTCAAAGCAAAACAAAGCCCCTTTGCTGAAGAAACGCCTATACGCAAACCGGTATAAGAACCCGGACCCTGACTGATGGCAATAGCAGACAAATCTTTAAAATCCAATCCTGTTTCTTTGATTATTTCTTCAATAAAGACGTGCAGTTTTTCGGCGTGCGAATAACCTTGATCAGAAATTTCTTTACAAATCACTGTTTCTCCATCTTTGGCTAAAGACACAGAACAGTTTTTGGTTGCCGTTTCAATATTTAAAATGTATGCCATTATTTCTTTTTATCTTCTTCCTGTTTTTTGCGTTTCTCTTCTACCGATAACACACGTACTCTTTCTCCCGAAAACAATTCTTTCGTTACAGTTGTATAAGGGCCTACAATCACTACATCTCCTTTTTTAAGCCCTGAAAGCACTTCTATATTGGTATTGTCCTGAATTCCGGTTTTGATAACTCTGATTTGAGCTTTGTCGCCATTTTTTACAAAAACGCATTCCAATAACTTGTCTGATTGTGAAGCTACAGATTGTCCTTCTTCGGCCTTTGTGTCCTGTTTTACTCCCAAAGTATCCGATTTTACTACCACGGCACTGATTGGAACTGCCAATACATTGACCCTTTTCTTGGTCATAATATCAACTGTAGCGGTCATTCCCGGTCTAAACGGAGAATAACTTTCCGGTTTTCCCTCAATCAAATCAAGATAAGATTCTTTCAAAATTCTGACTTTCACCTTGAAATTAGTAACCTGATCTGAAGTAACCGCCGTACTGGCCGAATTAGAAATACTGGTCACTACTCCTTTGAATTGTTTTTTCAAATAGGCATCAACCTCTACTTTGGCAGTGTCACCCACATTTATTTTCACAATATCATTTTCGTTTACATCCACTTCCACTTCCATATTGTTCAAATTGGCAACTCTCAAAAGTTCGGTTCCGGCCATTTGTTTGGTTCCCAAAACTCTTTCTCCCAATTCTACATTCAAAACCGAAATAGTTCCGCTTGCCGGGGCAAAAATAGTAGTTCGTCCCAAATTATCTTTAGCTTCTGTAACAGTTGCCGTAGCACTTTTCATATTATAATAGGCCGATTCCTGATTGGCTTTAGCCGATTCAAAAGCAGCGACCGATTTATCCCAATCTGATTTGGAAATAATTCCTTTTTCAAATAAGGTTTTATTTCGTTCATAACTCGCTTTGGCTTCCTTAAACTGAGCATCTGTCTGGCTCAATCCTGCTTTAGTCTGACTCAAACCTGCAACGGTTCTTTCGTAACCCGAAATGTACAAATCGGGATTTATCTTAACCAACAAATCTCCTTTCTTAACCACCTGCCCTTCTTTTATTGGCAAAGCAATAATTTCTCCCGAAACTTCCGAAGACACTTTTACTTCAACTTCCGGTTGAATTTTCCCGGTAGCCGAAACAGTTTCTATAATTGTGATTTCATCGACTTTGGCAATTTCCACAATTTTATCTTTGTTCTGATTTCCTATTTTTCCGGCTTTGTAAAGTCCCAATAAAACCACTATCAAAACCAAAATGGCGCTAATTATGTAAATACTTCTTCTTGACATTAGTAATTATTTTAATTTTTAGTAATCGGTATTCCAAAGTAAAATTCTAATACTTTTACCTTGAATATATAATCATATTTTGTTCTGATAACTTCTGATTTTGAGTTTACATACAAAGTTTGTGACTGATTCAAATCGAAAGCACTTAACATTCCCACAGCATATTTTTCTTTAGCATAATTAAATGCTTCAGAGCGAGCTTCAAAAGTTGAAATTGCCGATTCATAAGTATTCAAAGCACCTTTAGCATCTGTAAATGCGGTAAAAACATTACGTTCTAAATCGATTTCTTGTTGTTTATAGGCAATTTTAGAACGTTCTAAATTTACTTTGTTTCTTTCAACATTATTTCTTGCCGACAAACCATTCAAAATCGGAACTCTCAATTGCAAACTGAAAGCATGCGAGCGGTTGTTGTTCATTTGTTCTTCAATAGGCAGGGCAGGTCCAAAAACAGGATTCCCAAAACCATCGGTAGCTACAAGCCGATCTGAATATGAAGCACTGGTTGCCATATTAAAATTCCCCGATAAAGTAGGCTGATAAGCACCTCTTGCCAATTTAACGTCTTTCTCTGCTATTTCAAGATTGGTGCGGGCAATCTTCAATTCTGAACGCTCTTCTTTTGCTTTTTCAAAAATAGCCAAAGGTGTTTGCGACATTACTTCGCTTTCTCTTAATTCAAAATCAATTTCTGCCGTGTCAAATTGTTCAAAATCGGGCAATTGTAGTAGTTGAGCCAAACTCAATTTAGAAAGAAACAAGGCATTTTCGGCTACAACCATCGATTGTTTATTGGTCGCCAGAGTAGCTTTCATATCCAATAAATCTCCTTTTGGCACCGAACCGGCATTTACCAATTCCTGTGTTCTATTCAATTGCTTTTCGTTATTAGCATATTGCTCTTTCTGAACTTTCAATTGTTCTTTATTGAACAAAATCTGTAAATATGCATTGGTAATATTCAAAGAAATATCATCTTTCATTTTACTCAACTTATATTGAGCTGCCAAAATAGATAAATTGGCTTTTCGAAGACGATTCAGATTTTGAAGCCCGGCATAAATAGGAACGCTCGAATTTAAACCAAAACTGGTAAATTGTGTAGTTTGATTTACAAACAAACCGGTTGAAATATTCTGATTCAAACCGGTATTCCATGAATGGGAAGTATTAAAATTTAACGATGGGAGATAGGAACCCACCGCCGATTTTTTATCAACATCGCTCAACTTCACATCCAAATCACTTTGAATTATTGAAATATTGTGCTCTATGGCATAATTCAAACACTCCTCAATAGTCCATTTTTTCTCTTGTGAATAACCAGTGAAAAAACTCAAGAATACAATCGAAAAGGAAAACAGTTTATTTTTTTTCATGCTTTTATTAAGGATGAGAGGACACAAATTTAGCTTATTTAACACCAAAGTTCATATTCAATAAAAACAATTAGACTCCAATTCTTATTTTCCGTTACATTTGTTTTTATAAAAAAATCTTTTATTCGATTGTTCGACTTTATGATTTTTATTTTTGGTTTTTGACATTGATATTGACATTGCTTTAACACCTTGTATTTATGCATAAAACACTACTTAACATTATTCTTTTCATACTGATTTTAACTATTTCGGGTTGTTCAACTTCCAAAAAAATAGATGCACTAAAACCCGAACCCGATAATGCCAGTCCGTTGTTGTATGAAGACACGCCTTCATTTATTGGATTACCTGTTTCTATAAAAATCTCGGAAGTTGAAAATCAGATTAACAAACAATTAAACGGACTTATTTTTAACGATCCTAATATAGAAGACGACAATATTTCTATTCAGGTTTGGAAACAGGCTCCTATTGTTTTGACAAATAAAAACGGAAAACTCAGAACTGTTTTGCCTTTGAAAGCCACAATCAAATACCGTTACGGAATCGATAAATTTGGAGTTTCTATTTATGATACCCGTGAATTGAATTTGAATGGAAATATAAATCTGGTTTCCGCAATCAAATTAAATAACTGGAAAATAAACACCGCTACCGAATTCGAATCTTTGAACTGGAATGAAAGTCCTACAATTAATATTGGCGGAAAAAGTATTCCTATTACCTATCTGGCCGATTCAGCCTTAAAATATTTTAAATCGAAAATCGAAAAAAGCATAGACCAAGGCATTGAAAAAGCTATTAATTTCAAACCAGACGTGTTGAATGCCTTGGCAAAATTGAGTCAGCCCACTTTGGTAAATTCTCAATATCAAACCTGGTTTCAAATTATTCCAACCGAATTATACTCATCTGATGTAGTGCTGAAAAAAGACGATATCACGATGAATTTAGGAATGAAATGCAATATTGCCACTTTTCTGGGACAAAAGCCAACCAATGAATTTAATAAAAACCAGCTTCCTCTGAAATCAGTTAGCAAAATACCCGGAAACATTACCATTAATATGGTTGGTGTTTCGAGTTATAATGATGCTTCAAAAATATTAGCTAAAAACTTCAATGATAAAGAATTTGTATTCGACGGAAAGAGAAAAATAAAAGTCCAAAACGTGGGACTTTGGCACAAAAAAGGAAAAATGGTGATCTCAATGGCTGTAACCGGCAGTGTAAACGGAACTATTTACTTAACAGGAGTCCCTCAATTTGACAACAAAACCCAGGAAATCTATTTTGACCAACTCGATTATGTCTTGGACACAAAAAGTAAGTTATTGCGTACGGCAAACTGGATGGTTTCGGGTTTAATTATCAAAAAAATAGAAGAAAATTGCCGGTATTCTATCAAGTCAAATATTGAAGAAGAGAAACAAACTATTTCAAAATACCTGAAAAATTATTCGCCTATGCCCGGAGTTTTTGTAAACGGAACTCTAGGCAACATTTCTTTCATAAAAACCCAACTGACCAATAATGCAATTATTGCATTTATGACCATTACAGGAGACGCAAACGTTACGGTAAAAAGTTTGAATTTTTAATATATTTCTCTGTAAAGTTTTAACCGCAAGGCACGCAAGGTTTTTTGATTCTGATTGTCTTTATTAACGCAAAGAGCGCAATGAAAAGATAATTCTATGCGTGTAAACAACGCAAGGCACGCTAAGTTTTGTGGTTAACTTTATCATTTCAATCCTCTAACCCTTTCAGGGTTTAAAACCCTGAAAGGGTTGTTGAGAAAAAACCTTTTTAATAATCCACAAACTTGCCCCGTAAAACAGATAAAATCTTCGCGCTTCTCTGTGAAACAACTTTCTGATTTTAACCGCAAAGCACGCAATGAAAAGGAAATTTTGTGCGTGTAAACAACGCAAGGCACGCTAAGAACTTAGCGACCTTTGCGAAATTAAAGAGATAGAGATAAAATTATTGCGGCCTTTGCGGTTAAACCCAATCACAAACTAATTAATGATTTTTTTAGTTACAATCTGACCATTGTCTAAAATAGCTTTTACTACCAAAACCTGTTGTTCATCCAGATTGTTTATCGATAAAGTAGTTGAATTCACTTTTGTGTTTTCAAAAACCTGTCTTCCCAACATATCATAAACAAATACCTTATTTATAGGCTCTGATTCTGATTGAATCTGGATTCTGTGATTATTTGAAAATATCGTAACTTCATTTGAAACAGCTTCCAAATCATTCAAACCTAAAGTAGTTGAACCATATTTCAAAACAAATCGGTTATTGAAGACTCCTGATTCAGAACTGAAATTATAAGGTTTGGCTTTAATATTTTGAGAAATCCCCAAAAGTTTATCTTCAATAATAACTTCGTCCACATTATCAAAGATGCCATCCATATTATCTATTGCAATTTTAAAATTTCCTGATTTAAGGGTTTTGTATCCCAATGGAACTTCATCATCATTTGAAAAAGGCAATGCTCTGGCCTGAATTACATAAGGACTTTTATCTATTAAACTATACAACTGAATTGGGCCTTCGCCAAAATTCACTCCGTCCAATCCAAAATCGTCTCCGTTTGTTGCCGATTCTACATAACCAAGTAAGGTTTGGCTAAAAACATTATCATCATTAACAAGATTAAGCCAAATTCTGTGTTTTTCTAAAACTTTTTCCGAATTAACAATAGAACTGCTTCTGTAGAAATTAGAATTAATATCTTCATCATCACCCACTTTTTTAGAAGTAACAATTCTCATTGAATTATTAAAAACAACATTTCCCGAAGATTTTACAGAAACCACAAAACCTTGTCCGGATGCAATCCATTTTTTTGGAGCTTTTGTATTTCCATGACCGCTGGCAACAGCAGTAGCAATTCCACCTGTAGCATTGTATGCGGCATAATCATTTGAATAGCCCGAAGCCGTTTTTGCATTGTTATGTGTCCAGAAATAAAGAGTTCCGGTAATTGTAGAAGCATTTTCTGCAATAAATTTGTCTGCATTTATAGCCGATGGATACGGATTTCCAACCAGTTTACTGGATAAACTTGATGAATGAGTAACCGGTACTGTAATATTTCCATTATTAGGAACTCCTACAAACTGATGACTAAAAACCGTAGGCCCTGCGTTAGCTATCTCAGGAGCAAGAATCGAATATCCAATTCCTTTCTTGAAAACACTTGAAGAACTCTCGTACATCCATTTATTATCATAGGTTAATAAAAACTTAGGATTTGATTTTGGTGCAAAATTCTTCAAAGTTTGAGTACCCGAAGTTGGAGAAGACCAATAAGTATAATCATACATTACCATTGGGGCTGAATCTCTCTTTACAGTTATTGATCCTGAATTAGAAACTCCGTTTACCTGAATCAGGCTGGCGTTATTTTCTAATGTAAATGTTCCGTTGGTAACTACTATTGCATTTTGAAGTGTCAGAGTATGTGCTGAATTAATTACTACATTCCCTGATTTTACCAAACATGAGCATCCAGACAAATTACCTGTAGAAGAATAATTACCATCAAAAACAATAGCATCTGTGTTAGTTGGAGCCTTAGACCAGGCACTTCCGTTCCAGGTTGCAGTTGACATTTCAAGAGAAACTGTTACAGGAAGTGAAACACATCCATGCTCATTTTTCACAACTACTTTAAAAATCCCTAATTCTGATTTAACATTAGCATTAAGATTAGTTTCAAAAGTTTCAAAATTTTGCCCTTCATCAAAACTAAAAGCAGATCCTCCTGTTACAGTAATAGTTCCATTAGAACTACAAGTTGGCTGGGTTACAGTTACCGTAGGAGCCGGTGATTGAGCTAAAAAAGTAAGCCTTTTTTCAGGACTGCTTATAACACAACCCGAAGCAAAAGTCACATCTACTCTATAATCGGCTGATTCACTTGGTGTACCTCCTGTAATTGACAATTTTGCTGTTTTGGCTCCTGAATAAGCGCCTCCGTTTTCAACATTTGTCCAGTTTCCTGAAGTCACTGATTTTTTCCATTGGTAAGAATCTGCATTTGTAGCTAATACTGTATAAGAATAATTTGTACCTAAACACTGAGTAGTATTTGTATCTCCTGTTAAGTTTGTTATTTCGTTTATTGCTATTGCTACCTGATTGCTATTTGTAGTACTGCAAGCATTAGTTGCATAATATCTTATTTTCTTTCCATTATCAGAAAAAGCAACAGTGTAAGGTACTGTTATATCAGAGAAAGTATTACTTCCTACGGCTGTTTCAAGTTGCCATCCCTGAGCAGTTACTGCAGAACCAGTTGCAGTTACCTTTGGAGCAGTTGGATTTAAAGAACTTCCTGGACACAATGCTGCAGGCGCAGAAATTGAATCAACTGTTGGCGCATTACATATAGTACCACTTTCTGCGATGCATGGACCCGTTTCACAATCTCCTTGTGATCCAAAAATACTTCCACTATTCTCTGTGTTTATAGCACCTGTAGCATTTATTGCACCACTACCCTCAATAGTCGACTTATGACCAGCGCTTACATCCCCAATAACAACAACCAAACCATTAATTGTAACGCCTTGACTATTATTCCAGTTATTTAATTTACCATTTACCACTAAAAAAGCACCTGACTCAACAATTACGGTACAACCATTCTTAAAATCTACCGCCTGTTCATCAGCAGATGCACCAACCTTACCAACATACAAAGTAGCGCCAGGTTTAACGGTAAGGGTTTTACCACTCTCAACCGTAATATCTTTATAATAAGTATCTGATGTAACTGTTAGGGAAGCATTACTGAATGATCCACCTGGCCCAATACATACACCAGAAGGACAATTTGGTCCATTTTGTTGTGAAAATACTTCGTTATTCCAACATAAAGCAGACAACAAGGACACGATTGTAATTAGTAATTTTTTCTTCATTGCAGTTTCTTTTTTAAAGTAATAAAACAACTTCTAATTTCTAGTAAATGTTAAATTCAGTGAATAAAACAAATACTCTTTGCTTTAAAAAAGAAAACAAAACGATTAACGTATATTTTTATCCGATATAGGCACTTTTTTTGACAAAACTGCATCATTTTTAACATTGAATCAGTCGCAGATGCCTTTTCTAAAAACGCATACCAAACAACCCAAAAAAGCACTTAAAAAAACCCTTTTTTGAGAATGTAAATCTTTTATGATTTTTGTAGAAACTGTACTTATAGTCAAACTATTAGCACATCATTTTTTTGGAGATTTATGAGGAGCTTAAGAAACCAAAAAGGGTACAATAAACTGAGATTACTTTTACCTCATAACCCTATCAGGGTTTAAAACCCTGATAGGGTTAAAATAATCTTTTTGAACATTCCTAATAATCCACAAACTTGACATGCTGATCCCGACACTTCCTATCGTGTGGACACAAATCCCGAAGTGTCGGGACAGATTAATTTTAGCCACAGATTAATGGATTAAACGGATTTTGTACAGAATCTTCGAGAAACTCTGTGAATTCTTCGCACTTCTCTGTGAAATAATTTTCTAATGCTGACCCAATCTCAAACTACTAATTAATGATTTTCTTAGTTATGGTTTGACCATTATCCAAAACAACTTTTACTACCAAAACTTGTTTTTCGCTCAGGTTATTTATCAATAAAGTATTTAAATTTACTTTTTTGTTCTCAAAAATCTGTCTTCCCAACATATCATAAACAAATACCTGATTTATAGGTTCTGATTTTGATTGAATATGGATTTTATGATCATTTGAAAGTATTACAACTTCATTTGAAGTGGTTCCCAAATCATTTAAATCTGAAACAGTTGAACCATATTTCAAAACAAATCGGTTATTAAACACCCCCGAATCAGATCTGAAATTATAAGGTTTATCTTTAATATTTTGAGAGATACCCAAGAGTTTGTCTTCAATAATAACTTCGTCTATATTACCAAACAACCCATCCACATTATCAATTGCAATTTTAAAATTTCCGGATTTGGTTGTTTTGTATCCCAATAAAACCTCATCATTATTTGAAAAAGGCAATGCTCTCGCCTGAATTACATAAGGATTTTTGTCTATTAAACTATAGAACTCAAGTTCATTTTCACCTATACGCAAACCATCAAATCCAAAATCATGACCGTTTGTCGCCGATTCGACATAACCTACTAAAGCTTGACTGAAAGCATTGTCGTCATTAAGTAAATTGAGCCAAATTCTGTGTTTTTCTAAAACTTTTTCCGAATTGACAATTGAACTACTTCTGTAGAAATTGGTGTTATTATTTGCACTACCTCCAATTCTCATAGAATTATTAAAAACAACATTTCCTGTAGCTTTTACTCCTACAACAAAACCTTGACCGGATGCAATCCATTTTGTCGGAGCATTTATATTTCCATGACCACTCAAAACAGCAGTTCCCCCGGTAGTATTATATACTGCATAATCATCCGAATATCCTGCAGTTGTTTTTACATGATTGTGGGTCCAGAAATAAAGAGTCCCTGTAGTTGTCGCACTATTTGCTGTAATAAATTTATCGGCATCTATGGCAGACGGATAAGGATTTCCAACCAACTTAGTTGATTGACTTGATAAATAAGTAACCGGCACACTAATATCTCCATTATTAGGAACTCCCACAAACTGATGACTAAAAACCTTTGGCAGATAATTTCCATCCGGAGCGAGGATTGCATAACCAATTGCCGGACTAAAAACAGCTGACGAACTCATATATACCCATTGGTTATCATACGTTAACAAAAATTTCGGATTTGATTGGGGAGCAAAATTTTTGAGCGTTTGGGTACCCGAAGTCGGAGAAGACCAATAAGTATAATCATACATCATCATCGGGGTTGAATCTCTTTTTACAGTTATTAAACCCGAATTAGAGACTCCGGTTACCTGAATTAAACTGGCATGTTTTTCTAAAGTAAATGTTCCACCTGTAACTACTATCTCTTTTTGAAGCGACAAAGTATGTAGTGAATTAATTACCACATTTCCTGATTTTACCGCACAGGTACATCCAACCAAATTACCTGTAGAAGAATAATTGCCCTCAAAAACAATTAAATCATCGATATTGGATGGTGCACTTGGAGACCAAGAACCACCATTCCATGTTTTAGTAATCAATGGAACTATTGTAACATCTGCCGAAACCGTCGATGTACAACCCGAAGCATTTATAACCGTGAAATTATGTATTCCTTCTGTTAAACCGGAAATTGTTGTACTGATTGTACTTCCCGTAATTCCATTTGGATTTATCGTCCAAATTCCTGTTGGCAATCCACTTAAAACCACACTTCCCGTAGTAACATAACAGGTTGGCTGAAGAATAGTACCAATTGTTGGCGCAGACGGAAGAGCCTTAATCGTTACCTGAGCTGTTGAATCTGATGGAGATGAATTTACACATCCATTTGCATCGGTAATTGACAACAAGGTGTAATTAGTTGTAGAGGCAGGGTTAGGCGTTACATTAAAAGAGGTTGGATTATCATTCGCAATTGTTACAGAAGCTGTCACTAAGGTCGTGTTATTTCTATATATCAAAGTATATGGCGGAACCCCCGAAAGATTATTGGCATCAAATGTTATTGTTGCCTGCTCACCTACACAAAATGAACTACTACTAAATCCGGTTGTAACATTATCTGGTAATGATTTCACAGCTACTATTACTGCGTTTGATGTTACTGCCGGCGCGCAAGTTCCGCTTACCACCACATCATAACTTCCTGCGTCTGCACTAAGCGGATCTGTCAGAACAAGTGTTGCTGTTCCTTGTCCGCTAATAGCTCCTCCGTTTACCACCGCAACACTTCCTTTTCTCCATGAATAAATCAAACCTGACCCTGTTGCCGCTACCGATATGGTCTGTGTACCGCTACCGGAGCAGGTTACTGCCGGAATTACAGGCTGTGTTGTAATTATTGGTGCTGTTGGTTGTGCATTTACCGTTACAATTTCTGATGGTATCGATGTACAACTTCCTAATGTTGCCACTACAGTATAACTTCCTGACAAAGCTGTAATTGTATTTCCCGAAATACTGACACCAACTGAAGGTGTTACTACATAAGTATAAGATGCATTGTAATTTGCAATACCAAAACTCCCTATAACTATAGAACAGGTCGGCTGGGTTACTGTATTTAAAACAGGCTGAACCGGTGTAGGAGGTTGAGCATTTATCATCACATTTACAGGTAACGAAGTACAAGTACCATTTGAAACCGTGTAATCATAGCTTCCTGCTGTCAAACCGGATATAGTATAAGTTGTTCCTGAATAAGAAACAGATCCCGGATTTAATATTCCTCCCAACGGCAATCCGCTTAAAACCACACTACCGGTTTCTAATATACAAGTAGGCTGTGTAATGGCTTGTACAGGTGCAGGAGGCAATCCATTGACTGTTATCGTTGCAGTTTTAGTACAACCTTTATTGTCTTTATATGTAATTATGCTTGTTCCTTCTGCCACTCCCATTATTAATCCGGCACTATTTATTGTAGCAATAGACGTAGTGATTGAACTCCATGGAATCACAGCATCAGGAATACCTGAACCTGTTAAGGTTATTGTTGAACCCACACAAACAGACAAAGTTCCGGTTATTGTTGGTAATGTATTTACACTTACAGTGATACAATTGCTTTCCGCAGTACAGGCAACCCCATTTAAAGTAGAAGTTATAACCAAATGGTAATAAGTTGTAGTGGTTAATCCCGAAGGAATATCATATATCTCTGATGTGGCCCCTGCTATATTTGTCCACGATCCTCCGCATCCAGTGGTATTACTTTGCCATTGATAAGTCAATGTTCCCGTTCCGGAAGCAGCCGTTGTAACAGTGAAAGCAACAGGATCTCCTCCACTACAAATAGCCTGATCTCCCGCAACCGTTGAGGCTGTTATATTATTAGGAAACACGCTAATAAAACTTGAATTATCAGAACAAGCTTGCCCGTTAATTGTTGAAATAGCAACTATTCGATAGTCCGTTTTTTGTGTAATAGGACCCGGCGCATCATAAGTTGTTCCCAATGCACCACCAATGTCTGTCCATAAAGCTCCTCCATTTAAACTAAACTGCCATTGATAAGTTAAAGCGGTACCCGTAGCAGCAGTAGTATTGAAAGCTACCGGATCTCCTCCGCTACAAATGGTAATATTTCCGTTGGTAATACTACCGGCTGACACAAAATTCCGTGTCACGGTAACACAGTTACTATAAGCACTACACATACTACCGTTTAAAGTAGATATAGCTACTCTTCGGTAATAAGTAGTTGCACTTAAGCCGGAAGGAGCATCATAGGTGGCACCGGTAGCACCGGATATATCATTCCACGAACCCCCGCATCCGGCAGTATTGCTTTGCCATTGATAGGTAATTATTCCTGATCCGCTTCCCGAAACAATATTAGTGAATAGAGACGGATTATATGGAGAACAAACGGTTTGATCTGCTCCAACAGTGCCTCCATTAACAGTATTAACAATAACAGTTATACAGTTACTAAAGGCATTACAAACTGCCGAATTTGTAGAAATAGCCTCTCGACGATAATAAGTAGTTGTAGTTATCCCAGACGGAGCATACGTAGCACCGGTAGCACCGGCAATAAGAGTCCATGACCCGTTGCAGTCGGTAGTACTGCTATACCATTTATAAGTTATAGCCCCTGATCCTGTAGCCCCTACACTTGTAAAAGGTGCAGGTGCCATGCCGGAACAAACTGTCTGATTCCCAATTATGGAACCTGGATTTATAGTATTTATAGAGACTTTAATAGGAGTTGTGTTAGCCACAGAACAAATTCCTCCGTTTAATGTAGAAGTAACTACTCTTTGATACCAGGTATCCTGTGTTAATCCGGCTGGCACATCATATGTTATAGCTGTAGCTCCACTGATATCTGTCCAGGGACCTGTTGTACCTATAGTACTGTTTCTCCATTGATAGGTCAAATTTATTCCTGTAGCAGCAACCGATTGAGTAAAAGCAACCGGATCTCCTCCGTTACAGATTGTTTGATCAGCTACAACGGTTCCCGGTGCTACAGTCGGAATTACTGTAATTGTTACAGTAACAGGAGTACCGCTACATCCGTTAGAAACAGGGGTAATGGTATAAATAACACTTTGTGCCGAGGTAGAATTATTAGTAAGTACATTATTAATTGTAAAAGTGCCGCCTGCACTGACTGAACCAGAAGTACCAGAAGTATTATCACCGGTAATATTTGTGTTATTATTTACAGACCAGTTAAAGGTAGTCGCTGCATCAGTAACACTACTACTTAATGTAATTCCGGCGCTTGTTGTGTTACAAATAGTTGTATTGGCAGTTGTTGCCGTTACAACCGGAGTTGGGCGAATTTGAAGATTTATTGTAGTGGCTGTAGAATTACAATTACCTAAACCATTATCAAAATTTGGAACAATAGTAACTATTGTGTTAACAGTTGCATTAGTATTATTTGCTGCAGTAAAATTGAGCGTGTAACTTGTATTACGAATGATTCCTCCTGTAGTATTCCCCACCGGTCCTCCTGTAGCCGGTGTCACATAACCATTATTAGTGTACCAATTAAATTTCACTGCTGAAAGAGCAGTATGTGATATATCAACAGTAATAGGAGGTATAGCTCCATTACAAACGGGCGAACCAGGTGCGTTTGATACAGTAGGCGCATCCAAAATACCACCAATTCCCAAAACACGTATATATATTACATTACTGATTACGGTATTAGAAGTACAGAAACTGTCTGTAACTATTAAGCGATAATCATATTCATTTGTAGGAGGGTTGAATGTTGGAAGATTAGTTCCTACATTTGTCCATGGTCCTCCGGAATTTCTCGTACTGCGTTGCCATTGATAACTATAACTTCCGGATCCGCCTGATACAGGTGTACTCATTAAAAATGGAGAAGGTGTCTGAAAATTACAAACATCTTGTGATGCACTAATTACCGGTGCTACTAATTTCGGATAGACTATAACTGTCGCCGTATTTGTATTATTACATCCATTAGAAGCTGTGGCTGTAATAATAAAAGTAACCGTTTGCGTTACTGTAGTCGTATTAGTTAACGTTCCTGAAATCGAATTTCCACTACCACTGGCTGCCATACCTGTTAATTCTGCTGTTTTATTTCTTGTCCAGGTATAAGTAGTACCGCTCGGATTGTTTGCATCACTCAATACTATATTAGTCAAAGCAATCGCATTACACTTGGTTTGAGAAGAAGGTGTAGCAACTATCAACGGACTGTGTTTTACGAAAACCGCTGAAGTAGTTGTAGAGCTACAGGTTCCGGCTGTAGCTATAACTGTAAAAATGGTATTCTGATCACTGCTGACATTATTAAATAATGTTCCTGAAATTGGAGAAACAGTACCACTTAGCAAACCAGAAACATTTGTAGTATTGTCTCTCGTCCAGCTATAAGTTGTTTCGGCAACATTATTCGGATTTGTAATTATAATTGGACTAATAAATGTGCCTCCACAAACAGTTTGAGATGCCAGTGAAACAGCAACCGATGGTTTTGGATTCACTATTATCGAAACCGTTGTAATAGCAGAATCACATCCGTTAGCAGTAGCCTTTATGGTAAATATTGTAGTCTGCGCAGTGTTTGTAGTATTAATTAAACTTCCGGTTATGGAAGCCCCGCTTTCGTCTGAAATTCCTGTTACATTCGCTGTATTGGTTCTTGTCCAACTGTAGGTTGTCCCGGCTACGTTATTTGGATTACTTAGTACAATGGCACTAATATTATCTCCGGAACAAATGGTTTGAGCTGTAGAAGGCGTTATTGTTAAAATTGGAATTGGATTAACCAATACATTCATTGTAAAAGGAGAGGATATACAACCATTTTGAGATGTTGCATAGGCTGTAAACACAGTAGTCTGGGGACTGTTAGTTGCATTAGACAAGTTTCCGCTAATTGTAGTTCCGGTTCCTGTGTTTGGCATTCCGGTAACATTGCTGTTATTATCTCTTGTCCAACTATAATCAATAGCTCCTGAAATATTGTTAGGATTTGACAAAGTAATCGCGGTAATAGCATTTCCTGAACAAACAGACTGAGGTGCCGGTGTCCCCGAAACAGTTGGTGTTGGATATACGGTTACTAAAACCGAAAAAGAATTCGCAGAACATCCTGCTGTACTGGCTGTCACATTATAAGAAGCTGTTTGTAATGTATTAGTCGGATTGATAAGTGTTTGAGAAAAAGAAGTTTGCCCGCTCATCGCTGTTCCTCCGGTAATACCTCCTGTTACAATTGGTAAACTCCATGAATAAGTAGTACCAACGGGTACAATGTTTCCTCCTCCATTCGTTGGTGAAACAGTTACTAAATTCCCACTACAAACAAAAGGTGTATAATTGGTTATTATAGAAGAACTAATATTTACTGCAACGGCATAATTGGCAGAAACAACACCATTACCACAGGCATTTGTTCCAAATACAGTTATATTTCCCGAAGTGGCAGACATACCAAAATCAACTATTATAGAATTAGTATTTGCCCCCAATATTATGGTAGCTCCCGGTGGTAAAGTCCAATTGTAACCTGTTGCGTTTGCAATGGCAGGAACAGAATAACTAACTCCGTTTTGACCCTGACAAACTGTTGCTGTACCCGAAATAACTCCCGAAGCAGCCGGTAATGGATTCACATTAATTGTTCCTGTTAGAGTTACTGGTAAACAGGTTCCTCCGGTAGTAGAAACAGTATAATTAAAAGTTCCCGAAGTGGCAGGTATTCCACTAATGGTAAATATACCTGCTGTATAATTCCCGTTAACACCTGAAGGTAATCCGCTAACGGTTGCACCCGTTGCACTTCCTCCTACACTATAGGTTATATTAGTTAATCCTGAATTTACACAAAGAGTTTGATTTGCTGTCGAACCTGCCGAAGTCAAATTTACAGTAGGCAATGGATCAACAGTAATTGTTCCGGTTGCATTTATAGAATCACAGCTTCCTGTCAACGGAATACTGTAATTGAATATTCCGGATACTGTTGGTGTTCCGCTAATGGTAATTACATTGGCTCCCCATGTCGCTGACACTCCTGCCGGCAATCCATTGGCTCCCGATACTCCTGCATTGGCTATACCTGTAGCTCCCGTTGTTGCATGTGTTATTGCAGTTAAGGCTGTATTGATACATAAAGCAGGGGTCGCAGAAGCAGTTCCCACACTGTTTGTCATTATCGTTACTGTTCGAACAACCTGTGATGAAGGACCATTACAACCATTTGCCGTAACCTGAAAATCTACATTGCCTGAAAATCCGTTTGCCCAGGTCATAACACCGGTAGAAGCATTAATATTTCCTGCTGCCGGATTGCTCAAACTCCAGTTAAAACCTGAATTATTTGTCGCTGTGGTAGCATAGGTTGTGGTAGTTGTTCCGTTTGCTAACTGACAGGCAGGCTCTACTCCTGCTGAAACCGTAATTGCCGTTGGTGTTCCAACGGTTGGTGTTACGGTTACTGTTCGGACAACCTGTGATGATGGTCCGTTACAACCATTTGCCGTAACCTGAAAATCTACATTGCCTGAAAATCCGTTTGCCCAAGTCATAACACCGGTAGAAGCATTAATATTTCCTGCTGCCGGATTGCTCAAACTCCAGTTAAAACCTGTATTGTTTGTTGCTGTGGTAGCGTAGGTTGTTGTGGTGGTTCCGTTAGGGAGCTGACACGTTGGTTCTGTTCCTGCTGAAACAGTAATTGCTGTTGGCGTCCCAACGGTTGGTATTAATGTTACTACTGCATTTCCTAACATTGTAGAGGTACAAAGCGTAGTAGTATCAGTAGCAATCACAGTATAGGTATTGGTACCTGTTTGCAAACCAAAAGAAATAGCCGAATCTGTTCCGGCAACCGGAGATCCTATAGGAGTAGCTCCATTGTATAATTGATAATTAACGCCAGATGACGACCCATCTAAACCTACTTCCGGGCCGGAATCTCCGCTACAATAAGAACCTGTCCCTGTTACATTAAATGCAGTTGGAGATGGATTTACTGTAACAGTTCTTATAACTGCGGGTGAAGTTGGTCCATTACAACCATTTGCCGTAACCTGAATATTTACAGAACCTGAAAAACCATTTGCCCAAGTCATAACGCCGGTAGAAGCATTAATATTTCCTGCTGCCGGGTTGCTCAAACTCCAATTAAATCCTGTATTATTTGTTGCTGTAGTAGCGTAAGTTGTTGTCGTTGTTCCATTCGTTAACTTACAAGTAGGCTCTGTTCCTGATGAAACCGTGATTGCTGTTGGTGTTCCAACATTTGGTGTTACGGTTACTGTTACTGTAGCACAAGTTGTTGTATTACAAGTACCGGAATAACGAACATAATAAGTTGTGTTAGCAGTCAGCACTCCTGTATTTAAAGTATCTCCTGTAAATACTAATGTACCTGTACCACAGGCTCCTGTGTACCATTGCGTTACTGCTCCAGTTCCTTTGCTTCCACCGGCTACAGTAAGTGTGGTACTTCCTCCGTTACAAATTGTTATCGTTCCTGTTGCTCCTGTCGGAGCTATTGATGGAGTATTGACTGTAAGAGTAACCGCTTTTGTAGCCGTACATCCATTTGCATTGGTAATTGTCATTGTTCCTGTGTACGTTCCTGCCGGAGTTCCTGCCGGAACTGTAATTCCTGTTACGCTTCCTCCTCCTGCCGCAAATGCAAATGCAGTAGAACCCTGATCCGTTAGCGTTGCCCAATCAATACTATAACTCGTTGGTGTTCCTGTGGTAGCCGTATAAGCCATTGTTGTAGTTTGGTTACTTGCACTTTGACAAACTGCCGTAACTACTGCGGGAGTAGCTGCCGTGGTTATTGCAGGCGGAGCATTTACCGTAAAAGTACCTGCACTTGTTGCCGTACCATTTGGTGTAGTTACTGAAACTGTACCGGTTGTTCCTGATCCAACAACAGCAATTATTTGAGTTGCAGAATTTGAGGTTATAGAAGAGACAGCTGTACCCCCAATGGTGACGGCTGTTGCTCCTGAAAGATTAGTACCGTTTATAGTTATGCTACTTCCTTGACAACCACTGGATGGAGAAAAATTTGTAATAGTAAGCGCAAATGTATAGAAAATACGAACTTGTAAATGGTCAACACTAACCGAGCCTAATGATCCACTTGTTGTAAGTCTTATTCTGAAGTTTGCATTTCCTAATTCTGAAATAGTCCATGTTCTTCCCCAAAGAGAAGTGTTACCTCCCACTGTAAAATAGGCTTCACTTGCAGCACTAGTTACATTTATTCCAAATTGTGAAGTGGCCGTATAATTATTACCATTATTATAACTTAATGAAGCATTTAAATTTCTCGCAAGAATACTTGATCGATATCCTTCAACACGTACTTCAATACCATTAATTATTGCACCTGCGGGAATAGATACAGAAAAACCTCCGTAATCTGAATAATCACCTGACTCAAAAGTAGCTCTTGAATTGTTAGAAGAATAAACATTGGTTGGATTTGATACACCATTATTAAGCGGATTTGTTGTTGGGTTTAGCCAACCCGTATCTTGACCCCATGCCAAAGACCCCGACAGCAAAATAAACAAGATAAATACCTGAGATAAGAATCCGTGATTTAATCTCAACATTTGAAAGGTATTTGTTTTAAAACTCACTAACAGATTTGCGAAATGGAATCTATTTCCTGATTGTAATTTTGTTTCCATAGCTTGTTAATTTTATTAGTACATGATTTGGTCTACTAAAGTTAGTCGCTATCTGACAGTTATAATCGAAAAGTCGGTAAGTTGAGATTTTATCCGATAAGTGCTTTTTTTTAAGTTTTTATTATCTTAATATTCTTATAAAGAACACTTAATTAATTGAAAAATAACAACTTAAATAAATTAAAACACAACAACAACCCACTTATCGAAAATATCAAAGCGGCTTATTTAGAATGTTTTAAAAGGTGGTTTACGTGCGTAAATTTCCTTTATTGCGTCCTTTTCGGTTAAACCAAGAACAGAAAAACGCAAAGATTCACAAAGTTCAACACCTGTTTTAAATTTGTATTATTGCATCTTAAAAACATTCAAACCGTGTCAAAATTCTATTCCGTAGCCGAAGCCCAACTCAAACTCGAATATTACTGTTCTTATCAGGAGCGATGCCATGATGAAGTGGTTACAAAACTCAAATCAATGAATATGATTCCCGAAGCCATAGATACTATTGTAGTTCATCTGATAGAGAATAATTTTTTGAACGAAGAACGTTTCGCCTGTAGTTTTGCAAGAGGAAAGCACCGGATAAAATTTTGGGGAAAAGTTAGAATAGTGAACGAATTGAAATTTCGGCACATTTCAAAATACAATATTGATAAAGCCCTGAAAGAAATCAGTCCTGAAGAATATGAAGCTACTTTCAACAAACTGGCCGAACACCAATGGGAAATTTCCCGGGAATCCAATTTATTGAAAAAGAAGAAAAAAGTTGGTGACTTTCTACTCAGAAAAGGATTTGAAAGCCAGTTGGTTTATGATAAAATGAAAGCGTTAGAAAATAGTGATTAGTGATTAGTGATTGGCCTAGAACCTACTGTCAAAAGAATACTCACAGCATTTCCTCCAAAACCAACAGCATTTACCATTACTTTTTTAATAGGTCTTGTTTGAGTTTGTGCTTTTGCAAAAGGTACATTGATAAATTTATTGTTTTGCATCATCATAATCGCCAACTCCATATTCAGAATTCCCGAAGCTCCGAAAGTATGCCCGATTTTCCATTTATTAGTGGTCAATAACGGAATGTTTTCTCCAAAAACTTTCTCGATAGCTCTCAATTCGGTCAAGTCACCTTTGATGGTTCCCGGTGCATGCATCACAATGGCATCGACCTCTTCAAAAGGTGTATCTTTCAAAGCCATTCGCATCGATTTCTGAAAACAATCTGCTTCTGCCGAAATGGATATATTGTGTTCCAAAATTTCCGTAGCATAACCAATTCCCTCAATATAAGCCAAAGCATTGTCTTTTTTGCCTATTTCCAAACAGCAAACTCCGGCTCCTTCTCCCAAAATCATTGTGTTTTGTTTCTTTTCGAAATCAAAAGCACGGCAAGGAAATTCAGAATTTTCTTTGGCATAAATCTTTAAAGCCTGCATTTGGGCAATGGTAAAATCGGTCAAAGGAGCTTCACTTCCTCCCACCAAAAACTTGTCGGACATTCCGGCTCTTAGCCAGGCAACTCCGTTCAAAACCGAATGAAGTGCCGTAGAACAGGTAATAGAATGTGAAATTTCAGGTCCCTGACTTCGCAAATCGTGAGCAATCCAGGATGAAATATTTCCCAAAGTTGTGGTTGGAGAAGCCAAAGTCTGCACTTTTCCCGTCTCTAAATATTCCTGAAAATATTTTTCGAACAAATCGGTCGCACCACGAGACGAACCAATATTGATTCCAAAAACATCTTCTTCTTTCCAACCTGCCTTTTTCACTGCTCTTCGCGAAGCTTCAATGGCAAAAATTACCGAATTGTCCAGCGATTTGTATTTATTATCTGAGGCTTTTATTTCCGAAATGATTTCGTTCGAATTTTCATCCAAAGTCGCCACAAGCGCATTTTGATCACCGATTCTTTTTTCGGTAAAAAACGAAACGTCTTTGAGGTAATTATTCCAAATTTCTGACGAATTATTGCCCAAAGGAGAAATGGAAGCAATGGCTGTAATGGAGATTGTTTGTGACAATTTATTAGTGTTTTATTGAATCGTAAACCAAATCGGTAATTTTCAATCGAATTACCGCCGCAAAATTACACTATTTCTAATGCCTCTTCAATAATTGTATATATTTTTTTCAATTGTTCTTCGGTAATGACATAAGGAGGAAGAATATAAACGATATTCCCCACAGGTCTCAAAATCACTCCTTTTTCAATGAAAAAATTATACAATCTGGTTCGCATTGATCCGTAATATTCTTCTTCAGAATCTGAAAATATTTCCAATGCGAAAATCACTCCTAAAACCCGGGTTGTTTTTACCCTTGAATGGTTTTCAATTCTTCTTTGAAAATCTAAATGCGATTGATTAATTCGAATAATATTTTCCTGCATTTCTTTTGTTTGCAATAATTCTAAACTGGCCAGTGATGCCGCACAACCTGTAGGATTTGCTGTAAAAGTATGTCCGTGAAACAAGGCTTTATTGATGTCATCGCTGTAAAATCCATCAAATAATTCCTGTGTAAAAGTGGTAATTGCCATAGGGATTGTTCCTCCGGTTAGTGCTTTAGACAAACACATCATATCGGGTTGTTGTTGCAAATAATCACAGGCAAAAGTTTTTCCGGTTTTTCCGAATCCGGTCATCACCTCATCGGCAATAGTCAAAACATTGTTCTTTTTGCAAATAGAAATCAAATGATCCAAAGCCGAAGGCTCATACATTACCATTCCTGCCGCTCCCAGAACCAAAGGCTCGAAAATAAATCCGGCTACATTGTTATTTTTGATCACTTCTTCCAAAACCTGATAACTCCCGGTTTCTTTCCCTTTTACCGGAACCGGAATTCGAACTACATCAATGAACATTCCATCAAAAGCTTGAGTGTACAATGAAATCCCACTGGCTGCCATGGCGGCAAAAGTATCTCCGTGAAAAGCGTCTTCAAAAGCAATTATCGTTGTTTTCTTTTGTCCTGAATTATAGAAATATTGCAAAGCTACTTTTATAGCTACTTCTACAGCAGTTGAACCATTGTCTGAAAAAAAGATTTTCTTTTGATTATCAGGAAGTATTTCCAATAATTTTTCTCCCAAAACAATAGCCGGTTCATGTGTAAATCCGCCAAATAAAACGTGTTCTAAAGTTGTTAATTGCTTATAAATAGCATCGGCAATAAACTTGTTGCTATGTCCAAATGGGTTGACCCACCAGGAAGCAATAGCATCAATATATTCTTTATTATTATCGTCCCAAAGCAAAGCTCCTTCTCCCCGAGTAATTGCCACCGGAGGTAAAGCCGTTTTGTGTTGGGTATATGGATGCCAAAGGTTTTTTTGGTCTCTTTCTGTTAAAGTCATCTGATTTAGGATTTAGGATTTGGGATTTGGGATTTGGGATTTGGGATTGCCTAATGACAATAAATTATTTCGGAACAAATCGGCATATTCCCGAATTACATTTTGGTCAAAATAAGGTTCCTGTTCAATTCTTCCAATGAATTTTATGTTTGTTCTTTTAAGAATAATCTCTTCGGAAGATTTGTTTTCATCTCCGCTAAAAATAATTCCGGCAATATTTATATTTCTGTTTTGCAAGGCTTCAATTGTAAGCAAAGTATGATTAATACTTCCTAAATAATGTCTCGAAACTACTATTACTTTATAATCGGGCTGAATCAAATCAATAACCGAATCGGCATCATTAAGCGGAACAAAAATCCCTCCCGCTCCTTCAATAACCAAATGATTTTCAGTAACAGGTTCTTTTATTTCTTTTAAATCAATGACAATTTTATCTAATTCGGCTGCCAAATGCGGACTTGCCGGAGTATTTAATTGATAACTATTGGCATGAATAATTGTTGTTTTGTTTGAAATCAGCGATTTGATCTTGTGAGAATCTGAATTGTCTAAATCGCCCGCCTGAACCGGTTTCCAGTAATCGGCTTCTAAGGCTTCGGTTATAATTGCTGAGGCAACGGTTTTTCCAACATCGGTTGAGATTCCTGTTATAAATAGTTTCATGATAATGGGCCACGGATAATACGGATTTAACGAATTATCACGGATTTTTTCTGTTATGTTTTTTATCGTTTGTATATATAATACGTTTAAATTCGGCTTCTTCTCCAAAATTCAGTAATAATCCTACTTCGATTTCTGTAGCTTTCAGGTAATTCATTAATTGTGCAACATGAGCATTCAGTAAAACTTCACATGCTTTTAATTCGATTACAACTTTATCTTCTACTAATAAACCGACATAATATTCCCCAACTAATTGTTTTTTGAAATATACCTTTAAGGTTTCTGCGCTTCAACTTTGTAGCCTTTAGATTTCAATTCAAAATACATTGAATTTTGATATACTTTTTCAAGAAATCCATAGCCTAACTGGTTGTAAATATCATAATAGACTTTTAAATATTGTCAGTAATACTTTTGTGCAATAATGGACTCATCTATAATCTGTGTTAATCAGTTAAATCCGTTTTATCAGTGGTCTAAAACACAACCTTACTCAATAAAGTTAAGACCGCTTCTATTTCTTCTTTCGAATTATGGCTGTGTAAGCAAAACCTTAATCGTTCCTGTCCTTCGGGAACCGTTGGAGAAAGTATCGCCTTTACATCAAAACCCTTGTCCTGAATTTGTTTGGCGACATTTTTTACTTTATCATTTCCCGGAATAATAGCACACTGAATAGCCGATTTACTCCTAACAAATATAGGTTTCAGGCAAAGCATATTTTTTATCTGATTAAAAAAAACAATGTTTCCTCTTAATGTTTCTATCTTGTTTCTGTCTTTTTCCAAATGTTGGTAAGCTACTAAAATAGTAGCAACCGAATGAGGTGAAAGTCCCGTGGTATAAATAAAACTTCGGGAAAAATTGATAAGATAATCTTTCAATTCCTGAGAACCTAAAATAGCTGCACCGTGAGCGCCCAATCCTTTTCCGAAAGTCATTATTCTTGCAAAAACTTTATCCTGAAGATTCATACTCTGGATTAAACCCTCTCCTCCCGAAGCTTCGGGATTCCCAAAAACCCCCAAAGCATGAGCTTCATCAACCACTAATAAACAATCGTATTTTTCACAAATCTGAACCAGTTCGGCTAAATCAGGAGAATCTCCGTCCATCGAAAAAACACTCTCTGTAACTACATAAATTGCAGCATATTTATCGGTAAATTTTTCGATAATTCTCTCCAAATCCTCAAAATCATTGTGCCGGAATTTGTATGATTTGGCATTACTGATCTGGATTCCGTCGCGAATGGAGGCATGGCTCAGTTCATCATATAAAATAAGATCTCCTTTTTGAGGAACGCAACTGAAAAAACCCACATTGGCATCGTAACCCGAATTAAAGATAAGAGCCGCTTCTGTCTGATGAAAATTGGCTATATAATTTTCTGCTTCTGAATAAACCTGATGGTTTCCTGAAATTAATCGGGAACCTGTTGCCCCGTTTTTAATTATTTGATTTGAAACCAAATAATCATGCGTTTCCCGAAAAATAAGTTCTGATTTAGAGAAACTGATATAATCGTTCGATGAAAAATCAATTCGATTCATAGTCAACGGCAGTTGCCTGAAAGCATTGTTCTGCTTTCTGATTTCAAGCTTATTACTCAAAGATTTTGGTAACCTGTTTTTCATGTTTCAAATATATGAATTCAGATTCAGGATTGAAGAAAATTTAAAAAACGACACAAAACAAAGTTCTCAAACAATTTATTTTAAATCTAATTTACAGCCGGAAATAAACATTTTTATCATAATTTCTGAGCTAAAAAGTATCAAATTTGTATATTTGGCGCTCATTATCCCTAAAAATGACAATTACCGATACACATACACATTTATATAGCGAAGAATTTGCCCAAGACAGAGATGAAATGATTCAACGCGCTATAAATGCCGGAATTTCAAGGTTCTTTCTGCCTGCAATCGATTCAACTTACACTCAGGCGATGTATGAATTGGAACAAAAATATCCTGATATTATTTTTCTGATGATGGGATTGCATCCCACACATGTAAAGGATAATTACCTGGCAGAATTGCAACATGTTGAGGAAGAACTTTCAAAAAAGAAATTCTATGCTATTGGAGAAATCGGGATTGATCTTTTTTGGGACAAAACCCATATTGAAGAGCAAAAAACAGCTTTCAGAGCACAAATTCAATTGGCAAAAAAACATAAATTGCCAATTGTAATTCATTGCAGAGAAGCATTTGATGAAATCTTTGAAATTTTAGAACAGGAAAAATCAGACGATTTGCGGGGAATTTTTCATTGCTTTACCGGAAATTACGAACAGGCTTTACAAGCAATTTCATACAATATGAAATTAGGAATTGGAGGCGTGGTTACTTTCAAAAACGGAAAAATTGATCAATTCCTGAATCAAATAAACCTCAAACACATTGTTTTAGAAACCGATTCGCCTTATTTGGCGCCTGTTCCTTATAGAGGAAAAAGAAATGAAAGTGCTTATTTAATTAATATAATCGACAAATTATCAGAAATATATCAGGTCGATTCAAAAGAAATTATCAGTCAAACAACCCAAAATTCCGTAGCGGTTTTTGGTATTTAATAGTAATATAATTAATGATGTCAATAAAATTTTGTTCTTTTGTTGAATCAAAAATACAAATCAAAAATGCAAAAATTTGATGCAATCAGGCCATTTTATGATGCCGAAGTAAACGAAGCTATTCACAAAGTAATTCATCATCCGATGTTAAAAGATTTGATGAACTTCACTTTTCCTGATGTTGATGACTCCGTTTGGAAAGAACAGCTCAAAAAAACGCATTCTATTCGTGATTTTCAATGCAACTTTATTTATCACTCGATTCAGCAGGTTTTAAAAAAAAGCTCTGAAGGATTAACCACTTCCGGTTTCGACAAATTAGAAAAAAACACAGCTTATTTGTTTATTTCTAATCATCGTGATATTATCCTTGACACTTCGCTTTTAAACGTATGCCTTATTGATCATGGTTTGGTTACAACGGCTTCAGCAATTGGAGACAATTTGGTCAAAAAACCATTCTTACATACTTTGGCAAAATTAAACCGAAACTTTTTAGTTCTCAGAGGATTATCTCCAAGAGAAATGTTGCAAAGTTCTAAATTAATGTCAAAATACATCAATACACTTTTATTGCACGAAAACTATTCGGTATGGATTGCCCAACGTGAAGGAAGAACAAAAGACGGAAACGACGCCACGAATCCGGGAGTTTTGAAAATGATTGCCATGGGTTCTGACGAAAAAGATTTGATGACTTATTTCAAGAATTTAAAAATAGTTCCTGTTTCTATTTCTTATGAATACGATCCGACTGATGCTCTAAAAATGTCTCAGTTGATTGCCGAAGCCAACAATCAGGTGTATGTTAAAAAAAGAAACGAAGATTTTACTAATATTTTAAGTGGTGTTTTAGGGCAAAAAAAACGTATTCACATACATATTGGTGATGTTTTGGACAAAGAAATTGACCAAATTGCGATAGAACACGATAATTCAAACAAACAAATTCAGGCAATTGCTCAAACAATTGACGATTCTATTCTGAAATCATACAAATTGTGGCCTACGAATTTTATCGCTTATGATATTCTGAACAAGACCGACACTTATTCTCATTTTTACACCAAGCAAGAAAAAGCTCTTTTTGAAAGACGTCTGGATTTTAAAATCAATGACAACAAATCAGAATTTTATAATGCTTTCTTAAATATGTATGCCAATCCGGTTGTGAATAAATTAAAATATGAAAATGCACTCTAAGGCAAAAATATTACTGATTTATACCGGCGGAACCATCGGAATGATGAAAGATTTTGAAACCGGTGCTTTAAAAGCATTCAATTTCAGTAAATTATTACAACGAATTCCGGAATTAAAACAATTAGACTGCGATATTGAAACCTACTCTTTTGAAGAACCCATAGATTCTTCAAACATGAACCCGGAGAATTGGGTAAAAATGGTTGAAATTATTGAAACTAATTATGAATTATATGACGGTTTTGTGGTTTTACACGGTTCCGACACTATGTCATATTCAGCATCGGCCTTGAGTTTTATGCTCGAAAACCTTAGAAAACCTGTGATTTTTACCGGTTCTCAACTTCCAATAGGAGATTTACGTACCGATGCAAAAGAAAACCTGATTACGGCCATTCAAATTGCTTCTTTGCAACACAAAAACAAACCTGTCATAAACGAAGTTTGTCTTTATTTTGAATACAAACTTTATCGTGGAAACAGAACTACCAAGGTAAATGCGGAACATTTCAAAGCATTCACTTCACCTAATTATCCGGCTTTGGCCGAATCAGGAGTTCATCTGAAAGTAAATTCAGATTTGCTTTTAAACAAAGAAGAAACCAAAAAACTGATTGTTCATAAAGAAATGAACAATGAAGTGGTGATTCTGAAAATGTTTCCTGGAATTACCGAGAATGTGATTTCTGCCATTTTCAACATTCCGAATCTAAAAGGAGTTGTACTCGAAACTTATGGTGCCGGAAATGCCCCAACCGAAGAATGGTTTGTTAATTTACTTGAAAAAGCAATAAACAACGGACTTCAAATAGTGAACGTAACTCAATGTTCAGCAGGAACAGTAATCATGGGACATTATGAAACCAGTACAATGCTGAAAAAAATAGGAGTTATTTCGGGACAAGATATTACAACAGAGGCCGCTATCACCAAACTGATGTATCTTTTAGGTCAGAAAGTAGCACCTAATGTATTCAAAACCATATTTGAAACCTCAATAAGAGGCGAAATTTCCTAAAAAAGCATCTTTTAATTTCGTTAAATGAACTTTTTTTGTGTTATTTGCAACTGAAACAAAGAGAGGTGTCCGAGTGGTTGAAGGAGCAAGCCTGGAAAGTTTGTATGTGGGTAACTGCATCGTGGGTTCGAATCCCATCCTCTCTGCAACAATAGAAACAAAAAGTCTCAAAAACCCCTAAAACCTTACGGTTTTAGGGGTTTTTGCTTTTTCGGAACTTTCAATTATTCTCAATTAATCTCATTCTCGGAGAGACCAAATCGAGACCCTTCAATTTTTATAAAATTCGGGTCTCGCTGGTTGCTCTTTTTAACTTCAAACAAGATTTTTAATAACCAGTTCAAAAAATGAATATGTAGATGTTCATTTTTTGAGCAAGTACCTGACTAAAATTTGAATAGGTACATATTCAAATTTTGAACATCTTGTTTGATAGCTTTTTGAAATCTAAATTGAAGAATAATTAAAAGGTTACCGCCATGAAAGACAAAGTCACCCTGCATTTCTATGCAAAAAGCACCAAAGCCAGTACAGCCGGCAAATTCCCTATTTATGTGAGGTTAACTGTAAACGGAAAGCGTTTGGAGTACAGCACCAAGAAATTTATTGAACCGGTTAAGTGGTCATCCGATTTGTCGAAAATGAAAGGAAATTCGGAGGAAGCCCGTTCGATAAATGAATATCTTGATTTGATAAAATCTAAGGTCTTAAATATCCAAATGGAACTGCTTCACCGAAACGAATTACTGACCATTGAAACGTTCAAAGAAAAGTTACTTGGGAGCCATTCTCGGATAAGAACCATAATCCCGATTTTTCAGGACCACAACAATAAAATGAAAGAGCTGATTGGAAAGGAATACGCTTCCGGTACATTAGATCGCTACGAAACCTCACTGAAACACACCAAGGATTTTTTGGAATGGAAATACAACTTTTCCGATATCGACATCAACAAGATTGACCACGCTTTCGTATCCGATTACGAATTTTACTTGCGAAGCGTTCGGAATTGCGCCAACAACACTGCAGTTAAATACATCAAGAACTTCCATAAAATCATCAAGATATGTATAGCAAATGATTGGCTGGATAAGAATCCGTTTGCCAATTACAAATCAAAAGTCAAGGAAGTCGAAAGGATTTATCTCTCTGAAGAAGAAATCCAAAGCATTATCAATAAGAAACTGCATTGCGAGCGATTGTCATTGGTTCGCGATATCTTCCTTTTCAGCTGTTTTACCGGTTTGGCCTATATTGACGTGAAGAACCTGACTCCTTCCCATATCAGTATCGGAATTGACGGAGACAAATGGATTTACACACACCGTCAGAAGACCGAAAGCGCTTCCAAAATTCCGGTGCTTCCGGTGACGCAGATGATCATTGACAAATATGCCAATCATCCGTATAGCATTAATCAGGAAAAGCTGTTGCCGATTTTAAGTAATCAGAAAATGAATGCTTACCTGAAGGAAATTGCAGATTTATGCAAGATCAATAAAGAACTCACCTTTCACATTGCACGTCATACTTTTGCTACAACCGTAACCCTGACCAATGGTGTACCCATCGAGAGCGTGAGCAAAATGTTGGGACACAAGAATCTGAGAACAACACAGCATTATGCTAAAGTCTTGGATAAAAAAGTAAGTGATGATATGAAAATCCTACGAAACAAATTCTCCCTTACACCTGCAGAGAAAAAACGAAAATCCAAATAATTCTGACATGCGTGCAGTATGTTAATGAATACAGGCATTATAGCGAGTTTTTTATTGCAATAATTCGGGGAAGGGTATTTTCGCCACTTTTTTTAATTAAACCCTTTTTATTATGGCAAACTCTGAAATTAGAGCTAATCTGTACGAGCTCGAAGAAAAACTAATTGCAATCAGCCACGATTTTGACAACCCGATTGAGATGTGCGACAAATCAATTGTGGAAGTTGTTGTTTATGTTAAACAACTCAAAGAATTTGTTTTGGAACACTCCTTTAAGGACCAGGAAGAAGAAATACAATTCTTCAAAACTATCAAACCCAAATTCACTTCCAAACTCATTTTCTACAAAAAAGTCAAGAAAATGGAAGTCGGTACTCCTCAAGGAACTATCGAGGCCATTACTGAGTACTACAAAAATGAACTACAGAAATTGAATTTCTTTTTTAGCGAAAACGCAGTGTTGTATAATTACTACAGATTGGATAGCACTTATTTGGATAGTCAGCTGTTTGTCAGGAATAATTACAATGTCTGTCCGAATGTCAATCCTGCCTATTATGAGATGGATCACCGTTTTGCTACAAGTCACGACAGTGATCTTGCAAAAATTTTGGCGCATTCAATGTTTCAGTCGTATGTCGAAAACAAACTTCTGAATGTAAATGATGTGAAACCATTTGAATTGGACAAGATGTTTGAAGACGAAGCTTTGGTGTGGACAGGGAAAAAGTCTGATTTAGTCGAAATCATTTATGCGTTTTATTATGCCAAAGTGATCAATAACGGAAAAGCTGATATAGCCCAAATTGCGCGAGCCTTCGAGAAAATGTTCAATCTCAGACTGGGTAAGTTTTATAGAACCAAATCTCACATCAAAGAGAGAAAAGGCATTGCAAAATTCCTGGATAAATTAAAGAAAACATTAGTCGAGAATTTCGAAATGTAAAACCTTTGTTTTCAATTATTATGGTGTCATTTGTTATCATTTGGCACCATTGCATTCATCAAGAAAATATGCAAGTTGTATGTTTTTTCAATACTCTGTTTCTACTTTATAGAAATGAATTTTAACGGAAATACTGATTTGTGAAATTATTCTGTATTTATTTTGGTAACCATCTGTTTACTAGCCTTTTCTCTACTTTCAACAAGCAAATCAGGTTTTAAACACCTTTGAGAAAATATTCAATAGTTAGGTTAGTCAAAATCTCTCGAACCAAAACCAATTTCAATATTCAATAAGGCGTGAATAAATTGAATAAAATTTTAATCGAAAATTAAGTCTTTTAAAATATTCATTTACAATTGTTTTTGACACCAAATAGTAACATTTGATACCAATTTTTCAAAATCAAAAACATGCAAGTTGTATGTTTTTCTCAAACACCTTTGTTTCATTTGCGGAAGAAATTTTAACAAAAATGATTATGTCAACCGCAAACAACCAACACTATAATCAAATCATTACCAAAGGCGATTTGATTGAATTTAAAAACATTTTGCTTGTCGAAATGAAAGAGATTCTCAGGACAGCACAAAAATCATCTGCCAAAGAATGGATGAAATCAAATGAAGTTCGGCAATTGCTGAATATCTCCCAGGGAACACTTCAAAATCTTCGTATCAGCGGTCTGCTGACTTATACCAAGTTCGGAAAAACCTATTACTACAAATACGAGGATATCCAAAAAATTCTTAACCGCTAAAATCCTTCTCACATCTCACTAAAAATGAATTACATCAAACACCTTACAGGCTTTTTCAACCGAATAGCATTGGAAGATTCTATTAACCCAACCCATATCAGCCTGTACATTGCCATATTTCAGCGTTGGAACCTCAGCAGATTTCAAAACCCTGTCTTAATTTCCCGGGAGGAAGTTATGAAAATAAGCAAAATCGCTTCCTTGGGAACTTATCATAAGTGTATAAGGGATTTGGAACGATTGGGCTATTTGGAATATTCCCCTTCATACAATCCGTATTCAGGCACGGCCATTACAATGATCAATTTTGCAAATAGCCCAAAAAAACAATCTGAAAACAGGGCTTCAACTAGTTCAAAAAATGAAGTGGTTAAAAAATCAACCACTTCAAAAAATGAACAGGTTAATGAACAGGTGCATATATATAATATAAATAATAAAACATATACAAACAATAAAAACATAGATATAGAAAAAAATGAAAATTTAACCAGTTCAAATTTTGATAAGGTTAAGGGCAAAAAGAAAAAAGAAAAAAAAGGTTCCGCACAAAAAAAAGAAAAAGAATTAATGTTGGATTTGTCGGAACCAATTCGGGATTCTGGAAAGGTCGAGATACCAAGTTTGGAATTGGTAAAAGAATATTTCCTGTTTCAGCACAATACCGAATTCGAAGCAGAACGATTTTTTAACTACTACACAAGCAACGGTTGGCTCATTGGAGGAAAAACAAAAATGGAAGATTGGAAAGCATCAGCGCGCAATTGGATGCTCAACACACCAAAGTTTTCCGCAAATGCACCCAAAAAACCCGTTTTAAGCAAAGAAAACGACCGCGCCTATAATCTGAACGTATCAACAGATAAAAATTACTCAGAACCTCTTTAAATCAAAATGCTGTCATTGCGAATGAAGCGCAGCGGAATGAAGCAATCTCAATCAACCAAAAACCTAGAACATACAACCCACAACTAAAAACAATGAATTCCCAATACAACTACCCGCAATTGATAGCCTGGCTCGAACAGAAAGGCAAAAAAGACTTTGGTGAAAAATTCCATTTTTCCCAAGAAGATATTTCCAACATCACCAAAATGATCTGTTATTTTCTCGACGACAAAATAACCTCATCCCAATTCGAAATTGATCTCTCAAAAGGAATCTTACTCACGGGTCCTGTAGGTTGTGGCAAAACAACCTTAATGACGCTAATGATGAGGTATGTTCCTCAAGCCAACAAGAAATTTTTCCTCAAGTCTTGCCGTGACGTGAGTTTCGAATTCATCAAAGACGGTTACGAAGTAATCCAGCGATACAGCTATGGCCACGCCACGCATCGCCAACACAAAAACTATTGTTTTGACGATTTGGGTACCGAAAAAAATCTGAAATACTTCGGAAACGAATGCAATGTAATGGCGGAAATCCTATTGTCTCGCTATGATATTTTCATATCCAAAAAAATATTTACTCACATCACTACCAACCTTTCGGCTACTGAAATCGAGACTGCATACGGCAACCGTGTGCGCTCCCGTCTTCGGGAAATGTGCAATCTCATTGCTTTCAATGAAACCGTTGTCGACAAACGGAAATGACCATACGCCCAATTTACAGACCACATTGACAAAGAGGAACGAAAACCAAAAAAGAGTTATGTTTTGTATCATTCTAATCAGGTTTATCCTGACAATTTAACTATAAACCATAAACAGCCTGCCTTTTACAAAGCAAGTAGCGCTTCTGATAAAATCAGTTTTTTTAATTTGTCCAGTTTTTTTACTAATAAACTGGACAAATCACTACTTTTGTACAATATACATCAAATGAAAGTATCCGAATATATAGCATTTACAATAGACAGACTACCTAAAGGCTATATTTTTACCTATGTTGACTTTATCACAGAGGTGAACAAGAAAGAAGCAGTTATAAAAGCGCTCAACAGAATGGTAGAGTCCGGCAAAATTTCAAAATTGGCCAAAGGAAAATATTATAAGCCGGAGAAAACCCCTTTTGGCAATCTGCAACCAAATCAATCACAAGTGGTAAAAGACTTATTGGAGGATAATGGTAAAATTTTAGGGTATCTAACTGGTTATAGTATTTACAACCAACTGGGATTAACTACACAGCTTAGTAATACAATCCAAATTGGAAAAAATGAGATTCGTCCCAATTTTAAAAGAGAGCGCTATACTATCTCTTTTATCAAACAAAAAAATACGATTACAAAAGAGAATATTCCTTTACTCCAAATACTGGATGCTGTTCGATATATCAAAAAAATACCGGATTCTACTGTTCAATCTTCATGCAAGCGATTTTTAGCAATACTTGAATCTCTGACGGTAAAAGATAAAGCTTCATTGGTTCGATTGGCTTTAAAATACCCGCCGGCAACAAAAGCACTGGTTGGCGCATTATTAGATCAACTACAACGAGAAGATTTGACGGAATCACTTTTTAAATCCTTGAATCAAATCAGTAAATACAATCTGTCCGGTGCAGAAAAAACACTATCAACCACAAAAAAATGGAATATTATATGAAATGAGCATAGTCTGAAATTGGTCGTAAACACCAATGCTGATATGCGAATTACATGTGACCGATGAAAAACAATAAATAGAAACACATGAATTTACACGAAAACAAAACCCTATTTAGACAAGCGATTCAGTTTACCGCCGACCAATTGCAAATAAAGGCTATTTATGTAGAGAAAGACTATTGGGTTACTTATGCTTTGCATACCATTTTTAATAATGAAATCAGCAGTGATGTCGTATTCAAAGGCGGAACGGCGCTGTCCAAGTGTTATAAAATGATAGACCGTTTTTCGGAAGATATTGATTTGGTGGTACTCAGGAGAGAAGGCGAAACCGATAATAAGCTTAAGACAAAAATTAAAAACATTAGTAAAGTGGTAGGCACGGTATTATCCGAAGTGGAAATTCCGGAAATTACCCATAAAATGGGAATGATTCGCAAAACGGCTCATACTTACAACAAAGAGTTTGAAGATAGTTACGGACAAGTAAGAGACGTGATCATATTAGAATCAACTTGGTTAGGGTATTACGAACCCTATACCAACAGAACTTTAAAATCTTTCATAGGAGAAATGATGATTAATAATGACCAAGCCGATATTGCTGAAGCCAACGGATTGATGCCATTTGAAGTCCGAGTATTGGAACCTATCAGAACCCTGTGTGAAAAAATAATGAGTCTGGTTCGGTTTTCTTATGGAGAGGATCCAATTTATGATTTAAAGAATAAAATCAGGCATACCTATGACCTGCATCAACTATTACAGCAAAAAGAATTTTCCGACTTCTTCAATTCTCCTGCTTTTGATGATATGTTGTTAAAAGTGGCAATGGATGATGTAGCAAGTTTTAGAAACAACAATCAATGGCTAGAGAATCATCCAAAGGAAGCTTTGTTATTCAAAGACCTCGACAATGTTTGGAAGGAATTAAAAAACACATACACCGGCGATTTTAGAAATTTAGTATATGGTGATTTGCCCAATGATGATGAGGTTCTAGAAACATTAAAACGTATAAATAAAAGACTGGAAAGTATTATTTGGACAGTAAAAGTAGATATATAAAAATCGATTCTATCAGAGAAGACTTTGGCTATGCGTCTTCATTCAAAGAAATATTGAAACAATTGACTGTTTGTGAGAAGTAGGATTTATTCAGTAAACTAGAAAATGAAATCAACATTTCCGTTTGATAAGTAGTTTGTTATAAGGCGTTTAAGCAAAGAGGTCAGCTATGATTATTTTGATAAAATTGATATCTCATTACACCTGTTGTAAAAACAATGCAATCAATCATGTTTAAAATTTTAATAAATATTTAGTATAGTGTTATTGATTTTTGATTAAATTTGACGCAATTTGTTAACAGATGAAAAGTTTTTACATTTTAATTATAGCACTTCTTGGCTTCTTTTTGATGCCTATTTCTGCTATTGCATGTGAACAACATTCTGAAACCAAATCTCATCATAAAGAAATAACAACAAAAGTCATCAATGACGATTGCTGTAGTAGTGAAAGTCATCTGGACAAAAATGTTACCTCCGAAAAACATAGCTGTTGCGAAAAAAACAATCACTCAAATAAAAATGGCGACAATTCTTGCAGTGGAAAGTGCAAAAATCCAAAATGTAGCTGTCCTTCAACGATCATACCATTTATTTCCTCTAACGATTTAGATTTTAGAATTAAAAACGTCAGTTTTTATTATAAAAACCAAAAAATTGCGCTTTCAGAAACCTTCCTTTCTTCGGGTTTCTATTCTATTTGGCTAATACCAAAAATAAGCTAAATCCATTTTTTTGACAGCCATAGGTGGGTCAAAACCAAAAGCATCTTTTTGCTAAAAATCTCTTTTTATTGGTTAATTCAATTCTGAAATGCGACTATTTATAGTCCTGTTTGGTTATTGATTAACTAATTCAATTCTGAATTTATTTACATACTAATGAAATCATCTTATAAATTTATGATGACAATAGCCTTATTGTTGTCAGTTATCTCATTGAATGCGCAAATGAAAAACCCTATAACGACAACAGTAAAAGTTTTCGGTAACTGTGGAATGTGCAAATCACGAATAGAAAATGCAGGAAACATGAAAGATGTGGCCATTGTTCAGTGGGACAAAAAAACCAAAATTGCCACACTTACCTACGATTCTGACAAAACAAACCAAGATGAAATATTAAAACGTATTGCATTGGCAGGTTATGACAGTGAAAAAAGTTATGCTCCTGATGATGCATACGCAAATCTTCCGGGATGCTGCCAATATGATCGCGAGGCAAAAGTTGAAATCAAAGAGGAAACTAAAACCAATTTGAAATCAGCTGAAAACTCCAAAAATCAATAGAAAAGTAGAAATTAATTTAAAATACAAGTATGAAATAGCCATGATTAATAAATCACAAACCCTAATGAAGATTTCCTCATGGCGTATTCCATATGACCTATAAAAAGCAAAACACGTATGAAAAATTTAATTTTATCAATAGCAGTATTAGGAGTCGTCTTGTTTTCTTCTTGTTCAAACGATATGCACAATATGAATGAGAACGATATGCACGATATGGACGGTATGCATATGGGACAACCTGTTCCCGTTACAGAAGGTAGTTTTACAGCGCCATTAGCAATACCTGCCGTTGCAACAGAAACAACAACACTTACAGCCCAAAATGTTACTGCAAATATTAATGGTTTCGGAAACACCAGTGGTTTGGGTTATTCAGCAAATAATTTACTTGGTCCAACTATTAAAGTAAATAGTGGAGCTGCGGTAAACATAAATTTTGTAAACCAATTAAGCGAAAAAAGTAACATTCATTGGCATGGTTTAAAAGTACCGGCTAATATGGATGGTCATCCAGAAAACACTGTTAATGCAGGTAGTTCGTTTAATTATAATTTTACTGTAAACCAAAGAGCAGGTTTCTATTGGTATCACCCTCATCCTGATATGGCAACGGCTAAACAAGTATTTAGGGGTTTAGCAGGATTGTTTGTTGTAAATGATGCCGAAGAAAGTGCATTAAATTTACCATCCGGCAATAGAGAACTTCCTCTGGTAATTCAAGACAAAAGAATTTCGTCTGGTAAAATTACTTATTCCCCAAGCGAGATGGAACTAATGTCCGGATATATGGGGCAATATGTATTGGTTAATGGTATTTATGCACCGGTACATAATGTAGAGACCGCAAAATATCGAGTTAGAATATTGAATGGTTCTAATGCTAGAATTTACAATTTAGCACTTTCAAATGCTGCTGCATTTACACTTATTGGCAACGATGGTGGCTTATTAGCAACACCACAAACAGTAAATAATTTAATAGTTGGTCCTGGAGAAAGAGTCGATTTAATTATCGATTTTAGTGCAACTGCAATAAATTCAGAATTATTTTTAATTAGCAAAACGTTTAATGGTGGTGATTCACAAGGAACTCAAGAATTTAAAATCATGAAATTCAAAACGACCACCCAAGTAACAGACAATTTTACAATTCCTACTACGCTTTCTTCAATTACGACCATACCTGAAAGCAGTGCTACTAAAACTAGAAATTTTGAAATTTCAAATGTCGATGGTGGTTCAATGCCAGGCATGATGATGCATACAATTAATAATAAAATGTATGATCCGAATAGAATAGACGAAACAGTTATAAAAGGCGCAACAGAAGTATGGACTTTTGACAATACTAATGGTAAAGAACCGCACCCTATGCACTTGCATGGAGTTCAATTTCAAATTTTAAGCAGAACTGGTGGTAGAGGTGCTTTAACACCATTAGAAAGTGGTTGGAAAGATATGGCTTTATGTATGCCAGGCGAAAAAGTAAAAATAATTATTCCTTTCACTGTTTCTTCCGGTAAATACATATTTCATTGTCATAATTTAGAACACGAGGATTCTGGAATGATGGGACAATTTCTGATAAATTAAAAAAAACAATTATAAAAGTAGATTTATAAATTAACAATTAAAATAATAACAACCATGAAAAATATATTCTTCTCAGCAATTGCAATGACTTTAGTTTTGGTTTCCTGCAATCAAAAAAATAAAGAAACTGATAACAGCAAAACAATTGAAAAAACTTCAGAACTGTATGCTTGTCCAATGCATCCTGAAGTTCAGGGCAAAAAAGGTGAAACCTGTTCAAAATGCGGTATGGAACTGACAGAACCGATTGCCAAATCGAAGGTAAACCAGAATCATCAAATGGAAAACAGATCGAGTCATAAAAGCGACAAAACAGGTATCACTGCCGAAATCATTCCCAACTATTTGAATCTTAAAAATGCTTTAGCCAAAGACGACAGTAAAGCAGCCGCCGAATTCGGTAAAACCCTGCACGTCGCTTTCCAAAATGCAAAAACGGACAAATTGCCTGACAACTTAAAAAAGCCATTTGAAGATATTGCCACTGATGCCAAAGTACATGCCGGACATATCGGCTCAAATGATGGTAATATTGAGCATCAAAGAGAACATTTTGTATCTTTAAGTAACAATATCAATGACTTAATTGAATTGTTGGGGACAAACCAGAAGTTGTATTTAGAATATTGCCCAATGGCAGATAATAATAAGGGAGCAGTTTGGATAAGTGAAACCAAAGAAATTAGTAACCCTTATTTTGGAAATGATATGGCTACCTGCGGTTCTGTACAAAAGGAATATTAATCAAAAATGAAAGGAAGGATCAGAAATATAATTATAGGAGGTGTCATTGCCCTTGTATTGATACAGTTCTTTCAACCTGCCCGCAATATCAATTACGGGCAGGATTTAAAACTGGATTTTATCCGAATCTATAAAGTGCCGAAAAATATTGTAAACACCTTACAAAATTCCTGTTATGATTGCCACAGTAACAATACAAGGTATCCTTGGTACAGTCGCATTCAACCGGGGGCGTGGTTTATGGCCAATCACATTAAAGAAGGCAAAAGTGAACTCAATTTTAGTGAATTTGGAAATTATTCAAAAAGGAAAAGAAAAAGTAAATTGAAGGAAATGGCAAATCAGATAAAGGAGAATGAAATGCCTTTAACTTCATATACTTTATTACATCAAAATGCCATTTTAGGCAATAAGCAACGGGAAGAACTCATCAATTGGATTGAAAATACCATTGATAAAAATTCTCTAAAAAAACAATAATATGGTAAAAAAACTAATAGAAATCTCCCTACAAAACAGATTCATTGTTTTGCTGATTTCAGCCTGTCTATTCGGTTGGGGAATTTATAGCGTTCAACAAAATCCCATTGATGCCATTCCCGATTTATCCGAAAATCAGGTAATTGTTTTTACCGAGTGGATGGGGAGAAGCCCACAGGTAATGGAATCACAGGTCACTTATCCGCTCGTATCAAATTTACAGGGAATCCCAAAGGTGAAAAATATCAGAGGGGCATCTATGTTTGGAATGAGCTTTATCTATATCATTTTTGAAGATGATGTCGATGTGTATTGGGCGCGAACCCGAGTTCTCGAAAGACTTAATTATGCTCAAAGACTGCTTCCGCAAAATGTAGTGCCCACTTTGGGGCCTGACGGAACCGGTGTGGGACACGTATTTTGGTATCATCTCGAAGCTAAAGGAATGGATCTCGGCGAACAAAGGGCTTTACAGGACTGGTATGTAAAATTTGCCCTGCAAACTGTTCCGGGTGTTGCCGAAGTCGCCTCATTTGGTGGTTTTGAAAAGCAATACCAACTGGTTTTAGATCCTTTAAAAATGCAGTACTACAACGTTAACATCATGGAGGTGATGAACGCGGTCAAATCAAGTAACAATGACGTAGGGGGCAGAAAATTTGAAATGAGCGACATGGCTTATATCATTCGTGGCTTGGGATATATCAAAAATCTTAAGGATATAGAAAACATCGCTATTAAAAATTATAACTCAATCCCCGTGAGGGTCAAGGATATCGGAGCGGTACAAATGGGAGGCGATTTGCGTCTGGGGATTTTTGACCAAAATGGACAAGGGGAAGTCGTAGGCGGGATTGTTGTCATGCGTTACGGCGAAAATGCCGATAGGGTAATAAGTGCCGTACGAGAGAAAATGAAACAGGTTGAAACAGGCTTGCCTAAAGGGGTAACTTTTAAAACCTCATATGACAGAAGCGTATTAATTGAACAAGCTGTAGAATCTGTAAAAGGTACATTAACTGAAGAAATGATTGCTGTTTCCATAGTTATCCTCATTTTCCTTTTTCACTGGCGAAGTGCATTGATAATATTAATCCAGCTTCCTATTTCGGTAGCCGTGGGCTTCATCCTCTTACAAGCTTTCGGTATTTCCTCAAACATTATGTCCTTAACCGGAATTGCCCTTGCCATTGGTGTTGTTGTTGACGATGGAATCGTTATGGTCGAGAATGCGTACAGGACAATTTCAGAGAAACAGGAAGAAATGGACAATAATCTTTAATTGAATTACGATGACAGAGAAATTAAAAAAAATATTCAAAAAGCAAATTGACCCTTTATCTTCTGAAGAAAGACTAAAACTAATAGAATCCTCTTCTAAATTGGTTGGTCCTGGGGTCTTCTACTCCACAATTATTGTGATCACTTCTTTTTTGCCCGTATTTCTGCTTACCGGTATGGAAGGAAAGTTATTCAGCCCTTTGGCGTGGACTAAATCTTTTATCCTCATAGTGGACGCTTTTCTGGCAATTACACTCGCGCCCGTATTGATTAGTTTCCTGCTAAAAGGCAGATTACGTCCGGAAGAAAAAAACCCCATTAACAAAAAACTGGAAAGTATTTATACTCCTATTTTGACTTGGTGTTTAGAATGGCGTAAAACTATTTTAGGTGCAAATATTTTAGCCTTACTAATTGGTGTTTTAATGTTTACTCGTTTAGGGTCTGAGTTTATGCCGCCACTTGATGAAGGTTCTATTTTGTTTATGCCTGTTACCTTGCCTGATGTCTCCAATTCTGAAGTAAAAAGGATATTGCAGGTTCAGGACAAACTCATTAAATCTATTCCCGAGGTCGCTCATGTTTTAGGTAAAGCAGGAAGGGCAAATACTGCTACTGATAACAGTCCGATAAGTATGATTGAAAGCATTATTTTATTAAAGCCTCAAAAGGAATGGCGAGAAGGGAAAACAAAGAATGACATTATTAATGAAATAAATAACAAACTGCAAATCCCTGGCGTGACCAACGGTTTCACACAACCCATCATCAACCGTATCAATATGCTTTCCACAGGAATCCGTACCGATGTCGGAGTTAAAATTTACGGCGAAAATTTGGATACGATAAACGCATTGGCTCAAAAAATCAAAAAAGCACTCGATGGCACTTCCGGAATTAAAGATTTGTATGCCGAACCTATAACCGGCGGAAAGTACATTGACATTGAAGCAAAACGGGATGTTATTGGCAGATATGGTCTTACTATCGACGATATAAACAACGTAGTTGAAGCTTCTATTGGAGGTATGAAACTAACAACAACCATCGAAGGCAGACAACGTTTTTCCGTAAATGCCAGATATGCTCAGGAATATCGTAATAGCATCGACGCGCTGAAAAAACTGCAGGTGCAAACCATGCAATTCGGCCATATTCCATTGGAAACCGTTGCAGATGTAAAAATAACCGATGGACCGCCTATGATAAACAGCGAAAATGCCATGCTTCGGGGTAGCGTTTTGTTTAACGTTCGCGAAAGGGATTTGGGAAGTACCGTAAAAGAAGCCCAACAAAAGCTTAATGCCATGATGTCTAAAATGCCAAAAGGATATTATATAGAATGGAGCGGGCAATGGGAAAACCAAATACGGGCAAACAAAACTTTGAGTTTCATTATGCCAATGGTTGTGGTTATTATTTTTCTGGTACTCTATTTTACCTATCATTCAATGAAAGAGGCTTTAATTACCATGATAACCGTGCCCTTTGCTCTAATTGGAGGAATATTTATGGTGTATTTTTATGGAATTAATTTATCCGTAGCGGTAGCCGTGGGCTTTATTGCCCTGTTTGGTTTGGCTATAGAAACAGCCATGCTGATAACCATTTATTTAAATGAAGCAATGAATAAAATGGTTGCAAAACATGGCAATTCCAAAGAAACAATTACCGAAGAAATCTTAAGGGAATATATTATTGACGGTTCAGCCAAACGCTTACGCCCAAAATTGATGACCGTTTCAGTATCCCTGTTTGGATTGATTCCTATTCTTTGGTCATCAGGGGTTGGTGCCGACGTAATGATTCCAATTACGGTTCCTCTTATTGGAGGTACTATTACCTCAACCATTTATGTATTATTAGTAACACCGGTTGTTTTTGAAATGACAAAACTTCGTGAATTAAGAACAAAAGGTAAAATTGAATTGATAGATGTTACAGAATAAATATTATATCGTCATTAGTTGTTTGATTGCATGTGTTTTACAGATGAAGGCGCAAACACTCCCTTTGGATAGTATTTTGGTTGCCATCAAAAAAAACAATCCACAACTAAAAATGTATGATGCCGATGTCCAAAGTATGGATGCTGCGGCAAAAGGTGCCAGAGTATGGATGCCTCCTCAAATAGAAACCGGATTTTTTATGACACCCTACAATACTGATATGTGGAAAGCCAATGATATGAATCCCGGAATGGGAAATTATATGTTGGGTGTGACTCAGATGATTCCTATTTCAAATAAGAACAAATCCGAATTTAATTATATGAGTGCCATGTCTTCCGTTGAAAAGGAAAATAGAAATTACACACTCAATCAACTGAATGCTTTTGCCAAAATCAATTATTACCAATGGTTAATCTTAAGCAAGAAAATCAAAATCGTTTCCGATAATTTATCGCTTTTAGACTATATGATCAAAAGTATGGAGATTCGCTACCAATACAATATGGATAAGTTGCCAACCTACTATAAAGCAAAATCCCTTCGTGGCTCTACAGAGAATATGCTGTCAATGTATAAAAGTGAAACCTATCAAAGAAGATCTATTTTGAATAGCTTAATGTACAGGGATAAGAGCACGACTTTTGAGATTGATTCTACGTTTCAAATTAAGGAATACAACCTTACTCAGTCGGATACTTCTGTTTTGTCCAAAAACAGAAGCGATATCAAAGCAATTGAAAAAAATATCGAATTGAACCGATTAAAAACCGAAGCCGAAAAAACCAAAACATCTCCTGAATTTGGCATTAAGTACGATCACATGTTCACTTTTGGTCAACAACCGGACATGTTCAGTTTAGTAGGGATGATTACTATTCCAATGCCTTGGTCTACCAAAATGAAAAAAGCGAATGTCGAAAGTTTACAAATTAAAAACGAAAGTCTCAAATGGCAAAAACAAATGATTCTTAATGAAACCTCCGGCATGCTTTCAGGCATGATCTATGAACTTCAAAATGCAAAAAAACAGTATGAAATCTCTCAGAATAGCATAATTCCCTCACTTAAGAAAAATTATGACACCTCTGTTTTGGCTTGGCAAAACAATACTGTCGATTTGTTTAATGTCCTTGATGCCTGGGAAACTTTGAATATGGCACAATTAGATACTTTGGATAAACTGCAAAAGATCCTGAATACCCAAGTGGAAATTGAAAAACAACTTGAAATCAAATAATAATGAATAGATATTTAAAATACGGCTTGGCTGTTTTAACCGTTTTCATAATTGGGTTTTCAGTCTATTATTTCTTAGAAAGACAAAACAATCCTATTGAAAATTCGCATCAGGAAGAAATTTATACCTGCCCAATGCACCCCGAAATCATCAAACATCAACCAGGGAATTGTCCTATTTGCGGAATGGCATTGGTAAAAAAAGTAACGAATAATCATGATGAAACCGATAGTTCCATCGACAACCTATTAAAACCTGCCAACAGTTTTATAGTGGGGGAATTCCAAACCGCAACCGCAAAAGACACAACCATAAGCATAAAATTGAATCTGCCCGGTCAGGTGACTTTTGACCCAAATTCAACCGTAAATATTTCAGCGAGAATAAGCGGACGTATTGAAAAAATGTACATCAACTACAAATATCAAAATGTAAAAAAAGGACAGCTGCTTTTTGACTTATATAGCCCAGAACTGCTGACAGAACAGCAAAACTTTGTCTATTTAGTCACTCATGATGCAGAAAATGAATCCATTATTAAAGCCTCAAAACAAAAGTTATTGCTTTATGGAATGACAAATAATCAGATTAAATCCCTGATGGCAACAAAAACAACAAACCCGACTATCTCAATTTACAGCCCGGCTTCAGGTATTATTATCGGAACTGAAAAAATGGATGCAAAAAGCCCGGCCGCAATGACAATTTCAAATAGCACGGAGGCTTTGGATGTAAAAGAAGGAAACTATATCAAAAAGGGGGAAGTTGTTTTTAAATTAATGAACACCGAAAAAGTTTGGGGAATTTTTAATGTTTTGCAAGGCTACAGCGACCTTATAAAGATCAATCAACCTATGGCTATTACCACAGAGTTTGATGAAAGCAACAGTATTAATGCCAAAATAAATTTTATAGAAACTCAGCTAAACCCAACAGAAAAAACCAACAGGGTGAGGGTTTATTTAGACAATCGTACTCTGAAATTACCAATCGGATTACGTTTAAAAGGGGTTATAAATACAAGTCCCAAAAAAACGCTTTGGTTGCAAAAGCAGTCAATGGTAAGTATTGGGAGCAAAAAAATAGTATTTGTAAAAAAAGGCAACGGCTTTGAAGCTACAGCCATAAAAACAGGAATTGAAACAGATGATTTTGTCCAAATTATCGGCGGGATTTCTGTTAAAGATACCCTTGCAAAAAATGCACAATATTTAATTGACAGCGAAAGCTTTATTAAAACCGAATAAGATGAAAATAATAAAAAACATTGTGGTTCTTCTACTGTTATTTTCCGTTAGTATAGCTTGCAATACTAAAAACAAAGAAGACCACAGCAAACATAAAGAGACAATTTACTATACCTGTTCTATGGATCCGCAGGTAAAGGAAGATAAGCCGGGTAAATGTCCTATTTGCCACATGGATTTAACTCCCATGAAAAGCAGCGATAATCTGCCAAATGAAATCAGTTTGAGCAAACAACAAATTCGCTTGGGTAACATTACCACACAATCAGTTTCTGAAACTAAAAATACTTTAGAACAAAGTTACACGGGGGTTTTAACCATCAACCAGGAGAAAATTAAAACTATTTCTGCCAGAGCAATGGGGAGAATTGAAAAATTATATTTTAAATCCATCGGAACTTATATCAGGAATAATGAACGAGTCTATTCCTTATACAGCGAAGACATTGCCGTTGCCAAGCAAGATTACCTTACTGCTTATAAACAACTGTCATTGCCCGGCGATTTTGGAAAAAATGCCCAAAGCATACTGAATTCAGCCAAGCAGAAATTGCAATTTTACGGACTGTCCAAGGCACAGATTGAAAGTATAAAATCAGCCGCTGAGGTATCTCCCTATACTGATTTCTATAGTAACTCAAGCGGGTACATTTCAGAAATATTGACTGCTGAAGGCGATTATGCCATGGAGGGAACCGGCATCATTAAATTGGCAGACCTGAATAATCTTTGGTTAGATACTCACGTAGATATAAATTATGCAAAAAGCATTTCTATTGGACAAAAAGCCATGGTCACTTTTACTGATTTTCCAAATAAGACAATTAATGCCAAAATTGTGTTTATCAATCCTGAGATAAATCCCGATACGAGACTGATTTTGGTGCGATTGGAAGTGCCAAATCAAGATTTGTCTTTAAAACCCGGAATGCAGGGAATTGCAAAACTGGAACAGCCCAATATAAAAGGGGTATTTATTCCTATGGATGCTGTTATCAGAGAACAAAATACATCTTACATTTGGCTGGAAAAAAAACCGGGCATATTTGAAAACCTTATGGTTAAAACAGGTATCGAAATAAACGGCATGATAGAAATCAAAACACCGATTGATACCTCTAAAAAAATCGTAATCACAGGGGCCTATGCAATTGACAGCGAATACAAATTCCGAAAAGGCAGCAACCCGATGGAAGGTATGGAAATGTAGATTGTCCTAAAAAACAACGACAAATGAAATTATATATAAAAAACATGGTGTGTAGTCGCTGTAAAATGGTTGTAAAATCTTTGTTTGAAAATATGGGAATTAATCCCGTTTCAGTTGAATTGGGAGAAGTTGAATTAAAAAATGACATTCAGGAAAACCAAAAACAGGAATTACTAAAAAGCCTTCGCGGTATTGGCTTTGATTTAATTGACGACAAGAAAAGTAAAACTATCGATAAGATTAAAACACTGATTATTGATTTGGTTCAGAATAAAAACAACGATTTGAAAACTAACTTGTCCGATTACCTTTCGCAAGAACTGCATCAAGACTATAATACCTTAACTAATCTGTTTTCAGAAGTTGAAAATACTACAATTGAGAAGTATTTTATCAATCAAAAAATTGAAAAAGTAAAAGAGTTGATCATTTATGATGAACTCTCATTAAGCGAGATTGCTTATTATTTAAACTATAGTAGTGTATCACATTTAAGCAACCAGTTTAAGAAGATAACCGGTTTTTCTCCAACCTATTTCAAAAATTTAAAATCACTGAAACGAAGACAAATTGAGGATTTATAAATCTTGCAAATCAAACCTAAAATTGTGCAACTCTAATAAATTGCTATACTGGAAATTTGTATTAAAATAATTGAAAGATGATACATACTTATAGCATAACCGGAATGACTTGCAATGGTTGTCGCGCCAAAGTCGAAAAAACATTGAACTCTATTGAGGGCATTGAAGCAAAAGTTTCATTAAACCCATCCATAGCCACTATAACAATGGAAAAACATATTCCAACATTGCAGTTGCAGGAAGCATTATCTGTTGTTGGAAACTACAGCATAGAGATGACTAATGATAAAATGCCACAACAAGCAACCACGAATGAAAGTGCTGCAAAATCTTGTTGTTCCACGCATTCGCACAGTGATAAAAAAGAAGTCAGTGTTCCTGTTAATGCAAGTGGCAAATATTATTGTCCAATGCATTGTGAAGGTGAAAAAGTCTATGACAAAGCAGGCGACTGTCCTGTATGCGGTATGGATTTAGTTAAAGCACCAGAGTTAACCCTTAGCAAAGTCCTGTATACTTGTCCAATGCATCCCGAAGTAATTAGTGAAACGCCGGGTTCTTGTCCAATTTGCGGAATGGATTTGGTGCCAATGGAACCAAGTGATAGCGAAGACCAAAAGACGTATAAGGATTTGGTAAATAAAATGAAAATTGCGGTCGCATTTACTGCTCCCATTTTCGCCATTGCAATGATAGAAATGGCACACAATAATCCTTTATTGCAACTAATGGATGCCTCAAAATGGAATTGGGTGCAATTGCTGCTTTCGCTTCCTGTCGTTTTTTATACCTGTTGGATATTCTTCGTTCGAGCATGGAAATCAATAATTACATGGAACTTGAATATGTTTACTCTTATCGGAATTGGCACAGGAGTGGCTTTCTTATTCAGTTTAGTTGGTATGTTTTTTCCTGATATTTTCCCAAACGAATTCAAAACCGAACACGGAACGGTCCTACTTTACTTTGAAGCCACTACAGTTATTCTAACCCTAGTTTTGTTTGGACAATTATTAGAAGCAAGAGCGCACAGTCAAACTAGCGGAGCTATTAAAGAATTATTAAAATTGGCTCCAACCGAAGCTACTTTAGTAATTGATGGAATCGATAAAGTAATTTCAATTCACGACATCAAAAAAGGGGATTTATTGCGAGTAAAACCAGGAGATAAAATACCCGTTGATGGAAAAATAAACGAAGGAGAAAGTAGCATTGATGAAGCAATGATTACTGGCGAACCTATTCCGGTCGACAAAAAGAAAGATGACAATGTGATCGCAGGAACTATAAACGGCAACAAATCATTTGTAATGATTGCTGAAAAAGTGGGTTCTGAAACCTTGCTTTCTCAAATTGTACAAATGGTAAATGATGCCAGTCGTTCAAGAGCACCTATTCAGAAATTAGCGGATAGCATTGCTAAATATTTTGTCCCAATAGTAGTGGCTATTTCGGTAATCACATTTCTCGTTTGGGCAAAATTTGGCCCCGAACCTGCATTGGTTTATGGTTTTATAAATGCAATTGCCGTCTTAATTATTGCTTGTCCGTGTGCGTTAGGGTTAGCTACGCCAATGTCCGTAATGGTGGGTGTTGGTAAAGGCGCACAATCGGGAGTTTTGATAAAGAATGCCGAAGCATTAGAAAACATGAATAAAGTAAATGTTTTAATAACCGATAAAACAGGAACAATAACAGAAGGAAAACCATCGGTAGAAAAGATTTTTGCTTCAAATAATAATGAGAATGATTTACTTCAAAGCATAGCTTCCTTAAATCAATACAGTGAACATCCATTAGCCCAAGCGGTTGTAAATTATGCCAAAACAAAAAATATTTCATTGATAGAAGTAAAAGATTTTGAAGCCGTTGCAGGTAAAGGAGTCATAGGAACAGTTTCTAATAAAAAAGTGGCGTTAGGCAATAAAAAACTAATGGAACAAATCAAAGCTACTGTTTCTGATGATTTAGAAAACAAAATTATTGAAGAACAGAAACTAGGAAAAACCGTATCACATATTGCTATTGATGGCGTTGCAGTTGGTTTTGTATCAATTACAGATGCAATTAAAACATCTAGTAAAGAAGCCATAAAAGAATTAATACGTCAAGGAGTTGAAGTAATTATGCTTACTGGTGACAATGCAAACACAGCCAAAGCAGTTGCTGATGAGTTAAGCTTATCGTCTTACAAAGCAAATTGTTTACCCGAAGACAAATTGAACGAAATAAAACGTTTACAATCAGAAGGAAAAATTGTAGCAATGGCAGGCGATGGTATAAATGATGCACCCGCACTAGCACAATCCGACATTGGAATTGCAATGGGAACAGGAACTGATGTAGCCATTGAAAGTGCTAAAATCACTTTAGTAAAAGGCGATTTGCAAGGTATCGTAAAAGCTAAGAATTTGAGCCATGCTGTAATGCGAAACATCAAACAAAACTTATTCTTTGCTTTCTTCTACAATGTTTTAGGTGTTCCAATAGCAGCGGGAGTTTTATATCCATTCTTTGGGATTTTATTATCGCCAATGATTGCAGCTTTAGCAATGAGTTTTAGCTCGGTTTCTGTAATTGTAAATGCTTTGAGATTACGAAATTTGAAACTTTAAAATAAAAATGAAATTAAAATAGTGCAGATAAATTAAATGCCCGGTAATGCAAGCAGACGAAAAATGTTACTAGAGAAGACGATTAGTGATAGGAATAAAATTAATTCGCATAAAAGCTTTCCCCTATCAGGAAAGCTTTTATGCGAATCAGTTTAAAAATAACTTGAGAAACCAAATTGAATACCTGCCGTTTTAGAAGGATCGTTGCCAAATATATCGGTTTCCATTATGTAACGATAATTTAAGCGGAATACTGTTTGGGATGACGGTCTTAAGCTTATTCCCGGAGTAAACGCAAACACGTCATCATAAATATTTTCATTTGTCTCATTGAATTTACCAACATTATAATCGGCGTATTCAATTCGGAATGCTATGTTTAATGTACTGTTTTTCCATCCCAAAACTTCTCGTCTTAAAATAGGCTGAACTATATCTAAAAACCCACCTTTTTGTTGGGAGCCAAATTGTTGTGAGTACGTATCAGGAACATCTATAAAAGCCCAAACCCATTCCGCGTTAATATAAGTTTTCCAGTTCGAAAGTCTTGTATTGAAATCCAAGGCTAACAGATCAACGCGACGTTTTTTGTCAATAGCAATACCGTCTTCTCGGAATTTATTGTAAACTCCACCCATCCACGAAATACCAAACTCTCCAATCTTTCTGTGCTTCAAAGCTGTTTTTGCAGTAATCATAGGCTCACCGTTAAAGCTTTCTTCAAATCGTTCTGCATTTTCTTTAGAAGCCGGAAGCCAAGTTCTGTTTTGAGTGTTCGATATAATTTTATCATCAAAACCATTTGAAAAATAGCCCTCATAAGCCCAAACCAAATTATCCTTGGAATGTTTTCCAAAAAATCCAAAACCGACATTGCTCCAGGTAGATGGAATAATGGTAGTCGAAGATATCGGTCTGTCTATAAATTCCCATTTTGGACCGTCATGATTTTGGTTGAAAGAGCCTATCGGATTCATAATGATTCCACCTCTGAAATTAAATAGCGGATTAAACTCCACATCAAGCGAAGCGAATTCAATGTTTATTTCCTTGCCGCCTTCTTCAAATTCAATTTCCGAAAGGAATTTAATTCGGTTGTTAATAGTTGATGAAACAAAAAGCGTCATTCTTGGTATTTGAAAAGACATACCTTCGGTAATTCCATCGGTAGCGAAATAGCTTGTGTTAGCCTCGACATATCCTCCAATAGAAATTGGCAGTTTTCCTGCTTTCATAAAAGGTCGTGAATATATAGCATCCATATTCAATGCTAATTTGGTCGAGTCTTTTTGTGTAGTGGCAACTTTTGTTGTATCAATCTGCGCTTGAAGTAAAAGCCCCGAAAAAAAAGTTAATGCAATTGTATAAAGTAGTTTCATTTTTAAGATAATTGAATATAAATGTTGTGTGCATCGGTTTGCACTTTAAATGTGGTAAGATTTTCTTCAGCAGGTCCTTGAACCACTTCTCCATTTTTGCTGAATTCACTTCCATGAGCAGAACATGTTAACATATCATCATTGATATTTAATTCAGCCCCTTGATGCGAACATCTTAGTAGTAAAGCTGAATAGCTATCATGAGAGTTTTTATAAATGACAATAGGATACTTAATGCCTTCTACTTTACTTACAATGTATTTTCTATAGGCAATGCTGTCTTTTTTGAGTATTTCAAATTCTTTTTTGGAAACAATAACCTTTTTACCTTCAATTGCAGAATTAACATAATGTGTCGTGCTGCAGCTTTGCATAATTCCCGATAGCCCAATCACTCCAAGGCAAGAAAATCCGCAAATTTTTAAAAATTCTTTTCTGTCCATATTACAAACTCTCTATAAACTTCATCAGTTGTTGTTTCTCTGTTGAGGTCAGTTGCTCGTAAAAGTTTTTACTCCCTGAAGCTTCGCCGCCATGCAATAAAATAGCCTCTTCAATGCTTTTGGCTCTTCCATCATGCAATAAAAAATATTGCCCTCCTTGTGATTTTTTAGATAAACCAATTCCCCACAAAGGCGGTGTTCTCCATTCGCTTGTTAATGCTTGTCCTTCCGTATAATTGTCGTCCAGTCCTTTACCCATATCGTGTAGAAGTAAATCTGTGTATGGATAAAAAGTTTTATTGGATAGTGAAGCGATATCGCTTGTCGGTGTTGTCCATTCTGGTGTATGACATCCGGCACATTTTAAATCAGTAAACAAGGCTTCTCCTGCCAGTACCTCAGAATTGTTTTTATTTCTTCTGATGGGAGCTTTTAGGGTTCTCAAATAAAACACTACGCTGTTTACAGTTTTGTTTGAAACTTCGGGGTCTATTTCTAATCTTGTATAGGTATCTACGGGAGAAAAAGTTGATGTTATTCCCATATCCTGATTATAAGCATTGACTGTTTGGTGCAATAAATCAATCGCCGCTGCTTTCTTTCCGAATCGACCAATATATTTTCCATTGCTTTCCTGATGAAACCATTTTGGTGAAAAGAATTTTGGAGGTGTTATGTAGTTTGGTACGCCCGAAATCCCATCGCCATTGTTGTCGTTCGGATCTGCAATTCCTAAAATCTGTGCATCACTCAATGCTGCAAGAAAACCTAAACCAGTATTGGCAGGAGGTGTAATTTTTGTTGAGGTAGCGCCCGCGGGAATTTGTTCCGGTAAATATCCAGGCAAAGCTCTGTTTTGTAATTGTGGTGCTCCCAAATGCATAAACTGATTACCGCTCACATCTGCTTGTCCAAATCGGGTTAAAGTAGTAAATGGATGTCCCTTACCGTCTCCTGCATGACAGGATACACAACTGGTTGCTACAAACAAAGGTCCCAAACCTGTTTCAGCAGTAAATACCTGATCGTTAAATGCTGCATCTCCTTCGATAAATTCTAACATTTCTGAAGAAGACAATCCTTCTACCGGACCATCCAGAATCTTTTCGTCTGCAGGTATATCGGTCAATAAATTTTCACAGGAAGTCAACGCCCATAATCCCACGACAACCATAATTAATTTTAGATAGGTAATATTTTTCATTTTCGTTTTAGCTAAATTAATATTTTAGGCAAAACTAAAAATAAAATTCAAAACATCGCAAAATGTATCGAAAATATCAAACTATGAAAAAATATAGTTTTTATTGCTACTCGTGCTCCCGTGAAAATGGTTCAATATCATATTGTCAGTTTACTTGAAAGACTAAATAATAATTTTGATACTTTAGCATTTGCTTAAATAAGAAAGGATTATGTTTGTAGCAAATTTTAATTAAAAATGCAAAAAAGCACCTGTGTACGAGTATTTGCTGATGCAGTACAAATAGAAAATTGCAAAAAAGTACTGGCTGACAATGCCAACACTTTTACATCTTTGGGAAAAATAATTGAATTGGCAGGGAATGAAGTGAGGCTTAAAATTCTTTTTTTATTGGAAGAAGAAAATGAGCTTTGTCCTTGCGATTTAAGCGACATTTTGGGAATGAGTGTCCCGGCCATATCGCAACACTTGCGGAAACTGAAAGATGGTAATATTGTGCAGACCAGACGTTCGGGACAAACCATTTTTTATTCTCTTAAACCTGAAAATCTGGAAATCCTAAAACCATTGTTTATGCATATTTCTAACAGATCATCAAAATCAATAGTATCCTAAAATTAGTCATTAACTAAAATTCAAAAAAAAATGAAAAAAATGACCCTTCTATTTTTTACAATGTTGTCAATTTCACTAACATCCTGTGCTTCTGATTACAAATCCGATCAGGTAAGTTTTTACGATGTCCCTTTAGTTTGTGGGGCTTCATCTTCGATTGGCTGTGGCAGCCGCTCAAAACCATTGTTGATGGAACTGGAGCAAAACGATCAAGTAAAAGAGGCTTGGCTCAATCGCGGAGGTACTATTATCGCAATCGTTTGGGAGGATAATGCAAACGACACCAAAGTTCGCACAAGTGCGGTGAAATCCTTATTTGCCAAATACGATGTGCCTTTTAATGAAATGAATAAAAAAAGCGACCGTGCTGCTCAATTGGAAACTTTTGCACAAAATGGCAAATGGTACAAGGGTACAAATGTTGACGAATTAAGTATTGAAGAAGCGGGAATTATCGCTGAAAATATAGTTTCAACTTATTTGGATGCAAAAATTATCACTGAAGACCAAGCTAAAGGAATAAAAAAAGATATTGAAGCTTATTTTAAAACTGAACTGGTAAAAGTTCGCAGTAAAGAGAATTTGTATAGTGACAATACACGAGGGGAATGGCAAAAGGCTATAGTGCAAATCGGTGAGAAGTATTTAGGTAAGGGAAATGTTCCTATAATCCCGATCAACCGTAAAACTGAAAAATGCGAAAAAGACATGGAGAATTGTAAAACCAAAATGAACAAACAATGTTGCAAAAAATAAAGTTACCAAATACTATTGATACGTTTGGGACATCAGGACTGTTTCTAACGGCAATATTTTCACCTTGCTGTTTTCCCCTTTTTGCTTTTGCAGCTTCAGCACTTGGTCTGGGGAGTTTTGAACTTTTTGGCGGCTGGACTATGTGGGTTTTTCAGGCAATGACTATAATTTCCATTGGCGGACTTTACGTTTCCTATCGCAAACACCATTGCATGTATCCTTTGCTGACAGCTGTTCCAAGCGGTCTTTTTATTTTCTACGGCTATTATTTTAATAGCAATGATAACCAAATCTATTTTTTATATGTGGGGATGTTTGGGCTTCTCATTGCGACAATTTGGAACTACAGACGAAACAAAACACACGGAAATTGCGACACTTGCACCATTTACAACGGAAAGAACGTTGAACTTCGCTCCACAATTTCTTGCCCGCATTGTGATCACAAAAAAGACGAAATTATGCCTACCAATGCCTGCCAATATTTTTATGAGTGCGAAAACTGTAAACAAATAATAAAGCCAAAGCAAGGTGACTGTTGTGTGTATTGCAGCTACGGTTCTGTAAAATGCCCGCCAATACAAGCGGACGAAAAATGTTGTGATTAGGATACAGAACAATTAAAAAAATCAGTCATATATGGCTAAGGAAAGTTGGATGTAACCCTAAAAAGACAATAATGGCAATAGCAAGACCTATTTTTAGAATTTTCGACTACGACAAAACCAAAGAGTTTTACATAGATTGGCTTGGCTTTAACATTGATTGGGAAGACAAACCTGACGATGCGCCTGTTTATTTGCAAATATCACTTGACGGAATCGTCCTTCATTTGACCGAACATCATGGTGATTGTTGTCCGGGTGGACGAATTCACATTGAGGACTTCAAGGGACTAAAAGATTATCATAAAAAACTTCTTGACAGGCATTACAAGTTTATGAGGCCTGGTTTAGGAAAAACACCTTGGAATCCCAATACATTATGCATGGAAGTGATTGACCCCTTTGGAAACAGGTTGACATTTACGGGTGAATAAAGCACCCCATAAACAGAAAAAATTAGAACCAAGACAATCATATAGTTTTTATTTTTACTTTTGCTCTCGTGAAATGGTTTAACATCATATTGTCAATTTACTTAATCGCCTTGGCAGGTATGCCTTGTGCTGATATGGAAATTAATAGTGCTGGTCATTCTTTGGCCGTGCATCAGTTAACACATGAGAACCATTCACATGATAAAACAAGCGATTTGTGTACTCCTTTTTGCACTTGCAATTGTTGCGGGGCACAGATCCTGAGTTTTTTCCCTACAATCAGTTACGACTTCCCATTAATTTCTAGGGTTATTAAAACCCCGAAACCCTTTTACAAATCTGTTTTTGCTTCCAATTTCCACGGAAGCATTTGGCAGCCTCCTCAAATAGTATAATGAAGCCCGAGTAATTTCGGGTTGAAGAGTTGTGGAATTTCCACAAATAATTTAATGACCTTAATTGGTCTGTTTTACTCATTCATTATATTTTAAAATGTTAGATAAAATCATTCAATTTAGCATAAAGAACAAGTTTGTAATTCTTCTCTTTACACTTGTTCTGGTAGCTTTTGGCAGCTACTCGCTCAAAAATTTGCCAATTGACGCATTGCCGGATGTAACCAACAATCAGGTACAGATTATTACTACTGCACCCACTTTAGCAAGTCAGGAGGTGGAACAATTAATTACCTATCCCTTGGAACAATCGGTAAAAATCATTCCGAGGGTGATTGAACTGCGCAGTATTTCTCGTTTTGGACTTTCGGTAATTACCGTTGTTTTTGAAGATGATGTAGATGTTTATTGGGCTAGGGAACAAATATTCCAAAGACTGAAACAGGCGGAGGAAAACATCCCAAAATATGCCGGAACTCCTGAATTGGCTCCTATTTCTACAGGATTAGGTGAAATTTACCAATACGATGTGTACGCAAAAAAAGGCTACGAAGATAAATACGATGCCGCCAAACTCAGAACTATCCAGGATTGGATCATTATTCCCCAGCTTCAGGGAACTAAAGGCATAGCCGAAGTCAGTACCTGGGGAGGCAAGCTCAAACAATATGAAATTGCCGTCAATCCGGATAGGTTAAACAGCTTGGGTGTTACCATTACCGAAATCTTTGATGCTCTTGAAAAAAACAATCAGAATACCGGAGGGGCTTATATCGAAAAGGATCAACTTGCCTATTTTATTCGCGGAATCGGGATGGCTTCAGGGACAAAAGATCTGGGTAATGTCGTTATTAAAAACCGAAACGGTGCTCCTGTTTTAATCAGGAATGTGGCAACAATAAGAGAAGGAAGTGCTTTGCGTTATGGGGCTTCCACAAAAGACGGAAAGGGCGAAATCGTGTGCGGGATGGTTTTAATGTTAAAAGGGGAAAACTCTAATGCCGTGGTTGATCGGGTGAAGGAAAAAATGATCCAAATCAATAAATCCCTTCCGGAGGGAGTTGTTGCCGAACCATTTATTGATAGAGGTAACTTGGTAGACAGGGCCGTGGGAACCGTGACTAAAAACCTCATCGAAGGAGCATTGATTGTGATTCTTGTCTTGATTTTGTTTTTGGGAAATCTAAGGGCCGGATTAATCGTCGCTTCCGTAATTCCTTTGTCGATGCTCTTTGCCGTTATTTTAATGAATGTCTTTGGTGTCAGCGGTAACCTGATGAGCTTGGGGGCAATCGATTTCGGAATTATTGTCGACGGAGCTGTTATCATTGTCGAAGCCACCATGCACCATTTGTTTAGCATGAGAAGAAAACAAAAGCTCTCACAAGAGGAAATGGATGACGAAGTGTATCATTCTGCCTCAAAAATCCGTACCAGTGCCGCCTTTGGAGAAATTATCATCCTGATCGTATACATTCCTATATTGGCATTGGTGGGAACCGAAGGTAAAATGTTTAAACCGATGGCTTTAACCGTGGGTTTTGCCGTCATGGGTGCATTTGTATTGTCTCTTACCTACGTTCCTATGATGAGTGCTTTATTCCTTTCTAAAAAAACCGAGCATAAAGCCAATTTCAGCGATAGGATGATGGCTTGGTTAGAAGGTATTTATGAACCTTTTTTACAAAAAGCACTGCAAATTAAAAAATCGGTCCTTTTGATAGCAGTAGGTCTTTTTGCTCTTTCGCTCGTGATTTTTAACCAAATGGGCGGTGAATTTATTCCGACACTCGAAGAGGGTGATTTGGCCATCAACGTAACTATTATGACCGGAAGTTCTTTGTCTCAAATGGTGGAAACTACCACTAAGTATGAAAAGATGCTCAAGGCTAAATTTCCCGAAATAAAAACTATAGTAGCCAAAATCGGTAGTGGTGAGATTCCCACCGACCCGATGCCTATAGAAAGCGGGGATTTGATTATCGTTTTAAAAGACAAAGATGAATGGATATCCGCCGATAATTGGGAAGATTTGGCCAATTTGATGAAAGAGGAAATGGAAAAAATTCCGGGAGCGAATATTGAAATTTCCCAACCGATTCAAATGCGTTTCAATGAATTGATGACTGGTAGCCGTAGTGATATCGCTATTAAGATATTTGGTGACGATTTGGATGTCTTGGCCAATAAAGCCAACGAATTAATGAACAAGATAAAAAGCATTGAAGGTGTTGGGGATACAAAAGTCGAAAAAGTGTCCGGCTTACCTCAGATAACCATCAAATACGATTACGACAAGATAGCTCTTTATGGATTGAACATTACCGATATCAATAAAATCATCCGTTCTTCTTTTGCCGGGGAAAGTGCCGGTAAAATCTATGAAGAAAGCAAACGATTCGATGTGGTGGTCAGAATGGATAAAGAACACCGCACAGACTTGTCCGATGTTTCCAATTTGTTTATTCCTCTTCCAAACGGGCAGCAGGTACCGCTATCTCAGGTGGCATCAGTAAATTTTGAGCAGGGTCCCGTTCAGGTGAGTCGTGAAAATGGTAAGCGTAGAATCGTAGTGGGTTTGAATGTCCGAGGTAGGGATGTCAAAAGTGTCGTTGAAGAAATCCAGACAAAACTGGATACAGATTTAAAACTTCCTGCAGGCTATTACATCACTTACGGAGGCCAATTCGAAAAATTAGTGGAAGCAAACAAAAGGCTTTCGGTGGCTTTGCCTCTTGCTTTGGGGCTGATTTTAGTATTGCTCTATTTCACATTCCACAATATGAAACAGGCTGTCCTGATTTTTACAGCCATCCCTTTATCAGCAATTGGAGGCGTATTTGCTTTATGGATCAGGGATATGCCCTTCAGTATTTCAGCAGGAATTGGGTTTATAGCCCTTTTTGGTATTGCGGTTTTAAATGGTATCGTGCTTATTTCATATTTCAACCAACTTAAGAAAGAAGGAATTGTCGATCCATTGCAACGTGTCCTGACGGGCACCAAAGTCAGATTGCGTCCGGTTTTAATGACTGCTACCGTAGCTTCTCTTGGTTTCTTGCCGATGGCTTTGTCCACAGGCAGCGGTGCCGAAGTTCAGAAACCCTTGGCAACGGTCGTTATTGGCGGATTGTTGTCAGCAACTTTGCTGACATTGGTTGTTTTGCCGATCTTGTATTTATTGATTGAAAACGGAAAGAAAATCAATTTCAAGAAGTCAAAACCATTTATGACTGTTTTGCTTCTGCTGCTCAGTAGCTCAGCGTTTTCTCAAAACAATCCAGTTTCTTTGGAACAGGCAATCGCTTTGGCTAAAAAATCTAATGTTGATTTAAAAATTGCCGATAAGGAAATTGAAAAGCAAACCGTATTGAAAAAAGCGGCATTTCTTGCAGACCCCTTGCAGATACAATATCAGGGAGGCCAATACAATAGCAAGGATTATGACAATAATTTTTCGATTCAACAGTATTTTCCTATTGGCGGACTTACAAAAAACAACCGCCAGTTACAAGAGGAGTTGGCTAAACTGGCTCAAAAAGGGAAAGCTTTATCTGAGTATGAAATCGAAAAAGCGGTTACATTAAGTTATTACCAATATATATACGGTGTTTCAATTCAAAAATTAAACAATGAACTGTATGACATTTACAGCAAGTTCCTCAAAAATGCAGAACTCCGGTATTCTACAGGTGAAAGCGGAAAGATAGAGATCATCAGTGCCAAAGCAAGGATTAAGGAAATTGCAACCCTTAAAGCTCAGTTGGAATTCGATTTAATAATTTATCAGAAACAGTTTCAGTTTTTTGTACAAACCACTGAATCGATTGTGCCGGACGCGAATGCCTCTGTGGAATATAAAGTTCCCGAAACCAAAGACACCTCTAAAATCCAGGGATTATTGTCCGACTATTACCAGCAAGAAATAGTAGTAAAGCAAAGGGAAGTGAAAATTTTCCAGGCTCAGCGAATGCCAAAACTTGGATTAGGGTATTTTGGACAAAGCCTTAATAAGGAACTTTATTTTCAGGGAATTACTGCCGGGCTGCAAATCCCTTTATTTGGAAGCGTAAATAAAACAAGAGCTAAGGCTGCGGAAATAAGTCAAACACAAACCCAGTTGGAATTTGATAAAAACAAGCTGGCTTTGGATATTCATATTGAGCAACAGCAAAACCTTTACGAGAAACACAGAAAAGGAGTTGAATATTATAAAACAGAAGGAATTCAATATGCGGAGGAAATCATCGGAACTGCTCAAAAAAGTTATGCCAATGGCGAAATGAGTTACTGGACGTATATCAGTTTCCTTAATCAGGCTATTGACATAAAAAAACAATACGCCGAAGCAGTAAACCTGTATAATCAAAGTGCCATCGAATTACAATTCCCTTCAATCTTTTCTAAATAAATTTTTAAAATGAAAAACTTAAAAAACATATTATACCATACTAGTCTTTTGATGGCTTTCAGTATCACCCTGATCGCTTGTGCCGATAAAAAAGCAGAAGAAGGCCACGGCGAGGAAGAAAAATCAGAAACCGAGATCGCTTTAACAGTCGACCAGTTCAACACCGTTGGGATCGAAACAGGAACCTTGGAAAAAAGAAACCTGAATACCATTGTCAAAGCAAATGGATATACCGCCGTGCCTCCACAAAATGAGGCGAATATTTCAACCTTGATTTCCGGCGTAGTAAAAGATATTTATGTTTTGGAAGGAACTTTTGTGACCAAAGGAAAAATCCTGGCAACCCTCCAAAACCTTGATGTTGTGCAAATGCAGGAAGATTATAAGTCGGCTACGGCTAATATCGAATACCTGGAATTGGAATACAACCGTCAGAAAACATTGTCCGAAGAAGCCGTAAGTCCCCGAAAAGTATTTCAGGAAATAAAATCGAAACTGGCCGTGGAGAAAGCCAAAGCAGAGGCTGCAAAAGCAAGGTTACAGGCAATAAATGTAAGCCCAAACAGCAACAGTTCTGTAATTCCAATCCTATCTCCCATCAGTGGTTATGTGGGGAAAATCAATGTTACCAAAGGTGCCTTTGCACAAACTGGCACTCCGCTTTTTGAAGTGGTTGACAATTCGCAAATGCATTTGGACCTGAATGTATTTGAAAAGGATTTGGGCACAATTTCGATAGGACAGGAAGTTGATTTTGTGTTAACCAATCAGTCAAATAAGTCCATTAAAGGAAAAATTTTCGGCATCAATAAATCGTTTTCAAACGAAAGCAAAACAGTAGCGGTTCACGCCAAGATAAACCCAGTTGATGCCAAAGGCTTAATATCCGGCATGTATGTTTCGGCAAATATCAACATCAACAACAATACGGTGCCCGCTTTACCCAAAGATGCAGTGGTGAGAAACGGTGATAAATATTTTATATATGTCCAGGAAGAAGGGCATGAAGAAACACCAAAAGCCAAAAAAGAAGAACATCAGCACAAAGAAGGCGAAGTAGAACACGCCGAAGGTGAAGAAAAAGGACATGGTGAGGAAGTTCACTTTAGAGCCGTTGAAGTGGTTCCGGGAGCAACGGACATGGGTTATACCGAAGTAAAAATTATAGGCGAACTTCCTGCGGATGCTAAAATTGTGACCAAAGGGGCATTTTATTTGCTCTCTGCCGCTAAGGGTGGCGGGGAACATGAGCATTAAAAAAGAATAATTATAAACTTAGAATAAATTAAAGATGAGAAAATTATTAAAATCAGTAATTCTACTTGTAGCCGTGTTTATGTTTTCTAATGTAGCATTGGCACAAAAAACGAATCAGAAAGCAGTAATTAAAACCGTTTTGAACTGCGATCACTGCAAGCAATGCGAGACCTGCGGACTAAAATTTAAAACAGAAATGTTGAAAATAACAGGGGTGAAAATGTATGAATTGGATGAAAAAGCAATGACATTCACCGTTTATTACAATGCTAAAAAGACCGATTTACATACTGTGAAAGTTGCAATAAGCAAAATGGGATATGATGCCGATGAAGTGAAAGCAGATCCTACTGCCATAGAAAAATTAGACGGTTGTTGTAAAACATAATTTTGGATTTCAAAATGGGTGGCGCAAATGTGTCACCCTTGAAGCCAATGAGAATGCTAGAAAATATTCAAAAAATTATGATTGCTAATTTGTAAATAGTATGGAACATCAGCATAAATATGATGCAAACGGCAAACAGCTGTGTTGCACACTGGAAGACAAAATCAATAAAAAAACGGATAACCATTTATTAGATGATCACGATCATGACCACGATCATTCCAACCAAAGCGAAAGTACTTTTAAGATGTTCGTTCCGGCCATAATCAGTTTGTCGCTTCTTTTGGTAGCAATCGCAATGGATAATGTCTTTCAGCAACCTTGGTTTGATGGGTGGATTCGTGTCCTGTGGTATGCAATAGCTTATGCGCCGGTAGGTTTACCTGTTCTTAAAGAAGCCTATGATAGCATCCGAAAAGGCGAAATATTTTCTGAGTTTTTCTTAATGGGAATCGCTACCATTGGAGCATTTGCCATAGGCCAATATCCCGAAGGTGTAGCGGTAATGCTTTTTTATTCGGTGGGAGAAGTTTTCCAGACTTTAGCCGTGCAAAGAGCAAAAACCAATATCAAAACCTTGCTTGACCAACGCCCGGATGAGGTCACGGTTTTACGAAATAACTCAACGCTAAGAATCAAAGCCGAAAATGTTGCAGTAGGTGATATTGTTCAGTTAAAGCCCGGCGAAAAATTGGCTCTGGATGGCGAATTGCTATCTGAAAAAGCATCTTTCAACACATCGGCACTCACCGGAGAAAGTAAACCGGATACTAAAGCCAAAGGTGAAACTGTTTTGGCGGGTATGATTAACCTCAATACCGTGGCTCAAGTGAAAATAACCACGGCTTATACCGACAGTAAACTAGCCAAAATCTTAGAATTGGTTCAAAATGCCACCGCTCAGAAAGCACCAACGGAGTTGTTTATCAGGAAATTTGCCAAAATATATACGCCAATTGTGGTCTTCCTGGCTATAGCTCTTTGTTTGTTGCCTGCCTTGTTCGTCGAAAATTATGTGTTCAGCCAATGGCTGTATAGAGCTTTAATTTTTCTGGTTATTTCCTGTCCCTGTGCCCTGGTTATCAGTATTCCCTTAGGTTATTTTGGAGGAATAGGTGCTGCCAGTAAAAACGGAATCCTCTTTAAAGGAAGCAATTTTCTTGATGTGATGGCAAACGTTCAAAATGTGGTAATGGACAAGACCGGCACTATGACCGAAGGCGTTTTTAAAGTTCAGGAAGTAAATATCAATCCCGAGTACAACCAAAACGAAATACTACAATGGGTAAATGCACTTGAAAGCCACAGCACCCATCCTGTAGCAACTGCCATTCACGAGTATATTGGTAGTAATAACAGTTCCGTTGAATTAAAGAACATAGAAGAAATTGCCGGTGCCGGTTTAAAAGCCGACCTCAACGGAAAGCAACTTCTGGTAGGGAATTTCAAACTGATGGATAAGTTTGCAGTCAACCATCGCATTGACGTAAACAAAATCGTTTACACGGTAGTGGCTATTGCTTTTGACAACAAGTTTGTTGGTTACATCACTATTGCCGATAGTATAAAGGAAGATGCAAAAGAAACTATCGACAAGTTGAATGCTTTAGGGATAAAAACCACTATGTTAAGCGGTGATAAAAATACTGTTGTGCAAATGGTCGCCGAGACATTAGGAATTACCAATACTTATGGCGAATTGTTTCCTGAAGACAAGGTAAATAAGGTAAAAGAAATCAAAGCTAAAAATGAAACCGTTGCCTTTGTGGGCGATGGCGTAAACGATGCCCCGGTAATAGCAATAAGCGATGTAGGTATTGCAATGGGAGGTCTGGGAAGTGATGCCGCCATAGAAACTGCCGATGTGGTCATTCAGGACGACAAGCCAAGTAAAATTCCAATGGCCATAAACATAGGAAGACAAACCAAGAAAATTGTTTGGCAAAATATTGGTTTGGCATTTACTGTAAAAGCGATTGTTTTGATACTCGGTGCCGGAGGATTGGCAACCATGTGGGAAGCCGTTTTTGCCGATGTGGGTGTGGCTTTGTTGGCTATTCTAAACGCAATGAGAATCCAAAATAAAAATTTTAGCAGTAAAAACTAAGTCCATGATTACGATGTCGCCCATATCAGAAAAAAAGCCAGTAGTAATTTTACTGGCAATACTTTTTACTATATCAGCCATAACTATAGGATATATAGCATTGGGCTTTTGGCCGGCATTTATATTCACCTTTGGCTATTTAGGAGGGCTAATCATTTGGCTGTTTATGCCAATGAAGGTTTCTTTTAAACAGATAGCCGCAGGGTATTTTGTGACATTAGCATTATTTGTTGTTCATAAATTCGAAGAACGGGAATATGGTTTTTTTCCTGCGCTTTCAGAAATTACGGGAGTACCAGTACCAGAAGCAAGCTCACTGCCAGCCATCTTACTTTATATAATTGCCGCCATTTGGCTTTTTATTCCATTATTTATATGGAAACGATACGCATTTGGCTATTATCTTGCATGGACTTTCTTTGCCTCGATGGGAATAACAGAGTTGGCACACTTTGTTTTTCCTCTGTTCAGAAATCAGCCATACGGATATTTTCCGGGTATGTGGAGTGTCATTGGTTTGGCACCTGCTGCATGGTTTGGTATGTGGTGTCTGTCAACAAAAACTAGGAATTGAATTAAGGCTAACGAATCTCTAATACAAAGGTTTAGCTTTATTGGAATAAATGATGTACCAAACAAACAATTAAACTATAAACCATGGGAATAGAGTTAGAGTTAGCAGAACTTTTAATTATTCAGCTTTTAGCAAGCAGCTTTTTTGCTCGCTTTGAAGTTGAAACCTTGCCCTTAAAGCGAATCCTAAAATGGTTGATTATTTATGGGATAACCATAGGACTTTATTTCGCTTTCCATCATTGGGCAGTTATTTTTCCAATATTTCCAATGATTTTTGGAGCAATATTTCATTTCAATTGGTGTCGTAAACATGGAATTAATCCCTTCAATGCAACCCCAAGAAAAAAATATTACCAACTTCGAGGGTGGAAGTGGGAAGAATAATAAAAGAACCCAAATATTTCATTTCCAAAAGAAAGTATCATGTAAAATCACGGGCAATAAAGCGGTCTCTCTCCGGTCGTTCGCTTTGTTCCGCTCGGCTGCTCCAGTCGGTCGTCGGCTGAAAAAGCCTCCTTCCTCCCTTCCACAGTCCGGTCGTCAGCATAGCGCCTGCCAGCCCCGAAAAAAGGGCAGGCAGTCACTACGCTTCCTTCCCCTCGTCTTCACACGCTCACTTCCTGCGTTCGGCGGGGCTGCTGCATCCGCATACAGCCTCTTTCATTTCGCTCCTTTTCGCCTGCGCAATAACATCTAATTTCCATTTGAACGATATCATCATCCGATTTCCAGAACCAGTCACCCTGAGCGCAGTCGAAGGGCGCTCCATTCATTCCGGCAGTATTTGCGTCTGCCGCCCCTTAGTTTTTCGGCGGTTGCTCGGTAGCCAGCCGGTGCGCGTGGCTCCGTCCCGAAAAGTCGGGACTTTGCCCTTGGATAAGGAACACTCTGGCGGAACAGATATATTTCGGTAACCTGACAGTTTAGTTTTCATAAGCGAGTTGATTTATAACCGGAAATATATCCGCCTCCGTTGATTTTTTAGTTCGCTTCCGTCAAACGCACACAGTCCCTACTCTCCACTTCGCCACAGAAGTAATAGGTTAAAATCAAGTTTAATTCTGTGGCTTCGCTTCGTTCCCGGTCCTGTGGCGGCTGGCTACGGCCGCAACACCGCCACTGCGCTCCTCGGAAAAATAAAAACTCCGCAAAAGCTCCGTTTTTATTTTCTTGCGGTGCCTTTAGATTTGTAAAATAGAATTTGAGTGATTTAAGAAGATAATAAAACTGGCAAAGTGAACCATCTGCGGTGCAAGAAATCAAGATCTATCCCCAGATTAGGACTTTGTCAGTTTCTGCAGAATAAACATCATCTGAATTTACGATATGGTTTTTGTAAATTCAAGTTAACAACCTAACTGACAGAGTGAACCATCTGCGGTGCAAGAAATTCGAAGGTCTATCCCGAGATTAGGACTTTGTCAGTTTTTATTGAATAAGCATCAAATAGTTATTCAGGCTTAAAGGCCTATTATTAAGGTTTCGATTGTATTCAATTGTTGGTTGCTAACCTTTAAAAATCAATTCTATGAGTAAATTTAAAAATTTTCTAGGCATTGATGTGTCAAAGGAATACTTTGATGCGGTCATCATTTTGGATGGAATCAAAGAAAAGCCAATTCACAACCAATTTGTAAATGATACAAAGGGAATCAACTCTCTTTGTAAATGGCTTAAAAATCAAGGAGCAACCTCCGAAAACACGCTTGTTTGCCTGGAACACACAGGTATGTATGGGAAATTGATAACCAACCATTTAATAGCTTGTAACTTTTCTGTTTGGGTAGAAATGTCTTTAAGGATAATCAAAAGTATTGGGGTTCAAAGAGGTAAGAACGACAAAGTTGATGCTGAGAGAATTGCTTATTATGCAATGAAGAATGCAGATGAAGCAACTATTTACAAAGCACCAAGTAAAACAGTTGATAGAATCAAAAGGTTATCGTCATTACGTGAAAAATTAGTTGCAACAAAAAAATCTTTAATGGTTACCGCTAAAGAACTCAAATCTTTTGATAGTGAACTTGCTAAGTTTTCTGATAGCTATCAAAAGAGTACTTTAAAAGGTATTGAAAAAGATATAAAAAAGATTGAAGTTCAATTAGACACTTTGATAAATGAGGATGAGAATATCAGTCATATTTTCAAAAACATCACATCAGTTCCTGGTATTGGAAAGGTGACTGCATTGCTGTTGATTTGTTTTACAAATGAGTTTTCAATGTACTCAACACCACGCAAATTGGCTTGTTATGCTGGTGTTGTCCCTTTTGAACGAACATCTGGAAAAAGTATAAGATCTAGACCCCGAGTTCATTTTATGGCAAATAAAAGCTTAAAAAAACAACTTCATATGTGTGCTTTATCATCGCTAAAAAGTGATCCCGAAATCAAAGCATATTATCAAAGAAAAGTCGCCGAAGGAAAAAGTAAAATGTTGGTAATTAATAATATTAGAAACAAACTCATTCATAGAATATGTGCCTGTATCAGAGACGACAAAACCTATGAAAAGAGACTTTTAGCTTAAAAACACAGTTCTTATTTTATAGCTTTGTCATACCAAGGCGAAGCGGAAATAGGCTCTGCTGAGGAGCAACCTATCAGGAATAAACCTTTGGTGCCGACGAATAAGTCAAAACTAAAGGAAGGTGTAAAATCCTTCCTTTTTAATTCTTATTCAGAGGCTTCCTATGCCTAAAAAAACCTTTCACTCTAATTAATAAAAATCAAATTTTTTACTTGTTTTTACCATAGTAATCTTGGGGGTGTTTAACACGAGAGATATCGAAGTAACCAAGAAAGATCCTGGAATAAAGACAGCAAAAGAAAAGGTAAACAAGAAAGTCCCGTTTCCAGAAAAAAATAAAAAAAAGAGAGCAAAGTTAAGTGGAAGGTTTCTCAAAAAAGCTCAGTTCAAGCCCTTCGGGTTTTTAAAAAAATCTCCACCCTTACATTTTCAAATTTCTAATTCTGATTCAACTATAAGGTCCCTTTTCCAGAACAAAGAGTTGGGTAGTATTTTTTCAAAAAAACTGCTTTTTTGAAACCTTCCACTTGAAGAGATGGCTTTCTTTTTTTTCTTTTTTTTCTTTTCAAAAATTTTTAGAAAAGAAATACTTCAATGAACATCATCATTTATTAGAAACAATGAGCAAAATAGAAAATGAAACTTAAAATAAAACATTTAAGAACTTGCTTAAATAAGAAAGTAGTACATTTGTTGCTAATTATAATGGAACATGGAAAAAAATACCTGTATACGAGTATTTGCTGATGCAGTACAAATAGACAATTGTAAAAAAGTACTGGCTGAAAATGCCGTCTCTTTCACATCATTAGGGAAAATAATCGAATTGGCAGGGAATGAAGTAAGGCTTAAAATTCTGTTTTTATTGGAAGAAGAAAATGAGCTTTGTCCTTGCGATTTAAGCGATATTTTGGGAATGAGTATTCCCGCAATATCACAACACTTACGGAAACTGAAAGACGGTAGTATTGTGCAAACCAGACGTTCGGGACAAACCATTTTTTATTCTCTTAAACCTGAAAATATGGAAATCCTAAAACCATTATTCATGCATATTTCTAACAAATCATCAATAGTAAAAGCATCCTAAAATTATTCATTAACTAAAATTTAAAAAAAACATGAAAAAAATCGTCTTCTTATTTTTTGCAATGTTATCAATTTCACTAACATCCTGTGCTTCTGATTACAAATCCGATCAGGTAAGTTTTTATGATGTTCCTCTAGTTTGCGGGGCTTCATCTTCAATTGGCTGTGGCAGTCGTTCAAAACCATTGTTAATGGAACTGGAACAAAATAATCAAATAAAAGAGGCTTGGCTCAATCGCGGAGGCACTATTATCGCCATTGTTTGGGAAGATAATGCAAGTGAAACCATGGTTCGCGCAGGTGCTGCCAAACCCTTATTTGCCAAGTACGACGTGCCTTTTAATGAAATGAAGAAAAAAAGCGACCGCACTGTTCAATTGGAAACTTTCGCACAGAATGGTAAATGGTACAAGGGTTCAAATGTTGACGAATTGAGTATTGAAGAGGCAGGAATTATCTCCGAAAAAATAGTTTCAACTTATTTCAATGCAAAAATTATCACTGAAGACCAGGCAGAAAAAATAAAAGCCGATGTTGAAGCCTATTTTAAAACCGAATTGGTAAAAGTGCGTACTAAAGAGAATTTGTATAGTGATGATACACAAGCGGAATGGCGAAAAGCAATAGTTGAAATTGGTGAGAAGTATTTAGGCAAAGGAAATGTTCCTGTTATCCAAGTTAAAAATGACAAATGCGAAAAAGACATGGAGAATTGCAAAACAAAAACGAACAAACAATGTTGCAAAAAATAAAGCTACCAAATACCATTGATACCTTTGGAACATCAGGATTGATTTTAACTGCGATATTTTCACCTTGCTGTTTTCCGCTTTTTGCATTTGCTGCATCAGCATTCGGACTGGGTAGTTTTGAACTTTTTGGCGGTTGGACCATGTGGGTTTTTCAGGTAATGACTGTAATTTCTATTGGTGGACTTTATATTTCCTACCGTAAACACCATTGCATATACCCTTTGCTTACATCCATACCAAGCGGACTTTTGATTTTTTATGGCTATCATATCAACGAAAGCGCCAACTGGATATATTTTTTGTACGCTGGTATGTTCGGTCTTCTCATAGCGACAATCTGGAACTACAAACGAAACAAAATGAACGGAACTTGCGACACTTGCACTACTTACAACGGAAAAACCGTTGAACTCAAGTCTACAATTACTTGCCCGAATTGTGGTCACAAAAAAGACGAAATTATGCCAACCAATGCTTGTCAATATTTTTACGAGTGCGAAAATTGCAAACAAGTGCTAAAACCCAAACCGGGAGATTGCTGTGTGTATTGCAGTTACGGAACGGTAAAATGTCCGCCAATTCAAGCAGGAGATAACTGTTGCTAACATAAAATTTTTAAGGTATGTTTCTTATGAATTTGTTTAAACCAAAAATAAAAAGACTGGTTGAGAATAAAGATTATAAAACGCTAAGCAAACTATTAAGTAACAATCCTAGTCTTGCAAATGAAGGCATCTCAATTCCTTACAGTGACTTATGCAGAATAAAAGCGCATCCGTTACACCGGCTATGCGATGCCGTGTTTGAAGGCAAAATGACAGAGGAAGAAGCCATTAAGCTTGCTGAAATATTTTTAGAAAACGGCGCTTATATTGATGGTGACAAAATTAAAGATGATGGAACGCCAATTTTAGCAGCCGCCAGCCTTCACGCAGAACAACTGGGGATTTTCTATATTGAAAATGGAGCAGATATTCATTACACCTATAAAAATGATGGTGCTTCAGCCCTACATTGGGCAGCCTTTTGCGGGCGGGACAAATTAGTGGATTGGTTAATTCAGGCAAATGCGGTAATTGACGAACTTGACATAGAGCATAAAAGTACACCGCTTGGATGGGCAATTCACGCACTAATTACAAATGACGAACTGAATGCGCATAATCAAATATCTTGTATCAAATTGCTCTTAAAAGCTGGTGCAAACACGGAAAAACTGAATAAAGAATCAAAAGACTTTTTATATATGTTAGCCAAAGATGATTTGGAGTTGCAAAATTTGTTGAAATGACAAATTGTGCCCCATACATACGAGTATACTGCGGATATGGTTTGGCTGACGTACAAATTTTTAGATTAGTTCATACAATGAACTTTTACAATAAATTACAGCATTGATCCAAAACCCATCCGAACCTAAAGTCCGAGAACATTAAAAACACAAAGAGGCCGTCCGAAAAGGG